>CESD01015925.1_pt1 | contig 48320 bp, 50 predicted proteins | sample 531191 | NCBI WGS metagenome assembly CESD01 (sample SAMEA2622021, study PRJEB7988) | marine metagenome | biome: marine biome (ENVO:00000447); feature: deep chlorophyll maximum layer (ENVO:xxxxxxxx); material: "saline water (ENVO:00002010), including plankton (ENVO:xxxxxxxx)" | depth 188 m
GCCATCTCCAAAATCCCAAGTAGATTGATAATAACGTACAGAATTATTGATAAATTGAACTCTTAATTCAGGAGTACCACTAGTAGTGTTTGCTTCAAATGCAGCATTTGGTGGTACTGCTTGAACAGTAATATAATTTGTTTTAGTAATAGAGTCAGTTCCACCTGGTCCCACAACAGTTAATTTAACACTATAAGTGCCAGGTTCTGTGTACTGATAAGTTGGAGTATAGGTTCCACCATCTACTGTTCCGTCATTATTAAAATCCCACTGATGAGAATTAATTGTTCCTGTAGATGTAGATGCGAACTGCACTGTTAATGGCACTGATCCTGATAAAGGACTTCCTGTGAATTGGGCTACTGGAGCTGGGTCAGTTGGCCCGGTTCCTCCACCATCTTCACCGCCACCGCCACCGCCACCACCGCAGCTTAGCAATACAATCCAAAACAATAATACTAATCTTTTCAAAATTGGCTACCCCTTAATAGGTTGAAGATTAATCTACAATAATTGTAGCCATTTTTCCAGAATTGTCTTTATTTGGTTATTTTTTTGTCACTGATACATTTCTATCATTTAAATACGATAAAATGAAATCTAAACATCCTTCTTTTTCTCCAATAGTTTCTGGAGGGAAAACACCCGTATTATTCCATATTTTTTCTAATATTAAATTGATTGTTGCGGTTGCAGTATATCCTGTAGTACGTGCCATGGATGTTGTATTGGAATCAATATTGAACTCATCATAAAGATGATATTCGACTTTATTTTCCTTGCCTTCTATAACAATGTCCATAATTGTTAATTCTTCTTCATTTTCTTTTAATTGCCATTCTTTGAATAATTTTTCTGAAGTATCTTTGATATTTTCTGCGCTAAATAAACCTTTTTCTTTATAATCTTTCATAAGATTTGCGTGTTTTGGGTATCGTAAAGTTTTCTCTTTCATATTTGGAATATGATTCATTGTTGATAAAATAGATCGCAATCCATCGGTATTAAATGCTTCTAATTCTCCACACTCTTCAAATGTTATAGTTTCTATTTCAGATAAAGCAGGTTTTGTTACAATCTCTCCATCAACCATCATTCTAGCTGGACGTGTATATTCTTCTATAACATCAATTGGGGAAAAAGGTGCTTTGTAATAAAAGGGAGGAGTAGGATTTTTTGGAAGACCTCCAACACAATATTCAAATACGTTGATATCCATTTTTGTATTATAATATCCAAGTAGGTAGTTTGGTATTCCAGGAGCAACTCCTGCATCCACAATAGCAATAACACTTTTTTGTTTTGCAAGATTATTAAGTTCTAGAACGTTTTCTGGTGAAAATGAAATATCAACAACATTTTTCCCAGCTTCAATAATCGTTTCGAGTGCATTATAGCCTAGAAAACCAGGGACAGCTAATAAAACAATATCTGCAGGCTTAATCCATTCCTGTAGAGCAATTTTATCTTGAACATCTAACTGATAAATACTAATAGAATTATCTTTAGATTTAATTTTATTGAGGGATTCTATATTGTTATCCGATAAAGAGACATTGTGGCTCTTTGCAAGGTCTATTGCCATTGCGCTTCCAACCATTCCACTGCCAATTTGAAAGATATGAGCCACTTTTATGTAGGGGGTAGACGGAAATCGAACCCGCAAACTTCGGCTTGGAAGGAAGAAATTTTTTTGTAGGCTTTATTCATCATTATCAATTTGTGCAACCAAATATTACACCCTTTAAGATAACTCTTTTTGGATAATATATAAATTAAGTTTTTTTGTCTTATTTGGTTTTAGTTGAATATTTTAGACATTATATTCGCACTAATTAATTTCCATTTAATTGATAAAATGAAGGCAATAATCAAAAATTATATATATATAACTCTAGGATCATTTTTTTTGGTCTTGGGCTTTATAGGTTTATTTTTACCTATTGTGCCTACAACTCCTTTTATTTTGGTATCAGTATGGTTTTTTGCAAGATCTTCTAATAAGTTAGAAAATTGGTTGGTCAATCATAAAATTTTTGGAAAAATGATACAAGATTGGAGAAATCATGGTTCGATAAATAAAAAAGCAAAAATTAGTGCAACATTATTGATAATTTTTTCTTTTTCAGGAGCAATCTATTTTAATCAAATCTTAGTTTTTGACATTTTATTGGCAGTGGTAGGAACTTCAATAGTTGTGTTTATTATTTCAAGGCCAGATTATCCGGAAATAGCATGAAAAATATACTTTTATTAAACCTTGGTTCTCCAAAAAGCACAGACAAAAGACATGTTAGAGAGTATCTTGAAGAATTTATGTCAGATGACCATGTACTTGATTTTCCTAAATTTTTTCAACAACTAATCTTAAGATTATTTATCCTTCCTTTTAGACCTGCTCAAGCTAAAGAAGCTTATGAGGAAATATGGGAAGAAGATGGTTCACCTCTTATAATAAACACCAAAAAAATTGCAGATGCTTTAGCAAATAAAACTGGTTGGGACGTTGATATTGCAATGAGATACCAATATCCATCCATCAAAGAGTCTATAATGAGATTTAAAGAAAAAAGAATAAAGAAGTTATATGTATTACCTCTTTATCCTCACAATGCTTCATCAACTACCGTTTCAACAAATGAAGAAGTTAAAAAAATAGTAAAAGAAATCTATCCAGAGTTAACATTAGAATTCATTAAGCCATTTTATAATCACCCGGATTATATTGATTCACTTGCACAATCAATAAAGCCTCATTTGAATGGAATCGACAAGCTTGTATTCAGTTATCATGGTATACCTATAAGACATGTTACTAAATCTTGTAATGTCGGAAAAGATTGTTATGATTCAAATAATTGTTGTTCTGAAGATAACGTTGAACATTGTATTTGTTATAAATGTAACACATTTATGACATCAAAATTTACAGCTGACAAACTTAATTTAAAAAATTCTGACTGGATAATGTCTTATCAGTCAAGAGTATCTGTTGTCAGCCCGTTTTGGCTTAAACCATATACAGATATTGAATTGGAGAATTTTCCAAAAAATGGTGTTAAAAATATTGGGATTGTTTGCCCTTCATTTGTTGCTGACTGTTTAGAAACTTTAGAAGAAATTGGCATGAGAGGGAAAGAGAGTTTTGCAGAATCTGGTGGAAAATCTTTTACTTATATACCATGCCTTAACGATAATGAACACTTTATTTCAGCACTAGAAAATATTATATCTCCTCAATAATTTGTTATTCAATAATAATTTTTATAAAATTCTTATACAATGGATGCCATTAAAAATTTGATAAATAGAAGGTCTTCAAATAATCTTCAACCTCCATTTCCATCAAAAAAAGAAATGGATTTAGTCTATAAATCAGCATTACGAGCTCCAGATCATGCATGGCTTAGACCAAGTAAATTTTTGGAATTCAAAGGTGAATCTCTAAAAAAACTATCAAGTATTTTCGAAAATTATGCAAAAAATCATTTTTCAAATGATCAATTATTTATTGAAAAGGCAAAGAAGGCACCATTTAGAGCTCCTATGGTTATTGTTTTGGTTACTGAAATTAAACAACATCCAAAAGTTCCACCTATTGAACAAATGCTATCCACAGGCGCAGCTGCTCAAAATATTTTATTAGCACTAAGTGCGCAAGGATATGCAGGAATTTGGAAGACAGGAAAGCTAGCTTTGAACGATAATATAGCAAAATACTTTGATCTTGATATTAATCATCAAATATTAGGATATATTTATGTTGGAACTCAAAGCGGAGATGGTAGAAAAGTTCCAAAAGTGAATATTGAAAAATTTGTGAAGAGATACTGATATTATCTATTAGGACTGGAAAAAGAAAAGGGACTATATTCCAAATCCCTTCACTTTACCTTTTTTTATTTTTTATGACGATAAAACCTACTTGAATAAGCAGAATTTTTTTGTCAATCGCTGCGGGATAGACGGGACTTGAACCCGCGACCTCCGGCTTGACAGGCCGGCGTTCTAACCAGCTGAACTACTACCCCATTAATTATTTCTATGCAATAATGCATATGGAATTATAATTAAATAACCGATTAATAAAAGTATAGGAGAAAGGGTAAGGCTTTGAAAGCTATTAACCTCTCCTAAGTACATTATCAAATAACCCAAGATTATAACGAAAACTCCAATGCTAAACAAAACATAATTTTTTGTTTTATATGGCCATTGAAAATTTACTTTATCTTTATTATCGCTCATTATCTAGAAAAGTTAAATGTGTTATACAAAGTTTCCAAAAATATAATTAATTTCTGCGTTCCTAATGGAAAAGGATATCAATAATAAAACAAAAACTATTCTATCTAATTTATTTGTTATTGGATTTTTGATTTTTTTATCTTTTTCTGCATTGAATACTACTTCAATTGAAAAAACAACATTTGTAATTAAAAAAGGAATGTCTTTAAATAGCCTTACAAATGTTTTATATGAAAAGAATATCATTAACAATAAGGCTGTTTTTAAATATTCAGTTTTATTAAGAGGTTTATCTGAAAATATCCCAACGGGAACTTTTGTTATAGAGGGCAATGTAAGTAATGGCAAAATAATTGAAACAATTTTTAATGATGGACCAATGAGAATAAAGATTACTTTTCCTGAAGGGCTAAGATCTGATAAGATAGTTGAAAAAATTGATACTATTTTTGGACATGATACTACCAACTTAATTAATGATCCTACATTTATAAATCAATTTGGGATTAATTCTAGCTCTTTGGAAGGTTATCTATATCCCGATACTTACTATTTTTTTTATGATATGAATGCTGAACAAATTTTAACAGTTATGATCAATCAATTTTGGAATAATTTCGATGAATCATTATTAAATAGAGCAAACGAGTTAGGTTTAACAGTTCATGAAGTGGTAACTTTAGCATCTATTATTGAAGGTGAAGCAATGATTGACAGTGAGCGAACAACAATATCTTCAGTGTATCATAATAGATTAAAAAAGCGAATGAAATTACAAGCAGATCCTACAATACAGTATTTATTTATAGACGGACCAAAAACTTTATTAACAAAACACTTGACAATTGATTCGCCATATAATACATATATATACTATGGTTTACCGCCAGGTCCGATTAATAGCCCTGGAATTAAATCAATTGAAGCTGCGCTTTATCCAGAAGACACTGATTATTTGTATTTTGTTGCCAAAGGGGATGGATCTCATGTATTTAGCACAAATGAATTTGATCATTTAAAAGCAAAAAGAGCGTATAAGAAACAGAAAAGAATGAAATGAAATTATCCGATTTAAATAATGAACAATTAAAAGCAGTCAAAGCTACTAAAGGCCCTGTACTTGTTTTTGCTGGTGCGGGAAGTGGAAAAACTCGTGTACTTACTTATAAAGTATGGTATTTGATTAAAAATAAGATTTATTCTCCAAATGAAATTTTAGCTTTGACATTTACCAATAAAGCAGCATCAGAAATGAAAGAACGTATCAATGCTAGCGTTAGTTGTGATGGTGTTGCTGTTGGTACTTTTCATTCAGTAGGTGCAAGAATTCTAAGAAAACATATTCAACATCTTGATGAGAGATATAGTAATAGTTTTACGATTTACGATGAGTCAGATCAAAAGTCGATTTTAAAAGATATTATACAAGAATTAGATTTGAGTGATTATAAAGAATTTCATCCAAATATACTTAAATCAAGAATTGATAATTTTAAAAACTCTTCCATGTCAGTAAAAGATGTTCAATCTCAAGCTAATGGATTTGAAAACGAGAAAATTGCTGAGATTTATGATTTATACTTAGAGAAATTAATTAACAACAACGCTGTTGATTTTAACGATCTAATCCTCCTTCCAATTGTATTATTTAAAAAGAATAAAAAAATATTAAGCTCTTATCAAAATCTATGGAAATATATTTTAGTTGATGAATTTCAAGATACTAATTCATCTCAATTTGAGTTTATCAGCTTTCTTGGTTCTGGACATAAAAATATCACTGTAGTTGGAGATGATGACCAATCAATATATGGTTGGAGAGGTGCAAATATTGACAATATACTCACTAATTTTAAAAAAGTTTTTCCAAAAGCAAATGAAATCAAACTAGAGAAGAACTATAGATCTTCTCAAAGAATTCTTGATGCAGCTTGGTCTGTTGTTTCTAATAATACTAACCGTGCTGAAAAACAATTAGTAGCTACAAAGGGCAAAGGCGATAAGATATCTTTAATCTCTGCAAGCAATGATGAACAAGAAGCTCTTGCTATTGCAGATTCAATCAAAAAAGATATCAAAGTCAACAAAAGCACATTCCAGGATTTTGCAATTCTTTATAGAACTAATGCTCAATCTCGAATGATTGAACAGATTTTGATGAGAGAAGGTATTCCATACAATATAGTTGGTGGTACAAAGTTTTATGATAGAAAAGAAATCAAGAATGTTATTGCTTACTTGACTTTAATTTGTAATCCAAATGATGATATTGCTTTAAAACGAATCATTAATTTTCCTGTTAGAGGACTTGGTGAGAAATCAATAAAGTTGTTTCAAGAATTAGCAAAAGAGAAAAAGATTTCATTATTTAAATCTTTGGAATTTGTAAATGAATTAAAATTGAGAAATAAACAATGTGAGACCATCAATAATTTCTATAATTCCATTAATGGATTTCATGAATTATTAGAAAAATTAGATTCAAAAGAATTATTCCGTGTTGTATTGGAAGAATTTAGCATTGAATATTATTATAAGAATAATCCTCTTGAACAAGATCGTTATAATAATATTCAGGAATTAAAGTCTAGCATAGATCATTTTGCTCAAAATTCTGATGGCGGTTTAAAAGAATTTCTTCAGGAAATATCTTTATATACAGATTTAGATGACTGGAATAATAAGCAGAATTCTGTAACGCTTATGACCGTACATGCAGCAAAAGGATTAGAATTTCCTACCGTATTCATAACAGGGTTAGAACAGGGATTGTTTCCATTGATTAGAATTGATGATACTAATGATCAATTAGAAGAAGAAAGAAGATTATTTTATGTAGCACTGACAAGAGCTATGGAAAAAGCGTATTTATTAAATGCGCATCAGCGAAGAAGGTTTGGCGCACAAAATATATCATCCTTTGTACAATCTGATTTCTTAAATGAAATTGATGAGAACACATTAAAAATCAATAAATATAAAAGTGTTTATACTAAGCGTATTGTCAATTCAGCGAATGGTAAATCAGTAAAAGTTTCAAGGACCGTAACTGAATTTGATGATTTTTCAGTTGGCGATATGGTACAACATAATCTTTTTGGGGTTGGAACAATCATAGTTCTTAGTGGATCAGGTGAAAACCAAAAAGTTGGCATAGAATTCAAAGATGGATTAAAAAAGAAGTTGATTGTAAAGTATGCGAATCTAAAAAGGATAGATTAGAAAATTTATTTAATGTAATTTGAATTATGGAAAGATTAATACCATGTAGATTCCACGTTGAGGTTAGCGCAGTTCTAAAATCTGAAGGCTTGCGTACAACAAAACAGCGTCTTGATATATGGGATGAGTTATGTGCTACTGATGATCATCGTGATATTGAATCTATCTTATCTGATTTGAAGAAGAAAAAAATAAATGTCTCACGAGCAACTCTTTATAGAACAGTTGATGTCTTAGTGAAACATGATTTACTAAAGAAAATTGCTTTATCTAATGGCAAAACTCTTTATGAACACAATAGAAAATCTATTAATCCAAAACATGATCATATCTTATGTGAAGATTGCGGCGAAATTTTTGAATTTTTTGATCATAATATTTCTGCTATAGAAGATAAAATTGCAAAAAAATTGAATATTAAGGTTACAAAAAGAGTTCATCAAATTTCTGGCACTTGCAATAATGGTAACTGTTCACATTCTAATACTTAATTTTTTAAATGAAATCTGTCTTTATTAATAATTTAGTTTCTGATATGAAGCTGCAAGGCTTCTATTTATGCATTCAAAAAAGAATACGTAGAAAAAGAGATGGATCTCCTTACATTGATTTATTATTGCAAGATAAATCTGGTATAATAAGAGCGAGAATATGGGATAATGTTGATAAACTGATAAAAAAATTTGATAATGGCGATCCCATTGCTTTAAAAGGAATCACTTATAGTTATGGAGATAATCTTTTTATTAAAATAAAAAATATCAATAGAGCTTCTATTGATAAGTACAAAAAATATGGATTTGAACCATCTGACTTGATTCCAACATCAAAACTTAATGTAAAGCAATTGTGGATTCAGCTTCAAAAAGAAATTAAAACAATATCAAAACCTCATTTTAAAAAATTAGTTACCAAAATTTTAACAGATCATAAACAAAAATTTCAAATTTATCCTGCAAGTATTTCTTTTCATTATAATTATCAACATGGTCTTTTAGAGCAGACTGTTTCATTAATAAAAATTGCTAAATTATTAGCAAGGAATTATGCAGTAAATTCCGATTTGTTATTGACAGGAGCTTGTCTACATCAGATTGGAAAATTATACTCTATTAATGTCGGTTTTTCAGATAAAAAAAATGACTCAAAACAACTAGTTGGAAATGCAATCTTATCACGTGATATTGTTAATAAATATATCAATCAAATAAAGAAATTTCCTGAAGATGATAAAGTTCAACTAGAGCATTTAATATTATCTTATCAAGGCAGAAGAGAATGGCAAAGCCCCATTGAACCTCAGACAATAGAAGCAATTCTATTGCATACAATTAATTATATGGATTCTCAGGTAAATTTTATGAGTAGAGATGAAAAATAAAGTAATTTTTTTATTTCTTATTGAGATTGTCTTGTGCCAGAATATATCTTATGATTTATCAAATCAATTTGGAGTTGAATTAGAAAATAATCAAATCATATGGAATTCTGATCAAAGGTTTGATCAATTATTCATTGATTCATCGTCAAAATATTTTAAACAAAAATTCCATTCTTTTGATTTTGATGATATCAAAATTGATTCCACTTATACAAAAAGTAAATTTTCTTATGAATTCGGAGATTATGGTTTAGATATACTCAATGTTGGATTAAAAAAATATTCTGAAGATAGTGATTTTCAATTTTTAGGTCTTAAAAAAAGTTTTTTTGGGAACTACTCTGAATTTGCAGATAAAGATAGCAGTCCATTAAGTCTCTTATATAAAATTGATTATTCAAAGCGTTTTAAAGAACATTCTATGTTATTTTCTTTGGGGTATTTCAAAACAAGTTCTGATTTTTTATTTAATACTGTAGAGGATAATTCAAATAATAGAGAATTTTCAGATTTTATCTCTTTAACCTTGATTGATAAGCTTGAAAAAGGATTATGGAGCTATGCATTTGAGTTCAATCATCTTACAAAACATGATAAACTTTTTCTATTAGAACAATTATTAGATAGTGATATTGATATAAGTAGGAATATTATTAGAATTAATGCAAATAATAATAAGAATATCTCTTTAAATCTTTCTTTGGATAACAAATTCTATTTTGACTTACGTTCAAATCAGACAGATGATAACCCGTTACAGTCATATAGTCAAAATTCTCTCCATTTATTTGGTAAGAGTGATTTTAAATCATCAAAAATCAGATATGGATTTGATTATTTTAAAGGTAGCGCTCTTAGCAGTGAAGGCAGATCTAATAGCGAAGAAGTATTGCCAAATCTCTATTATGAAATTAATCATAATGTTGGAAATCAAGCTTATGCTCTATCATTAAATATGATGAACAAACCAACAACTTTTTTATTCGATAATCCTCATTATCAAGGCATAGAAACTTGGAACACAGTTAATTTAAGTTACAGCTTCTTAACTGGTTTTGTTTTGGAAACAAATCTAAAATGGATTGAAGCATCTGATATTACAGCATATAACCAAAATAGCAATTCTTTTTCTACTGTTTCCGATGACTTATTATCATTTAACACAAAATTTGCAATTTCATTGAATAATAATCACAATATTGATTTGACCTATTATCGTAATTTTTATGATAGTATAATTAGTTCAAACCGTTCAGATATAATTAACATCAATTATCATTTTCAAACATCTTTAGTTAATAAAAAATTGGGCGTGGATGGACAGATATCTTTAGCTTACTATGGAGATAATAATTCAGAATTCTCATTTGATTATTTTAAAAATGTTCCAATCATTGGTAATAGTTTTGAAGAAGATGAAAACTATAGCATCGGAGTCAACCTTGATGTATCAATTGCAGATGTTATTCTAAATTTTCGTGTAAATAATTTGCTTCATCGTTTACCTATTGATGGAGATTACTCAATAAGAACACATGAACTGTTTAATCCAGTCAACAGCATGATATCATTTGGTATTTTATGGGAATTTGATGATTAGGATTCTTATTCTATAATCAAACATATTTTTATAAATTTGTATCCATAATGTATAACAATAATCCAGTATCTAAACTCAACGGAAATGTCACCTTAGTTTTGAATGCAAGCTATATTCCCTTAGCTGTATGCTCATCAAAGCGAGCCTTATGCCTTTATTTTCTCGATAAAATTGATATCATTCATAATTATAATGATTATGCTCATTCTCCATCTATGAAAGTAAAAATTCCTAGCGTAGTAAAACTGAAGCGATATGTTAAACACAATAATCTTGATGTTGTTTTAAATAGAAAAAATTTATTAGTAAGAGACAATTTTTCTTGCCAATACTGTCTTTCAAAATCTCACTTAACTGTTGATCATATCCTTCCTAAAGAAAAAGGAGGATCTGATACTTGGGAAAATTTAATTATAGCTTGTTCTCCTTGTAATTCTAAAAAAGGAAATAGAACTCCTAAAGAAGCAAATATGAAACTTATGAAGCAAGCAAGAAAACCAAATAGATTTATTTATTTTAAACAATTTGTTAAGGAAAAGAATGTAGATTGGGAAAACTATATATTTTCTAGGAAAAATTGATATGAGCACAAAAAGAATATTAAGTGGAGTACAGCCATCAGGTTTATTACATATTGGTAATTATTTTGGAATGATTAAACGTATGATTCATTTTCAGGAATCATCTGATTTATTTTGTTTTATTGCAAATTATCATTCTTTGACTTCTCTAAGCAATAAGGAGGAACTTGAAAAAAATACATTCACTTCTTTTTGTGATGTTCTAGCATTAGGTCTTGATCCTTCAAAGTCTACCATTTGGATTCAATCTCATGTATCAGAAGTCACTGAATTAGCTTGGATATTATCTAATTTTACTGGCGTAGGCATGATGGAACGATCTACATCATATAAAGATAAAATTAGTAAAGGGTTAAAACCAAATATGGGACTATTTTCCTATCCAATTCTAATGGCATCCGATATATTATTGTTTCATTCTGATATTGTTCCAGTAGGGAAAGATCAAAAGCAGCATTTAGAAATGACCAGAGATATCGCAATCAAGTTTAATAATGCTTTTGGCGATGTTTTAACTGTTCCAGAAATTGATATTGAAGAAAATACTAACATAGTTACTGGAATTGATGATCAAAAAATGAGTAAATCTTATAATAATGCCATTCCAATTTTTGGTGATGAAAAATATGTGAAAGATCAAATAATGAATATTGTTACAGATTCTGCAGGATTAGACGAACCAAAGGATATTAATACTCCATTGTTTAAAATTTATTCATTGTTCTTAGATAAAAATGAAGTTAAAGAACTGGAAGAAAGATATAATACACCTGGATTAAAATACATGGATGTTAAAAATGAACTGTTCAAGTGTATTATGGAATATTTTTCTGATCAACGATCTAGAAGAGATGAATATCTCAATAATCCAGATAATGTTTATGATTTAATGAAATTAGGTCAAGAAAAAGCAAAGAGCGTAGCTGCACAAACCATAGAAGATGTAAAAAAATCGATTGGAATGCTTTAGATGTTCACCGTAAAGCTTGAAAATTTTGAAGGTCCATTAGATTTACTGCTTTATTTTATTAAAAGAGACAAAATAGATATTTATGATATTCCAATATCAAAAATTACCAAAGAATATATTGATACTATAAATCGTACGAAGAAACTTAATGTTGCAATTGCAGGAGAATTTATTTTGATGGCATCTATGTTAACTCGTCTTAAAACAAGAATGCTTCTTCCTAGAAAAGAAGACGAAGAAGGCCTTGAAATTGATGATCCACGCAGTGTTTTAGTTGATCAATTAGTGCAGTATAAAACATTCAAAAATATTGCAAACCAATTACGAACAATACAGAATAATAATAAAGATATTTTTTATCGTCCTAATGATATTAATCTATCAGATATAGAACATAGTCCTACAGAATTTTTGAGAGAAGTATCTTTATTTGATATATCTAAAATATTCAAAGAAGCGCTTTCGAATGCTCCAATTGATGATTCTTTCTATTTAGAAAGACAAACTATATCTCTTACAGATCAAAGACAGTTTATAATTTCTAATTTTGACAAAAAAGGCATTCTTTTATTAAATAAGCTGGTAAAGAAATTGAATAATAAGTTAGAAATTATTGTAACATTTCTAGCTTTATTAGAAATGATTAAAACTGGCGAAATAATTTGTAAACAAAACGATATCTTTGGACAGATTGAAATAAAATTAAATATAACTGCTAAGGCTTGATGAATAACGAATTAATTATTGAATCATTGTTGTTTGTTTTATCGCAACCATTAAAACAATCAGATTTGAAAAAAATATTTGATAATGGAGATACACCATCTTTAGAAGATATTGTAGAAAATCTGAATAAAAAATATGCCAATCATTCCTTTGAGATTAAAAATGTAGGCGGTGGATATATCCTTGTAACAAAAAAAGAATTTGAACCATTTATCGCTAAAATTTTACCAGGCAAGAAATTGATGTTATCAAATGCAAGTTTAGAAGTATTAGCAATTATTGCTTATAAACAGCCAATTAATAGAATCGATATTGAATCTATCAGAGGAGTTGATTGCAAAGGCGTTATAAAAAATTTATTAACTAAAAAATTAATTAAAATTAAAGGAAGAGACGATAGCCCTGGAAAAGCTTTGCTTTATTGCACTACAGAAGAATATCTCAAACACTTCGGCTTAAAAGATTTATCTGATATGCCTAAACATAATGAAATATCTGAAATAGTTAATTCTGGTGAGGATAAAATAAATAGTGAAGCTATTTAAATTCGTTGCTGCTTCTGGAGTTCTTTCTAGAAGAAAATCTCAAGAATCTATTCAATCAGCACTTATAACAGTAAATGATGTTGTGATATTAGATCCTTTCATAGAAATTGATCCCAAAAAAGATATAGTAAGATTTGATGAACAAATAATAAAATTTAATGAGGAATTTTCTACAATCATTCTTAATAAGCCAAAAGGTTTTGTCTGTTCAAAAAATGATGAATTAAATAGAAAAACAGTTTTTGATTTAATTCCTAAGAAACCTCCTCTTAATTATGTTGGGAGATTAGATAAAAATACTACTGGTATAATTTTATTCACTAATGATGGAAAATTATCTGATTTTTTAACACATCCAAGAAACAAAATTTCTAAAGAATATATTGCTGAAACTGCTACAAGAATTAAAGATTCAGATGTTAAAAAAATTGAAAAAGGCATCTTTATTGGCTCAGGAGATAGAGGTAGAGCAAAAATTTTATCTCAGAAGAAGGTAAAAAATACATTTTTTATTAATATGATTCTTAGACAGGGGAAAAAGAATGAAATAAGACGCATTTTTAAATTTTCAAATATAAAATTGATATCACTTAAAAGAATAAAATTTGGTGAAATTACTCTAGGAAATTTAAATGAAGGTTCTTGGAGAGAATTGTCAAAAAAAGATAAGAAATATTTAGAAAAATTCAGTCGAAAATAACAAGATTTAAAAATGTTGGCATTTATTTAAAGTAAGACTAACTTTCTGAGCAATTTTATGGTTATAACAATTGATGGACCTGCAGGAGTTGGCAAGACAACAACTGCTAAAAAACTAGCAAAGAAGCTAGAATTTAGATATTTGGATACTGGTGCGATGTATCGAGCAATAACTTATTTTTTTATTAAAAATAATGTCGATATTAATTCAGAAGAAATGGTAGCCAATTTTCTAGATTTATTAGAGCTAGAAGTTGATTTTCCAATTGATAACCAAACAAAAATTGTATTAGGTAATAAAAATATCAGCGATGATATTAGAAAGAAAGAAGTTACTGACAATGTAAGTAAAGTTAGTGCTTTAGAAAAAGTAAGAGAGAAAACAGTTAGATTGCAGAAAAAAATTGTTAATAATAATGACTTTGTTGTTGAAGGCAGAGATATTGGGACTGTTGTATTCCCAAATGCTGAATATAAATTTTTTTTAACAGCAGACTATGATGTAAGAGCCAAGAGACGTTCAAAGGATTTTAGTAAAGTTGATGAAAATCTTCAAATAGATGATATTAAGAAAGATTTGATAGAACGAGATGAAATAGATAGCAATAGAACTCTTTCTCCTCTTAAGAGAGCAGAAGATGCAATAGTGATTGATACATCAAATTGCACTATTGATGAACAAGTTGATAAAATATATAACTATATTAAGAAAGTATAAAAAATATGAATGAAAAATTATTAGATCAGAATGTAGAAGAAACAACCACAGAAGAGGTTGTTTTAGATGCCAGTGATAGTTCAATAGAAGAACAACAGCCAACAGAAGAACAAAAAGATATTTCTAGTAAAACAATTAAAGATTATTTAAGCAAAGATTTATTTAAAGATATTAAAGTTGTCTCTCAGGATGAAGATATTGAAGAATCGGCAAGTTCTGATTCGTCAGTTCTTTCTGAATATGATAATACTTTCAAAGATATTTCAGAAAACCAGATTATATCTGCAAAAGTAATTGGAATTAGCGATTCAGATGTTATGGTTGACATTGGGTTTAAATCTGAAGGACTTATTAATAGGTCAGAATTTGATAATAAAGACTTACCAGAGATTGGTTCAAACATTGATATTTTCCTTGAGAAATTTGAAGATACAGATGGAAATATTACTCTTTCTAAATACAAAGCTGATTTCATAAAAAGATGGGATGAGCTAAAAGGTTTTTGTGATTCAAGTGAACCAGTTAAAGGTAAAATTATTAAAAGAGTTAAAGGTGGTATGGTAGTAGATCTTGGTGTGATTCAAGCATTTTTGCCTGGCTCTCAAGTGGATGTGCAACCAGTAAAGAATTTTGATGAATATTTAAACCAAGAATTTGATTTTCAAATTGTCAAAGTTGATGATATGAGAAAGAATCTTGTTGTTTCAAGAAAAGCTATACTCCAGGAATCTTTAAATGAAAAAAGAGAAGAAATTATGAGTCAGATTAAAGTTGATGGAAAAGTCTCTGGTATAGTGAAAAATATTACTGATTTTGGCGCATTTATTGATTTAGGCGGGATTGATGGCTTGATACATATTACAGATTTTTCTTGGGGAAGAATTAATCATCCATCAGAAGTCGTTTCAATTGGTGATAAAGTTGAAGTTAAGGTTATTGAATATAATAAAGAAACTTCAAGAATATCTCTTGGCATGAAACAGCTAGTAGATAATCCTTGGAAGAAAATTTCTGAAAAATATAATGTTGGCGATACTATTTCTGGAAAAGTTGTAAGTATTATGAATTATGGTATTTTCGTCGAAATTGAAAAAGGTATAGAAGGTTTGATTCATATATCAGAAATTTCATGGAAGAAAAATTTTGAGAATTTAGAAAACACTTACAATGTAGGGGATAGTATAGAATCTAAGATTTTATCTATTGATATAGAAGATCAAAAAATTAGCTTAGGAATTAAACAATTAACCGAAGATCCTTGGGAAAAAGTTGCAACTAAGTTTTCATTAGATGATAAAGTTAGCGGCACTGTATCGAATATTACAAAATTTGGTGCTTATATAAACTTAGGAGATGACATTGAAGGGTTTATAAGAAATATTGATTTACATTGGACAAAAAATGTTGTCCATGCTAAACAGTTACTTAATAAAGATGAAAATGTAGAAGCAGTTGTTTTAGAAATTGTGGACAAAGACAGAAAAATATTTTTAGGAATAAAACAGCTTAGCGAAAATCCTTGGCCTGGTATCAAAAATCAATATGAATCTGGACAAAAAATTCAAGGAATTTTTAATAATCTGAATGATTCTGGGATGGTAATTGATCTTGATGATGTCGAAGGTTTTATTCCAATAGATAATATTTCAAAGAAGTTAAAGAAAAATTATCTGTCATCAATTAAGCAGGGGGATTCTGTTGATCTTTTAGTTGTGGAAGTAAATGAGAAAGAGAAGAGAATTGTTCTAATGCTTGATCAACCTGATGAAGACTAATATAACCAGCAAAATCAATAATATTAAAATTCCTCAATCAAGAAGAATATTTTATTCATTTCTTATAGCATTTATTTTCTGGTTTTTTATTAAGAGTGAAGATAGTTATCTCGTTACCCAAAAAATCCCTCTAGTGGCTAGAAATCTTCAAGAACAAAAAACATATAAAGAAGAAGTTCCAGATTATATTTTTGTAACAATGAAAGGATCTGGACGGTCATTTATATGGCTTACATTTTTTGAAAAATTTTATGATGATTACAAAGCAATTCTTGATTTGAGCAGTATTGCTGATGAATATAATTTTGACTTAAATAATTACTATAGAGATAATCCTACAAAAATAGTTTTACCAACATCTCTAGATTTAGAATTTATAGAGGTAGTTTCACCTAGAAATATTGTGATAAACTTGGACCAATATTTAGTGAAGAAAGTGCCAATTAAATCACAGTTTCTTGTTTCAACAGAGGCAGGGTACGTACAAGTTGGAAACCCATTGTTTTCACCGGATTCTATTAGTATTGGAGGACCGCAAGAAGTTGTAAAAAATATTGAGTTTGTGAATACTAAAAATGACACTTTTTTTAAATTAAATGCATCTGTAAAAAATGAATTTCCAATTATTAATCCAAACAAATTAGTTGATTTTGATCCAAAAAAAGTTGAAGGATATATTAATATTCAGCCAATTAGTGAAACAATTGTAACATCTATCCCTGTCAATTTAATTAATAAGCCTAAAGATGTTGAAGTTTTTGTTAATCCATCTACGGTATCACTAACTATTATTGGAGGACTTGACCAGGTTGCAAATACTCTTCCTGAAGATATTTTAGTTACAATTGATTTCAGTGAATGGAGTCCTAAAAAACAGTTTTATTCGCCTAAGATAGATATACCTAATAATCTTTTTAAGTGGGAAAATCTATCTCCAAATAATTTAGAAATTCTTGTTGTTGATAGAGAAGAACCAATAAAAGACAATTGATTATTCTTGGAATAGAGACATCTTGTGATGAAACTGGTGTAGCAATTTGTGAGGATTATAAAATCCTTTCTAGCCATAATAAAACACAACATATACATAAAGAATACGGCGGAGTTGTACCTGAAATAGCATCAAGAGAACATGAAAAATTTCTACCTATAATTTTAAAAAAAGTTTTTGATGAATCAGGTTTGAATTATTCTGATTTAGATGCAATTGCTGTTACAAATGGTCCAGGCTTGATGGGCTCTCTTTTATCTGGCGTATCTTTTGCTAAAGGTATTTCTCAAGGTTTAAATATACCAATAATTCCAGTTAATCATCTTGAAGCACATCTAAATTCTGTTTTTATTGAATTCCCTAATCTCCAACCTCCTTTTATTAATCTTTTAGTTTCTGGAGGACATACACAACTCTGGATGGTAAAATCTAACTTTGAATATGAATTATTAGGTGAAACTTTAGATGATGCATGCGGTGAAGCATTTGATAAAGGAGCTAAGACACTAGGATTAAATTATCCTGGAGGACCAGAAATAGAAAAAGTTTCTAAGGCAGGGAATAAAGATTTAATTCAATTCCCTCGTCCTATGATAAATGATAAGAGTTATAATTTTAGTTTTAGTGGCTTAAAAACTTCCTTGATTAATTATATTAAAAATAACAGAGAATATGATTTGTCAGATGTTGCAGCAAGCTATCAAGAGGCTATTGTCGACACATTAGCTTTTAAATTAGATTATGCAATGAAAAATTTTAAAATTAATACAGGTATTATTTGTGGAGGAGTTGCAGCAAACAGCCGACTAAGAGACAAGTTAAATGAATTGAATAAAGAAATTCTTTTTCCTTCATTAAAATATTGTACTGACAATGCTGATATGATTGCTTTTTTAGCAATGAAGAAAGCTGAAAATAAAGATATTAAAAAGAGTATGGATTTTTCTGCTTATTCTAGAGGTATAACACTATAAGGTTTTATGATCCGCAATAATTACTTACTTATTTTTTTTGGAATTATAATTTGCATTAGTTTTTTTATTAAAAATTTTAATAAAGAAGAATCTCAGGAAGTTGATTTAAGTAATAATGAATTTATAGAACAAGATTTCACAAATGATTTTATTGCAGATGTAGCAATAAAGAATATTATTGTTTATCCAAATTGGGATAATAAAAATTCTTTATATGTTGATATTGATATAGAAAATATTAACGGAGATGAAAAAGTGCAAATTAGTCTTTCTAATGGCAATAAATTGATTGGGTCAGATCAAATTTTATTGCAACCTGAAGAAACGAAATATTCTCAATCATTTTTATTAGAGGAAAGCGTTGATTTTGATTCAAAATTTTATGTTAAAATTTCTAGCTTAAAATTTGAAGAAGATATTGAAAATAATAGATATAGTTTTAATGTCAATTTAGAAGAAGACAATTTAAAGGTGGCATTAATAACCGGAAATTTAAATTTCAATTCAATGGCTATTATCAAATATCTTCCAGAAAAATTTGACCACTTTTTAATTGATCCAAATACTGGTATTCATGATTTTAAAGACTTTTGGTTTACAAATTATGATCTTTTAGTAATGGATAATTTTCCAAACTACATAATATCTGATAGATGGCTAGAATTATTTGCTAGAAAAATTTATTCTCAAAATACAAGTTTGATTCTATTCATTGGAGAAAATCAGAATTTTGAATCTTTGGTTAAAATTAGTCCTCTTTTTGGATTGAAAGTCAAATCTCGAGATGATATTAATAAAATATCAAATAAAGAATTATTTGAAAAAAATCAGTTTAAATCTGTTTTAATTAATAATACAAATTTTTATAAAGACTTCTTTAATGGGGATATCGATTATATTACCCAATCTTTCAGATGGTTATTAGATAATAGAAAATTAAACTACAATTTTTTCCTTGGGAGCGAACATTACCAAATTAATGACAAAATTTTCATTTATGGTTTTTCTAATCGTATTGATTCAGACAAAAAACTATTTACTGCAAATGTCTTTATTAATGATAAATATGTATATGAAAAGAAATTATATTTGAATCCAATATCAAATTATTATTTTACACAAATTAATACTAATAGTACGGGAGATTATACTATAGAGATTGTTGATGAAAATGATTTTATAGTTCAAACGATTGCTATTAATATTCCAGAAGAATTGAGTAAATTATAAGAAATGATAGCAATAAAAAAAATTCGTGATAACCAATCTCTTGTTGAAGAAGGAATATCAAAAAAAGGAGAATCTGTTAACTTAAATGAGATTATTAAATTTGATTCTGAATTAAGAAATCTAACAAAAAAATTAAATGATCTTCAGTCAGAACAAAATAAAAAATCGAAAGAAATTGGAAGGTTAAAACCTGAAAATTCGGAAGATAAATCTATTTTTAGTGATCTTAAGAATCTATCTAACGAAGTAAAAGAGTTGGAAAGTACTCATCGTATTAAATCTGAAGAATTTCGAAATATGCTTCTTGAAATTCCAAATATTCCTCATGATTCTGTTCCGATAGGAAAAAATTCTGATCAAAATGTTATTTATAAAGATTGTTCATCAAAAAAAGAATTTACTTTTGAACCTAAAAGCCATGTTGATATTGTAAAAAGCTTAGATCTAATAGATTTTGAAGCAGGGGCAAAAATCAGCGGTACTGGATTTCCTTTATATAAAGGGAATGGAGCTTTGCTTGAGAGAGCATTAATCAATTTTATGATTGATTACAATTTAAAGAATTATAATTATATCGAAATTTTTCCACCATTTTTAGTCAGACCTGATTCAGGAATTACTACTGGGCAATTGCCAAAGTTCAGTGAAGATATGTATCATATAGAAAAGGATGACTTATATTTAATTCCAACTGCTGAAGTTCCTATTACAAATATTCACAAAGATGAAATATTAAATTTAGAGGATTTACCAAAATATTATTTAGCATATTCAGCTTGTTTTAGAAGAGAAGCAGGTTCTTATGGTAAAGATACAAGAGGATTGTTAAGAGTACATCAGTTTAATAAGGTAGAATTGGTAAAGTTTGTACACCCTAATGATTCCTATGCTGAACTTGAAACTTTGACTAATCAAGCATCAAAAATTCTAGATATGCTAGAATTGGATTACAGAATTGTTGAATTGTGTAGTGGAGATTTAAGTTTTGCAGCTTCAAAGTGTTATGACTTAGAAGTGTGGGCACCTGGGGAAAAGAAATGGTTAGAAGTTTCTTCTTGTAGCAATTTTGAAGCTTTTCAATCCAGAAGAGGTAATATAAGATTTAGAGATGAAGATAATAAAACTAATTATGTTCATACTTTGAATGGTTCCGGTCTGGCAACACCAAGAGTTTTAGCAGCACTAATTGAAACACATCAACAAGAAGATGGATCAATTAGTATTCCATCATCTTTGCAGCCTTATACTGGGTTAGCGGAGATTAAATAGTTGAGAAAAATTTGGGTTAGTATCAATATTCTTTTTTGGACACTAATTTTAGGTGTATCATCTGTCATTTCTATTAAAATATCTGGGGATAAAAGTAGCTTTAAATATTATAGCATAAAATGGTCAGAATTTTTAATCAAAATATCTGGCGTAAAATTAGAAATAAATGGCAAAGAAAATATTGAAGATAATAAAAACTATATTTTTTCCCCAAATCATACCTCCTTCATAGATTTTCCAGTTCTTTTTGTTTCTGTTGGTAAATATTTAGTTTTTGTTGCAAAGAAAGAATTAAAAAGAATTCCAATTTTTAATTCTATATTAGATGTTTCAGGATGTATTTTTGTAGATAGAAAAAATACTGATAAAGCAGTCGAATCTTTAGATAAATTAAAAGCAGACATAGAAAATACTCCACGATCTATTGTAATTTTTCCCGAAGGGACTCGTTCAAAATCTCTTGAATTAGGTAATTTTAAAAAGGGTGCAGCTGTATTAGCTATTAATACTGGGCTACCAATTATTCCAGTATATATTAACGGATCTTTTAATTGGTGGAATGCAAATTTTAGAGATAATTCTAATAAAATTGTCGTTAATTTTGGGGAACCTATTTTAACTAAAGACATAAAGTATAGTGAGCGCAATAATCTTACTGATTTAATTAAAAAACGAATAATTGGATTAAGAAAAAATGGAAAATGATTACCAGATAGAAAATGTTATAAATGAAATAAAAAATTCTAAAAAAATAGTATTTACTAATGGTGTATTTGATTTGCTTCATGTTGGCCATATCAGATATTTAAATCAAGCAAAAAGTCTCGGGCATATACTTGTTGTAGGATTAAATTCTGATAATTCTGTTAAAAAGATTAAAGGTCCTTCTAGGCCAATCAATAGCTTAGAGGATAGAGCACTAGTCTTGCTAGCCTTAAAATCTGTGGACTATGTAGTCAGTTTTGATGATAGAACTCCATTAAATTTAATTAAAGAAGTGATGCCTGATATTTTAGTTAAAGGGGGAGACTATAGAATCGAGGAGATTGTTGGACATAAAGAGGTTATTGAAAATGGCGGTTTAGTGAAATCTCTTCCTTTTCATAAAGGTTATAGTTCTACCCAATTTATTAATCAAATAAAAAAACAGTGACTTGATTGTCATTTAGTTTCAATATAATTTGGCACGTTTTATGAAAAAGATTAAACTATATTTATTAACAATGATTTTCGTAAGCAATATGTTTGCTCAGGATGTAATCAATGGCAATGGTAGAAAACCATTTATGAATACAAGCGATATTGCTTTTTCTGCTACCATTAATAATATTTCACCAATTTTAGATGAAGCAAAACAATTTCTTGCAGATGCAGTCATTGCAGATATCAATCAAGATACAATCGAAGTCGTATATAACATAAAAAGAATTTTTGATCTTTTATCTGATGTAGAACAAATTGGAGTTCGTAATGAACTTGATAAAATTGAATTTGAAAAATTTCAAAATGATTTTATCAAAATGTATTCTACAAAGTTGAATACTTTAGAAAATTCGAGTCAAATATTAAATGCTGAACTTATTCGACAGCAAGTTATAGAGCTAACAGATGAAAATGAATCAGTCGAAATGGGCACTACAAAATTTACTGTCCTTGATGATCGAGAAGGACACATTCCATTAGTTACTAATTCTCAAGTAGAGAGTTACATTCGTTATTTTAAAGGCAAAGGAAGAAAAGGCTTCAATATTTGGCTTAGGAGATATGTACAATATAGAGATATAATATTACCCATATTAGACGCAAACGATTTACCTGAAGAATTAATTGTTGTATCTATGATTGAATCTGGATTTGATCCAAAGGCAGTATCTAGGGCTAAAGCGGTTGGTTTATGGCAATTTATGTATTTGACAGGAAAACAATATGGGCTAGAAAGAAATTGGTATGTAGATGAACGTCAAGATATCATTAAATCTACAGAAGCAGCAGCCAAATACTTTAAAGATTTATATAGAGAGTTTGAAGATTGGTATTTAGTATTAGCTGCATATAATACTGGTCCGGGTAGAGTAAATCGTGCAGTAAATCTGCACGAAACCGCTGATTATTGGCAGCTTTATTCGCTACCTAAAGATACAAAAAATTATATTCCTTATTTCTTATCTTCTGCAATTATTTTAAAAAATCCAGAGGAATATGGATTTAAAATTCCAAAAGCAAAATCATTTAAATATGATGAAGTTGTAATCAAAAAAAGTGCTGATTTATCCGTGATTGCAAAGTCTGCAGAAACAAAAACAAGCACTATAAAATATCTAAATCCAGAATTAAGACAATCTGCAACACCTGCAAATCAAGATTATATGTTGAGAATTCCTTATGGAAAAAAAGAGGCGTTTTATAAAACATTTAATGCATTACCAGAGACAGAAAGATTTGCTACTCAAAAAGTAGAACATCGTGTTAAGAAAGGTGAAAATTTATCAACTATTGCTTCGAAATATCGTGTTTTAATTTCAGATTTAATGACAATTAATAATCTAAAAAATGATAGACTGCAAATCGGACAAAGATTAAAGATTCCAGTAAAAGGCGGTATTTATTCTAATTATCCTGAAAAAATTACTTATACCGTTAAAAAAGGAGATACACTGGGTGCAATTGCTGAAAGATATAATACAAGAGCAAGCGAAATTAGAAAATGGAATAAAATGAATCCAAATAATTCATTGATAAGTATTGGACAGAAATTGGTATTATTTGTTGGCAAGAATGGTAATAAATCTGATAATTCTCCACAAAGAATTATTTATACTGTTAAGTCTGGAGATCAGCTAGGATATATTGCTGAAAAATACAATACAAGCGCAAAAAAGATTAGAGAGTGGAATAAAATGAAACCAGGAAGTTATGCTATTTATCCTGGACAAAAATTAGTATTATTTACAGAATAAAGTTGTAAAGGAAGTAGGTATATGATTAAACAAAATATAGTTGACAATGTTTCAGCAAATACTGGTTTGACTAAAGTAGAAGTAGAAGCTGTATTGAATGAATCATTTAGCCAGATTATTAATGCATTGAGTAAGAATGAAAGAATTGAATTAAGAGGTTTTGGTACTTTTGCAGTAAAACATAGAATGCCAAAAAAAGCACGAAATCCTGCTACAGGAGATCCTGTTTATTTAGCAGAACGTTATGTTCCAACCTTTAAACCTTCTCAATTAATGAAAAAATCTGTTAACGACAGCTTAATTGAATACTAAATAGGGAGAACTTTAATGCCTTGCGGTAAGAAAAGAAAAAAAAGAAAGATGAATACACATAAACGTAAAAAACGTTTACGTGCAGACAGACATAAGAAAAAAAATAGATAGATAATATGAAACCGAAAAGTTTTGCTATTTGGGCTAACGTTGGTAAAAAAGAAGTACCAACATTAGTTTCTAGCGTTGCAGAGTGGGCAACCAATAATAATTTAGAGTTATTCGTACCTAAAGCTTTAGAAAATCTAGATTTTACCGCAAATAACTGTATCTTTTACAATTCAGAAGAGCTCCCGAATGTAGATTTTGTTTTATGTTTAGGGGGAGATGGAACTTTGCTATCTGCTGTACGTCTTTTTAGTAATCCAATGGTTCCAGTGTTAGGTGTTCATATTGGGGGTTTAGGATTTCTTGCTCAAATTGTTCCAGAAGAATTAATGGAAAAGTTAGATTTAATTAAGAATGGTGATTTTACTATTGAAGATCGTTTAGTTCTCAATGCAGAAATTTCTCAAGAAGGAGAAAATAATACTTATTTTGCTATCAATGATTTTGTTGTTCAAAATAAAATAGCTTATCGAGTTACTTCGCTTGATTTATATATAAATAAAAAACATGTCAGTAATTATAAATCAGATGGTATCATTATAAGTACACCGACCGGTTCCACTGCATATTCTCTATCTTCAGGTGGGCCAATTGTACAACCAGATGTGTTTTCTATCTTAATTACCCCAATTTCTCCACACTCATTAACATCAAGACCATTAGTATTGCCTTCTGATGTGGATATTGAATTTCGATTCAATGGTGATTCAGAAGAAGAGCTAAAATTAATTTGTGATGGACAACATATTGAACATTTTACACGCGATTCAGTTGTAAAAATCAATCAAGCAAGTAATCATTTAAAATTTATCACATTTAATGATTATGATTACTACCAAACCTTAAAGACTAAAATGGTTTGGGGTAAAAGAGGATCATAATTTATTTTTTAAACATATTTGAAATAATATATCCAGCCATTTTTGGATTTTCTTTAAGTCGTCTCACTGAATAGTCATACCAATTATCTCCATAAGGAACATAGATGCGAACTCTGTTACCTTCTTTTAGAAGTTTTTCTAACATTTTTTTCATTGGGACTCCATGGAGTACTTGGAATTCATACTGTGTCTTTGGAATACTATAATCCTTAATCCATTTATACAAATTATTGATTATATATTCATCATGGCTTGCAATACCTATATAGGCTCCTCTTTGTAAGCCCATTTTTACTAGTTCAATATAGTTTTCTCTTATTTCTTGATAGTCATCATAAACAATATCTTTATTTTCTACATAAATACCTTTACAAACTCTGCAATTAAAATTTTCGCTTGATAAGGTGTCCATATCATTTATTGAACGATGCATATATGCTTGAAGTACAATCCCTACATTTTTATACACTTCTAATGCTTCTTTATACAGTTTGATTGTTTCAGATGTATATGGTGAATTTTCCATATCAAGTCTTAAGAAATTTTTATGTTGTTTCGCTTTTTTAGTCAATATCATAAGATTCTTTTTCACAATATCATATCCAAGATCTTGGCCTATATGGGTTAACTTAATTGATAAATTTGCACTTAATGATCTAGAAGATATTTCGTCATACAATTTCGAATATCGCTCTGTAATTTCAGTAGCTTCTTTTCCTGTAGTAACATGTTCTCCTAAAATATCAATAGCAACATCATACCCTTTTTTATTTAAATTAGCTACTGTAGCCAACATTTCATCATCAGTGATGCCTGCAATATATGGAGATGCAAAAATTTTTATAAAACTTTTTGGGAAAAAAGGAATGATTTGAATTAGTAAATTATTTATTAACTTCATACCGAACAAATTTAATAAATAAAAAAAACAATGAAAGTAGTATTAATTATAGGGGGAGCAGTATCAGGGTCTACTGCAGCCAAAAAATTAACCGAAAACGGTATTCGTTGTATTGTAGTTGATCAAAATCGTCTTCCTTACGGAAAAATTGAAGATGGACTTCCAAGATGGCATGACAAACAACGTAATAATGAATATTCCAAGATTGATGAGATTATGGGTCATGATCTTGTAGATTTTGTTCCTTCTACAAAAATAGGAAGAGATATTTCTTTTGCAGATATATATAGCATGAACTGGAGTTGTATTTATTTTGCAAACGGTGCTTGGAACGATAGAAATTTCCCAATCAATGGTATTGAAAATTTTTCTAATTTTTATTATCAAAATCCTTTTGTTTATTGGTTTAATCACTATCATGAAAAAAGCTATAATGGTCCAGAAGTAAACATACAAGACAATGTTCTTGTGGTGGGTGGAGGACTTGCTTCAATTGATGTTTGTAAAATTACTCAAATGGAATTGGTCAAACAAAAGATACAATCGCAATTAAATGATGTTGATGTTGTAAAAATGGAACATCAGGGCATTCCTAAATATTTAGAAGAAAATAATATTAAATATGAAGATCTTGATATTGAAGGAACAACGCTTATATACAGAAGAGATATTGAAAATATGCCATTAACAACAATAGCACCTGATGCTAAGCCTGAGTTGGCTGAAAAACGCAAACAAGCACGAAGAAAAATATTAAATAATACTCAAGAAAAATTTTTATTTAATGTTTTAGAATGTACTCAGCCAGTTGGTTTAGATATTGTAGATGACAATCTAGAGGGATTAGAAGTTGTAAAGAATGAGATTATAGACAATAAGCCTACACAGATTGAAAATTCAAACCAAATCTTAAAAGCTAATACTATTATTAGCTCCATTGGAAGTTTGCCAGAACCGATTGATGGTATTCCTATGAACGGTTCTACTTATGACATTATAGATGAAGATTCTGGTAAATTTAATAGTCTTGATAAAGTACATGGAATGGGAAATGCAATTACTGGTAAGGGAAATATTAAAGCTTCTCGTATTAGTGCTAAAACTGTTGGAGATTTGACAATTGACTTAATTCAAGATATTGATTCTGATTCAGTAGACTCCATCAATAATAAAGTTAAAGAATGGCAAAAACGTTCATCTTATAATGGAAATTATTTTGAATGGAAGTCTAAGAAATAATTTTTGTTAATTATATAGAACTCAATCATCTTTTTTATTATTTTCTCATCGTCAATTGATTTTTATAATAAACGAGGGTAAGTAAAGTAATGTTTCGGCTTAAAATCAAAAAGGGACATGATATAAATATAGCTGGAAGATCAGCTAAAGAATTTTTACCTACCCAAAATTGCAATTCTGCTTCCTTGTCTCCTCAAAGTTTTCGTTATATCAAACCAAAACTCTTAGTAAAAGAAGGCGATATAGTCAATTTGGGAGATCCTATTTTTTATGATAAGCTAAATCCAGAAATAAAATGGCCCGCCATTGCTTCTGGAAAGATATCTAAAATTATTTATGGTGAAAGAAGATCAATTCAAGAGATTATTTTTGATATTGATAAACAACAAGAACAATCCTTGCAAGAAGTTTCAACAACAAATTTGTCATCAAAAGAAGATATAACTAATTATATGCTTGAAAATAATATTTGGCCATTTATTAAACAAAGACCGTTCAATAAAGTTGCAAACCCATCTGACATGCCTAAATCATTAATTGTTAGTCTTGCAAATACAGCACCGTTAGCAATTAATCATAATTTCACTTTATCGGAACAAAAAGAATACATTATTAGTGCTCTTAAGCATTTGAAAGAATTAACTAATGGTAAATTATTTGTAGTTATTAGACCAGGTGAATTTGAATATTTGTCCGAACTTGAATATCTTAACCTTATTGAAGTTGAAGGACCTCATCCTGCTGGAAATGTTGGAGTTGTAATCAATCATCTTGAACCAATTAATAATAAAGATGTTATTTGGACAGTAGAAGGTCATCATTTGCCAATTCTTGGTAAGATGTTTAGTAAAGGAATTTTTGATCCGTCTGTTGTGATTAATATAGCAGGACCTGTTGTAAAAAAACCAGGTTATATAAGAACAAGATTAGGATCTCCTGTAGGTATTCATTGCAAAGATAATCTTATTGAAAAAGAAGTTCGTATTATATCTGGCAATATTCTTACAGGGAATAAGATTGATATGGAAGGCTATTTAGGTTTCTATGATTCATCTATATCAATTATTGAAGAGTCATTTGATAGATCATTTATTGGTTGGCTACATCCTGGAGGATCATCAAAATATAGCGTGTTTAATTCTTATATTGGTAGCAATAAAGAACCATATAATTTTACTACTTTACAAAATGGAAGCAATAGAGCTTTTGTTCCTGTTGATGCGTGGGAAAAAGTTTTTCCAATGGATATTTATATTAACTCTCTTGCTAGGAGCATTGAAGCAAATGATATTGATGAAATGGAACAATTAGGCATTTATGAATGCGATGAAGAAGATGTAGCGCTTTGTTCATTTGTTTGCCCAAGCAAAACAGATGTCGGATCTATTATTAGAAGAGGTTTGGATTTAATATACTTTGATGCATAGATGAATTTTTTAAAGAACATATTAAAACAATCAGGAAAATTATTTGAAGAGGGAAAACCTTTATCATGGGCATATCCAGTATGGGAAGCAACTGATACTATCTTGTTTTCTACAGACAAACAAACAAGTTCAGGCCCTCATGTAAGGGATAATATGGACATTAAAAGAGTTATGTTTTCTGTAGTAATTGCTCTAATTCCTTGTTACTTATTTGGAGCTTATAATATTGGCTATTTAAATGCTTTGGCAACTGATGTTTCAAGATCTTTAATTGATAATTTTATTTTTGGGATGTCTTATGTGCTACCAGTACTAATTGTAACATTTGTTTCAGGTGCAATTTGCGAACTTTCTTTTGCAATTATTCGTAAACATGAAGTAAATGAAGGTTTTCTTGTTACTTGCGCATTAATTCCTTTAACAATGCCACCGGATGTTCCTTTGTGGCAAGTATTCATTGGTACTGCATTTGGTATTATAATTGGTAAAGAAATTTTTGGTGGAGTAGGCACTAATATTTTTAATCCAGCACTAACAGCTCGAGCTTTTATGTATTTTGCTTTTCCTACTAAAATGTCTGGAGATAAGATATGGGCAGTAGGACCTGATGGGTATACTGGAGCAACTGCATTAGCTATACCAGCTAATCCTACTGAATATGATACTGCTTCAAATCTACTTAATCAATCAACCCAATTTGATTTTTCTTTATGGAATATGTTTTGGGGTTTAATACCTGGTTCAATAGGGGAAACAAATAAATTAATAATTCTAATTGGTGCGGCTTTTTTAATTTATATAGGAATTGCATCTTGGAGAACAATGTTAGCATCAGTTATAGGTCTAGTATTTACTGCATCAATCTTTAATCTTCTTTCTGGTTATTCTACTAATGCAATGTTAACAATTACACCATTAGAACATCTTTTAATTGGTAGTTTCTTGTTTGGTGTAGTGTTTATGGCTACTGAGCCAGTTACATCTGCACATACAGAAAAAGGAAAATGGATATATGGCTTTATGATAGGAGTTTTAACTGTTCTTATTCGATCAATTAATCCAGCTTATCCGGAAGGCGTAATGCTCGCTATTCTAATTATGAATATGTTTGGTCCGTTGATAGATTACTATGTTGTGCAATCTAATATAAATATGAGGATTGCTAGAAATGCATAGTAATCGCTATACATTAATTTTTGTTTTTATAGTAACTATTGTTTTAGGAACTATACTTTCTTTTACCAAAGAAAATCTAAGAGAAAGTCAAGAAAACAATCTTAAAGCCGATGTAAATAAAACCATTCTTCGTTCACTTGGTTTTTCAGAAAAACAAGGAAGCTCTTGGTCTAATGAAGATGTTGAAAAGATATTTTCTTCTAATGTTGTAGGTCTATGTGTTGATCCTCAAGGTAATATCATTGATAACATTGTACTAGAAGAGATTGATATTGAGAAAAATATTGAACAATTACCGGTTTATCTTAGAGTTGTTGATGGTGAATTTCAAGGAATTGCACTACCAGTTGCAGGGAAGGGATTGTGGTCCACAGTATTTGGTTATATTGCTTTAGAACCAGACCTAAATACAGTTTTGGGTATCCAATTTTATAAACATGGAGAAACTCCTGGTTTAGGTGGTGAAGTTGAAAAGAAATGGTTTACAAACAATTTTGTTGGTAAAAAAATTAGAAATGACAATGATGAAATTATTGGAGTAGAAGTTCTGAAAGGTAAAGTAGATAATAGCAAGAAAGATTCTATACATCAAGTTGATGGAATTTCTGGAGCAACAGTTACTTCTAAAGGTGTTACTATATTCTTAAAAGATGATTTAAAAAGATATGAAGCATATCTAAATAAGGTTAAAGATAATGGAATTATTTGATTCAGAATCTAAAAAAATTGTTAGCGATCCGCTAAATGTAAACAATCCTATTTCTTTACAAGTTTTAGGTATTTGTTCTGCTTTAGCAGTTACAATAAGATTGGATCAGGCAATTATTATGACATTTGCTGTAATATTTGTTTTGTGTTCATCTAATGTAGTCATTTCTTTGTTAAGAGACTATATACCTAATAGAGTTAGAATTGTTATTATGCTTTCAGTAATTGCGTCATTAGTTTCATTTGTTGATGAAGTGCTTCAAGCATATATGTACAACATGAGCAAACAATTATCAGTCTTTGTTGGTCTTATTGTGACTAATTGTATTATTATGGGCCGTGCTGAGGCATTTGCGATTAAACATGGTCCTTCAAAAGCATTTTTAGATGGCCTAGGAAATGGATTAGGCTATGGAATGATTATCATCGTTGTATCATTTTTTAGAGAATTATTTGGATCAGGCACTCTTACTTTGCCAGACGGTGGAGCAGGTTATGTATTATTTCAGATGCCAGATTGGCTGTATGCTGCTGGTTATGAAAATATTGGATTGTTAGTATTGTCGCCAGGAGCATTTTTTATACTAGGTTTTGTTATCTGGATGCAAAGAGAAATGGTTGGACTTGAGGAGGAAGAATAATGGGCCTTGAACATTATCTTAGTATTTTTACAAAAGCTGTTTTTATTGAAAATATGGTTTTAGCATATTTTTTAGGCCTATGTTCATTTTTAGCTATATCTAAGAAAATTGATGCTGCAGCTGGAATTGGAATGGCAGTAGTAGTTGTTTTGACTATCACAGCTCCAATTAATTGGTTCATTTATGAGTTCTTATTAGGAAAAGGAGCTTTACAATGGATCAATCCTGATAATCCTAAATTTGCTGAAATTGATTTAAGCTTTTTGAAACTTATTGTATTTATATCTGTTATTGCAGCAGCAGTTCAGTTGACTGAAATGTTTTTAGAGAGATTTTCACAATCACTTTATAATAGTTTAGGAATATTTCTTCCATTAATTGCTGTAAACTGTTCTATTCTTGGAGGCTCTATGTTTATGGTAGAGAGAGAATATTTTTTATTAGAAACAATGGTTTATGGTTTTGGTTCTGGAGTTGGGTTTTTATTAGCAATTTTAGCTCTGGCATCTGTTAGATATAGACTGCGATATTCCAATATACCGCCAAGATTAAGAGGCGTTGGTATGGCAATGATTTTAACAGGATTGTTATCTATGGCTTTTATGGCTTTTTCTGGGATTGATTTATGAGCGATTTTGCTATCACAGTGTTGTTAGCTATTACAGTTTTTACATCTGTAATATTATTATTAGTAATTGTTCTTAATGTCCTTTCAAATTTTCTACTGCCCCAAGGAGAAGTTGATATCATTATTAATGATGATCCAAGTAAATCATTAAAAGTTCAAACAGGGTCTACTGTGTTATCAGCATTATCTTCTCAAAATGTATATCTTCCATCTGCATGTGGAGGGCAAGGAACTTGCGCTCAATGTAAATGTCAAGTTGTTGAGGGAGGAGGAGAAATCTTAACAACTGAGAAAGCTTATATTAGCAGAAAAGACCAGAAAGATCACTGGAGATTAGGATGTCAGGTTAAAATTAGAGATAATATGAAAATTAAAGTTCCTGATGAAATTTTTAGTATTCGAAAATGGGATGCAGTAGTTAAATCTAATGATAATGTTGCAACTTTTATTAAAGAATTAATTCTTGAATTACCTGCAGATGACCCTATTCTCTTTGAATCTGGTGGTTATATTCAAATTGATGTTCCTAAATATAAAGATCTCGACTATAAAAGTTTTGATATTGGTGAAGAGTATAGAGATGATTGGGATAAATTTGATGTTTGGCAATACAAGGCAGATAATCCTGAGCCAGTTTTTAGAGCATATTCAATGGCAAATCATCCAGCTGAAGGTAATATGATCATGTTAAACATTCGTATTGCAAGTCCGCCTCCAGACAATCCAAATGTCCCTCCAGGAATTGCTTCTTCTTATACTTTTAATTTGAAAGCTGGTGATAAAGTAACAGTGTCTGGTCCTTATGGTGAATTTTATATTAAAGATTCAGATCGTGAGATGGTATATATCGGTGGAGGAGCAGGAATGGCTCCTTTAAGATCACATATATTTCATTTACTAAAGACAGAAAAGTCAAAACGAAAAATATCTTTCTGGTATGGCGCACGATCTGTAAAAGAAATGTTCTATGATGATGAGTTTAAAGCTCTAGCTGAAGAATTTGATAACTTTACTTATCAAGTAGCACTCTCTGATCCTCTCCCTGAGGATAATTGGGATGGTCCTACTGGGTTTATCCATCAGGTTGCTCATGATATGCATCTTGAAAATCATGAAGATCCTACCGAATGCGAATATTATCTTTGTGGCCCACCTATGATGATTAGCGCAGTACAAAAAATGCTTTGGGATCTTGGGGTTGAGGAAGAAATGATCGATTACGATGATTTTGGGTAAAAAATTTATTCTTCTTGAAATTCTTTTCTGGTTTTCTTTGATAGTATCTGTATTTTTAATTTACCAATCGAATAATGAGCAAAAAATAATCTCCATCAATGGAGAAACTATGGGGTCTACTTATTCTGTAAAATATCTATCAGGTGATGATTCAGAGATCAAAAATAAAAAAATAATTGATGATATATTAACAGATATCAATCAGCAAATGTCCCATTATATTACGGACAGCGAAATTTCTATGTTTAATTCATTAAATGATACTATATGGTTTGATATATCTGAAGAATTTGCATATGTAGTTTCTTCTTCTTACAAATACCACAATATTTCTAATGGTTTGTATGATATTACTGTCATGCCTTTAGTGAATTTATGGGGATTTGGGCCAGAAGATTTTTCAAATCCTCCAAATCAAACAGATATTGATAGTGTTTTAAGTTTTGTAGGACAAGATTTGATTGAAATAAGTAAAGATAAGATTAGAAAAAAAGATCCGAGAGTTCAAATTGATTTAAGTTCTATTGCTAAAGGGTATGCAGTTGATAAAATTATTGAATATTTGAATTATGAAGACATTATGGTTGAGATTGGAGGAGAAGTTAGAGTTAGATCTAAAAACAAGGTTTGGAAAATTGGGATTAACACTCCGTCAATAGAAAATTTTAATAATGATATAGAACATATCGTTACTCTTGATAATAGTTCGCTAGCGACATCAGGTAATTACAGAAATTTTTATATTAATGAAAATAATTTTTATCATCATGAAATTAGTCCATTGTCAGGTTATCCAATTAAATCTAATTTGGGATCTATATCTGTTCTGGCAGCGACATCATGCATGGAAGCGGACGGCCTATCAACGGCATTATATATGATGAGTATGGACGAAATAACTAATTTTTTTAATAATTCTGATTTTGAAGGATTAATGATCGTTGCAAATGAAGATAATTCCTTTGATAAGATTTTTTCAGAAAACTTTCCAAAAGACTAAGTAGGCTCTTCGCATTTATCTGTATCACCACCGCAAATTTCACATCCATCAGGTGAACTTCCACATCCTTTTTGCAATGGTTTGTCCTTAATAATGAGCCCAATATTCATTATTAAAAAGCAAAAGATTAGAATGCCAATAACTATTAAGTATTCCATTATTTAAATTTAAAATATTTCTTCGATTTTCATAAGTTTTTATGTCTCTTTATTATAAATTACTCGCATGGAATTAATACTTCATCCAGTTGGATATATAAGTCTGTTTGTTTTTATTTTGGCATATGCCTTTGTTATGACAGAAGAGGTTACGCATTTGAGAAAATCAAAACCTGTTTTGTTTGCTGCAGGATTCATATGGGCAATGATAGCATGGATGGGTTCAAAATATGATGATTCTCATCATGTTGAGGAAGCGATTATGCATGCATTCTCTGAATTTTCTCAATTAATGCTTTTTCTGCTGGTTGCAATGACATTTATTAACTCAATGACTGAAAGAAACGTATTCAATAAATTGAGATCTAGATTGCTTGCGCAAGATTATAGTTATAGAACATTATTTTGGGTCACTGGTGTTATTACTTTCTTTTTATCACCGATAGCAGACAATTTGACAACTGCCTTAGTAATGTGTGCTGTTGTTATGGCCGTTGGTGGCAAAAATAAAAACTTTGTTAGTATAGGTTGTGTTAATATAGTTGTAGCAGCAAATGCAGGTGGAGCATTTAGTCCATTTGGGGATATTACTACTTTAATGGTTTGGCAAGCTGATAGAGTAGAATTTGTTCAGTTTTTCTGGTTGTTTCTTCCTTCAGTAGTGAATTATATCATTCCTGCATTTATTATGAGTTTATTTATTGATGGATCATCAAAAGATGTAGCAAATCCGCCTGTTCAGTTAAAGCGCGGTGCAAAAACTATTGTCCTTCTTTTTCTTGTTACAATATTTTTGGCAGTAACATTTGAGAATTTTCTTCATATCCCTCCTGTGTTTGGAATGATGACTGGATTGAGTTTACTTCAATTATTTGGGTATTATTTAAAGACAACATACAAATCTTCAACAGTAATAAGCAGAGAGGGCGATGATCAACCATTTGGTGTTTTTAAACAAATTGCTCAAGCAGAGTGGGATACATTATTATTTTTCTATGGAGTGATAATGTGCGTATCTGGGTTATCATATATTGGATATTTAGGGCTATTATCTGATACAATATATCCATCAGATCCAAATCAACTAATTGGTTTTTCTATTGCTAACTCTTTAATGGGTATCCTTTCAGCTCTTATTGATAACATACCTGTAATGTTTTCTATTTTGCAGATGCACAATAATGAAACAATGGTATTATCTCAATGGTTGTTAATTACACTTACAACAGGTGTTGGCGGAAGCTTACTATCAATTGGTTCTGCTCCAGGGGTTGCTTTAATGGGTCAAGCTAGAGGAATGTATACTTTTTATAGCCATCTAAAATGGGCACCCGTTATTTTTATAGGCTATGTTGCAAGCATATTGGTTCATCTTTTAATTTGGAATATCATTTAATGCGTATTAGTAAAGTTGTAACTCGCAACGGAGATAAAGGTCAAACCAATCTTGCTCAAGGGGATTTAGTTTCTAAGAATGAACCTATTATTAATGCTATTGGTGACGTTGATGAATTAAATAGTGTTTTAGGTGTTTGTAATTCTTTTTGTAGTAATGATGCGATTGTAAAAGATATCAAAACTATACAAAATGATTTATTTAATATTGGAGGTGAGATCTCATTAAATGATTCAGAGAAAAAACTTCTTAAAGATGAATCATTATTATTTCTTGATAATAAAATTGATGATATGAATAATGTTCTTGAACCTTTAAAAGAATTTATACTTCCAGGAGGTGATTCATTTTCTTCAAATTTACATTTAGCTAGATCTGTAGCCAGAAGAGCAGAGAGAAGTGTTGTTGAATTATATGTTGGAAAATTAGAAAATAACAATATTGTTAAATATCTCAATAGATTGTCTGATTATTTATTTGTTTTGTCCCGATTTTATAATAAAAATAATAACATCGATGAAAATATGTGGGAAAAGTGAATTATTCAAAAATAGAACAAATTATTTCTGAAAATGAAAAAATATTTATTTCTACTCATATAAATCCTGATGGGGATAGCCTAGGATCTGCGTTTGCTATGTATCATTATTTGAAGAAGCTAGGAAAAGATTGTCGAATCATTAACCATTCTGAAGTTCCACTTGTTTATAGTTTTTTAAATGAAAAAGAAATTTTTAATGAGATTAGCGATGAAAATATAGCTTTTATTAAAAATGCTGATTTAGGAATTATTCTAGATATTGGTGATTTTTATAGATTAGGTGAAGTTGCAAATATCATAGAGTCTACTACGGTTGAGACAATTAATATTGATCATCACCCTCTTACAGAGAATGATTTTTTTACACATAATTTCATTAATTTAGATGCTTCTTCAGTTGGAGAAATTCTCTATTCATATTTTTCTAGTTTAGGCAGTGATATAATAGATAAAGAAATGATGTTAGGAATCTATTCTGCTGTACTGACTGATACAGGATCATTTAGATTTAGTAATACAAATCAATTAAGTCATGAAATTGCGGTTGATGCAATAAAAATGGGAATCAATATTTCAGAGATTTATCAAAATATATATGAAAACTCTTCTGTAAGCAGAATCAAACTTCTTGGGAATGTAATTCAGAAATTAAACTTTGATTGTAATGGTGAATTATTGTGGTTTTCATTAAACAATGACATGGTAAAAGAGGTAGATGGAACAAACCAAGATTTTGATGGATTTACTGATTTTTTTAGAGGAATTCAAGGTGTTGAGATTGCATTAATGCTTTATGATTTAAAAGGGAAAGTAAGATTGAGTTTTAGATCAAAAGGAAAATACAAAGTTAATAATGTTGCAAAAAAAATGGGAGGTGGAGGCCACCCTTTTGCAGCAGCAGCCTTAGTAGATGGAGAATTCTCTGATGTAAAATCAACAGTTTTAGGATTATTATCAACTTATATCAATAATTACGATGAAGATACTTCTAGCTAAAGACGCAGGATACTGTTTTGGTGTTCGAGATGCCGTAGACATGGCTTATGATACGAGCAATGAATATGGCGAAGTATATATGTTGGGTGATATAGTACATAATGAAAGTGTAGTTGAAGACTTAGAAAAAACTGGGGTAAAAGTTGTTTCTAATCTCAATGATATTCCAGATGATAAACCTGTATTATTTAGAGCACATGGAACTTCAAAAGATATATGGAAAGATGCTGAAGGTAAAAAAATGAATATTATTGATGCAACCTGTCCTTTGGTTCACGAAATACACAGAGAAGTAAAGCAATTGCATCAAGAAGGAAGAAAAATTATTATTATTGGTGATCATGGACATGATGAAGTTGTTGGAATTGCAAGTCAAGTAGAGGATGCGATAGTAATATCAACCGTTGAAGAAGCTGAACAGCTAAGAAAAACAAAGAAAGCAGGAATTGTAAGCCAATCCACTCAGAAGATTGAGAATGTTCAAGATATTATTAATATTTTAATGACAAAAGTTTTTGATTTACGATTTGTTAATACAATTTGTTTTCCTACAAAACGTAATCATGAACAAATTAAAGAATTATCAGAAATAGTAGATTTAATGATTGTCATTGGTTCATTTACTAGTGCTAATTCCAAAAGATTAACAGAACTGAGCCTTGAAAGAAATAAGAACACTTATCAAGTTACTAATGCAACAGAAATTGATGTATCTTGGTTTAAAAAGAATATAAATTCCGTAGGTGTTTCTGCTGGTGCTTCAACACCAGATTTGATAATCGATTCGGTTATAAAAAGAATAAAGGATATAACAAATACCACTGATAAGGAAATAATTTATGAGTGATAATAACTTTAAAGTGAAAGTTGGTTTAGCTGAAATGTTGAAAGGTGGCGTTATCATGGATGTCACTAATGTTGAGCAGGCAAAAATTGCTGAAGAATCAGGTGCGGCTTCTGTTATGGCTCTTGAAAGGATTCCAGCAGACATTCGTGCTGATGGAGGAGTTTCTAGAATGAGCAATCCTCACATGATTAAAGAAATTCAAGATGCTGTATCAATTCCTGTAATGGCAAAATGCCGTATTGGACATTTTGCTGAAGCACAAGTTCTTCAAGCTCTTGAAGTAGATTTTATAGATGAAAGTGAAGTGTTAACTCCAGCTGATGAAGAGCATCATATTTATAAACATCCATTTAAAGCTCCATTTGTATGTGGAGCTAGAAATCTTGGTGAAGCATTAAGACGCATTCATGAAGGAGCTGCTATGATTAGAACAAAAGGTGAAGCTGGAAGTGGAAATATTGTTGAGGCAGTTAGACATATGAAGATGATAGTTTCTGAAATTGAGGAAATAAAAAATTGCAATGAAAAAATACTAAAAGAAAAATCAGAAGAAATGAGAGTTCCTATCGAATTAGTTAAATATGTTTCAGACAATGGAAAAATTCCTGTTCCTAATTTTGCAGCAGGAGGAATTGCAACACCTGCTGACGCTTCATTAATGATGCAATTAGGAGCTGAATCAGTTTTTGTTGGATCTGGAATATTTAAAAGTGAAGATCCAAAAGAAAGAGCATATGCTATTGTTGAAGCAGTAACTAATTTTGATAATCCAAAAGAAATTTTAACTGCCTCTTATAAATTAAAAGATGCTATGAAAGGTCTCGAAATTTCAGAAATACCTGAAGAACAATTGTTGCAAAAAAGAGGAGACTAAAATGATTGGAGTCCTTGCGCTTCAAGGAAATTTTTCTTCTCATGTCAAAGTTTTAGGTTTACTTGGACATAATTCGAAACTAGTAAAGTCTCCAAAAGATTTAGATGATATTGATGGTCTGATTATACCTGGAGGGGAATCTACAACAATGACTAAATTGATTAATAGAGACAAGAAATTTCTAAAATCAATTCAATTATTTTCAAAAAATCACCCTATTCTTGGCACATGCGCTGGATTGATTCTTATGTCAAAAGATAGTTTCGATAGTAAAGTTATAAATCTGGGAATTATTGATATTGAATCAACAAGAAATGCATATGGTAGGCAAGTCCATTCTTTTGATACAGAATTAAGTTTAAAACATGTTTCAAACAATGATTCTTTCAAAGCCTCTTTTATTCGTGCTCCTAAGATTTCTAAAGTAGGAAAAAATGTTGAAGTCATTTGTACTCACAATGATTTGCCTGTTGCAATTAAAGATGGAATGCATGTTGCAACAACATTTCATCCTGAGCTAAAAAATGAAACAATAATACATAGACTATGTTTTGGAGATAAGTAGATGGATTTAAAATATTTATCAAATATTAATTCTCCAGAAGATTTGAAGAATTATTCCAAAAAGGATTTAAAGCCTATATCTAATGAATTAAGAGAATATATTACATCTACTGTTAATGAGATTGGTGGACATTTGGCTTCTACATTGGGCGTTGTTGAACTTACTACCGCACTTCACTATGTGTATGATGCTCCTAAAGATAAAATTATCTGGGATACTGGTCATCAAGCATATGCTCATAAAGTACTGACAGGTAGATTTTCTTCTCTTAAAACTATTAGAAAATATAAAGGTTTGAGCGGTTTCTTAAAACGAAGTGAAAGTGAATATGATGTTTTTGGAGCCGGACATGCGTCTACATCTATTTCTGCTGGTTTAGGTATTGCTTCTTCAAGAGATTTAAATAATGAAAACTTTAAAGTTGTTAGCGTTATTGGTGACGGAGCTTTAACAGGAGGATTGGCATATGAAGCATTAAATAATGCTGGAAATGCAAGAAAACAACTACTGGTTATTTTGAATGATAATCAAATGTCAATTAGTCCAAATGTAGGAGCTATGAGAAATTATCTCATGAAAATTTCCACAAATAAATATTACAATTACATAAGGACAAAAATTGGAAATTTACCTGATATAGCTTATGGAAAGACATTATTAAGAAGAATGGAGTCTAGCGCAAAAAATTTCTTCCTTCCAAGAACAGTATTTGAAGATTTAGGTTTCAGATATTTTGGTCCAATAGATGGGCATGATGTTAATCTTCTTGTGAATACATTAGAGAAAATTAAAGACTTGCCAGGTCCAGTAGTTTTACATACTGTGACAAAAAAAGGAAAAGGAATCGATTATGCAGAAAAAGATCCTATCAAATATCATGGTGTAAAAGCAAAAAAAATTGGTAAAGATAAAACTTCAGCTCAAACTGTTCCTATTTTCCAAAATGTTTTTGGTTCTCTTTGCTGTAGCTTTGCAAATGAAAATGAAAAAATTGTTTGTATCACTGCTGCAATGAGAGAAGGAACTGGTTTAGTAAAATTTTCAAAAGAATTTCCAGATAGATATTTTGATGTTGGAATTGCAGAAGCTCATGGTGTAACCTTTGCTGCTGGGTTATCTATAAATGGAAGTATTCCTATTGTTGCAATCTATTCCACATTTCTTCAGCGAGGTTATGATCAAATGATTCACGATATAGCAATTCAGAAATTGCCAGTAATTTTTTGTTTAGATAGATCTGGTTTAGTTGGAGAGGATGGTCCTACTCATCATGGTGCATTAGATATAGCATATATGCGTTGTATTCAAGGAATGATAGTTACTGCTCCAAAAGATGGAAATGAATTAAAAAATTTATTACATACTGCTATTAATTATAATGATGGTCCATTTAGCATTCGATATCCAAAAGATTCATCTATAGCTTTTGATAAAGAAATTTCTGGAGAGAATATTCAAATTGGGAGTTGGGAGAGACTAAAAAGAGGAACAGACATAGCTCTTTTGGCAGTTGGATCGATGGTTGATAAAGCGTTGGATGTTGCTAATAAGTTAGAATCTAATAATATCCACTGTGAAGTAATCAATTGTAGATTTATTAAACCAATGGATGAAAAATATTTAAATGAATCTTTAAGAAATTTTTCTAAAATTGTTACACTTGAAGAAGGAGTATTAGATGGCGGTTTTGGAGAAGGTGTTTCAGGGTGGTTATCTTCGGTGAAAGCAAAAAATGATTTATTAAGGATTGGATTACCTAATAATTTTGTTGAACATGGTCCTAGGAAAGTTTTGCTTGAAGAAGTCGGTCTTGATTCTGAATCTTTAAGTAAAAAAGTTTTAAGTTTTATAAATAACTAAAAAATGACAAAAAAAAGAAAATATAATTTTGATACAATTAGTGGTAACACATTAAAAGACTACTATAACGCTAAAGATAATCCTTTGAATCCGGGTGATTTTCCATATACAAGAGGAATTCATAGTAATATGTATAGAGGAAAGCTATGGACCATGAGACAGTTTTCTGGATTTAGCACTCCTGAAGAAACAAATGAGAGATATAAATATTTGTTAGAAAATGGCCAAACTGGTCTTTCTGTTGCCTATGACATGCCGACCTTGATGGGATATGACCCTGATCATGAATTGTCAGAAGGAGAAGTTGGTGTTTGTGGGGTTAATGTTTCTTCTTTAGATGATATGGAAACATTATTCAAAGATATCGATTTAGAAAAAATATCTATATCACAAACAATTAATGGTCCAGCAATTATTTTGTTTGCATTTTATGTTGCGTTAGCAAAAAAGAATAAAATAGATATTAGTAAACTAAGAGGCACATTGCAGAATGATGCATTAAAAGAATATATTGCACAGAAAGAGTGGATTTTTCCTCCATCACCATCTGTAAAACTTGTAGTAGATGTGATTGAGTTCTGTTCAAAAAATATGCCTCTATATAATCCAGTATCAATTAGTGGCTATCATATCAGAGAAGCTGGATCGACTGCAGCACAAGAATTAGCTTTTACTTTAAATAATGGTTTTGTTTATATAGAAGAATGCTTAGATAGAGGATTAAAGATTGATGACTTTGCACATAGGCTATCTTTCTTTTTTAATTCACATATTGATTTTTTTGAAGAGATTGCAAAGTATAGAGCTGCTAGACGTATATGGGCCAATACTCTCAAAGAGAAATACAATGCAGAAAATGAAAATTCTTTAAAATTAAAATTTCATACTCAAACAGCTGGATGTTCACTCACTGCTCAACAGCCTGAAAATAATATTGTTAGAACTGCTTATGAAGCAATGGCTGCTGTATTAGGTGGAACAAATTCTTTACATACCAATGCTCTTGATGAAACATTAGCTCTTCCTTCTGAAAAAGCTGCAAAAATTGCTTTAAGAACTCAGCAAGTTCTTGCATATGAAACTGGCGTTGCTAGTGTTGCGGATCCTTTAGGTGGGTCATGGTATGTTGAAGATATGACTGATCGTATTGAAAAAGAAGCCATGGAATATTTTAAGGTTATTGAAAGTTTAGGCGGTACAATTAATGCAATTGAAGAAGGATACTTTCAAAAAGAAATTGCTGATTCTGCATCTATTTATCAAGAATCAATTGATACAAATGATAGGATTATTGTAGGGATAAATGATTTTATTGAAAAAGATGAAAAGCTAGATATAGACATACTGGAAATCTCTGAAGCGGCTCAAAAAACTCAAGAAAAGAAAGTAAAAGATTTGAGAAAGAATCGTGATTCAAAATCTTTAAATGAAGAAATGAAAAAATTAAGAAATGCTTGTAAAGATAATGTAAATTTAGTCCCTTATCTAGTTTCTGTAGCAGAAAAAGGTGGTACTGTTGGAGAAATTGTTGAGGTAATGAAGAGTGTCTATGGAGAATGGCAAGAATCATTTGGATTTTAGTTTAGATGAATAAAGTTTATACATCATTAATATTAGTTTTTGGCCTGGTTGTTTTATGGACAATATATCTTACCAATGTGAAAGAAGATGAAAATCTTACAGTGCGTTACTATACCATTAAAGAATTAACAATGGAAGATAAGTCTATTACTAAAGTAAAGGTTGGAGGTTTGATAAAACCGAATTCAATTGACATTAATGAATCAAATCGACTAGAAGTATGGTTCTATGTTTATCAAGGAGAAGATAGCCTTAAAGTATATTATAATGGGACCAGACCTGATCTATTCAAGGATGATGCTGAAGTTGTTGTTTCAGGTGAGTTTAACAATGATCTAATTACAGCAACGGAATTGCAAACAAAATGCGCTTCTCGATATGAAGGCGATTTAAAAAATATAAATAGTACATAATGGTATCTCAGATTGGAAGTTTAGCCTTAAGTATTGCAAGTGGCTTAATTTTATCCACTTTTTTCTTTCTTATTTATTATAGATTAACAAAAGATAAGCTTTTCATTGATTTATCAGAACGTTCCATGATTGCTACATGCTTATCTATTATCCTTGCTACCATATGTCTTTTAAATGAGTTGTTGATTAGCAATTTTAACTTACAATATGTAGCACAATATACTAGTTACGAAACACCGATGTTTTATAAGGTAACATCTTTGTGGGCTGGCCAAGCAGGTTCATTACTTTTTTGGACATTTATTATGTCTATATATACATTGATATACATATTTTTTACTTTGAATAAAATTAAAGCCCTCAAATATCATTCATATTTCATCTTTGCTATTATATTCGGGTTTTTTCTTATTCTATCTAATTTTATAGCAAATCCATTTGAGCCAGTTTCTCCCGATATTATTGTTCAAAATGGAAACGGGCTAAATCCTTTATTGCAAAATGTTACAATGGCTATTCATCCACCAATTCTTTATTTGGGATTTATTGGAACAACCATTCTATTTGTAATGACATTAGCTGCTTTGATCATGGATGAGATTAATTATCAATGGATTAAATCTATAAGATCATGGGCATTGATTGTTTGGACATTTTTATCAGCAGGAATTATTTTGGGAGGATATTGGGCCTATCAAGAGCTTGGATGGGGAGGATATTGGGCATGGGATCCAGTAGAAAATTCTTCTCTTATGCCTTGGTTCTTATTGACAGCATTTATTCATTCATCAATAATTCAAGAAAAAAGAGGGATGCTAAAGACATGGAATGTTCTTTTAGCTTCCTTAACATATATCTTTGTTATACTTGGTACTTTTATTACTAGAAGTGGTATTATTTCCTCTGTCCATTCATTTACTGCTGAGTCTTTAGGTCCTTTGTTTTTTGCATTTTTGTGCACATTAATTTTGTTAACATTTTTTTGGTTTTTTAAGCATTATCATCTGTTAGTTTCAGAGGAAAAAATTAAATCTTTCACATCAAGAGAAGGTGGTTTCTTATATAATAATTTAATTCTGATAACTATGTGTTTTATTGTATTATGGGGAACGCTTTTTCCTATTATATCGGAAGCTTGGAGTGGAGAAAAAATTCATATAGGTCAAAATTATTTTAATCAGTTAAATGTTCCTATTGGAATATTTCTTTTATTCTTAATGGGTGTTGGTCCTTTATTGTCTTGGAAAAAAACTTCTAATTCTACTTTAATTTCGAATTTTAAAATTCCAATGATAGCAAGCTTTATTATGGGTTCACTATATATGATATTTACAGATGGATTTCGATTCTATCCGTTTGTAGCACTTTTAGGAATTGTTTTTACTTTAACAGCAATAAGCATTGAGTTTAAAAAATCATTTGATAGCCATTACTCAAAAAATCCTTCTTTTTTTAAAGCAATATTTAATCTTTTATCACACAATCGTCACAAAAATGGAGGATATATAGTTCATATAGGAATAACACTATTATTTGTTGGTTTTGTTGGAAGAGCTTTTGAAGCAGAAAAAGAATTTGTATTAAGTCCTGGTGAGCAAATTTATTTTGCAAACCATGTCTTTAGATTAAATAGTGTCACAAGCGAAGCAAGGGATAATCATTATGCATTTATTAGCAATATGGATGTTATTGATGAGAGCAATGCTTATATAACAACTTTATATCCTGAAAAAAGAATCTATTTTTATTGGAATCCAGATCCAGAAAAACGACAACCGCATAGTGAGCTTGATATTCATAGCACAATGAATAAAGATATTTACTCTGTTTTTTCATCATATGATCCAGAAAAAAACGAGGCTTATTTTAAAATTATGATCAATCCTTTGGTTAATTGGGTGTGGATTGGCGGTATCATGATAGTTTTAGGTTCTTTGTTTGCATTTTGGCCATCTTCAAGGAGAGATTAATGGAAGTTTTCAATCAGATATTTATTTTTTCATTTTGTTTGATAATTATTTTGTATGTTTTCTACCCTCTATTGAAAAGGTTAAAATAGTGTTAGAAATAAAAAATATTAGAAAATCTTTTTCAAGCAATTGTGTTCTTGATGATATTAGTTGCAATTTTAGCAAGGGAAAGATTATTGCATTATTAGGCCAAAACGGTTCTGGTAAGACAACGTTTTTGAAGTGTCTAGGTAATATTATGAACATTGATAGTGGCCAAATCGATTACAATAATAGTAATTTTATTTTTATCAATGATAAACCAAATATATTTGGAGATTTAACCATTTATGAAAACTTGAGATATATTTTATCGATTTATAATCAAAAATTTGATTCAGATAAGTATCAAAAATCTATTAAAGACTTAGGTTTAAAGTCTATGCAATCTATCCCTTTGAAACATTTGTCAGCAGGGAATATTCAGCGAAACAAGATATTAATTGCTTTAAATACTAATTGGGAATATTTATTGATTGATGAACCATTTTCGAATTTAGACAAAGAAGGTTCAATCATTGTAAAAGAGATATTCTCAGACTTAAAAAACCAGAACAAAACAATATTATTTTCTACACATAATTTTATACATATCTCCGATATATGTGACATGTCATTTCAAATCAAAGGTGGGAAATTTTCTAACCATGATTAATTTGATTAAAAATGAATTTTTCTTTGAGAGAAAATCTTCTAATAATTTATTCTATATGACTTTCTTCTCTTTTTCTTGTTTAATAATTATGTTTTTTTCTCTTCCACCGTCAAAATTGGAAGATATTGGCGTTTTGTCAGGATTCTTTTGGATTATTGTATCTCTGGTATCAATTAAATTAATTGAAAACTCTTTTATAAGAGAGAAAGAATATGGGATTTATGATATAATTTATTCTTTACCATCAGATAAATTTTTGATTTTTGCATCAAAGACAATTGCATTTTCTTTAATTCTGCTTGCAATAGAAGCATTTCTTTTATGTGGATATATATTGATTTCTTCTAATATTACAATAACAGTCGCTATAAAAATTTTATCTGTTTGTTTATTATCAAATATAGGTCTAATTAGTTTAGGAATATTAATTTATCTTATCACAAGCTTGAGCAATAGTAGAAGCTTTCTTTTTCCATTGATATTATTTCCACTTATTATTCCTATTCTAGTTCACTCTTCAAACTTATTTATTTTGATTGCCTTAGAAGAAAAAATATCTTTGTATAACGAATCAGTTTTCTTGTTATTAACTTTTGCAATCGTTTCAATGATTTTTGGTATTAATTTTTTTGATAGGTTAGTTAAATATTAATGAACTTAACATTATTTATATTATCAATTATTTTGATGTCATGTAATTTGGTTTGGATTATTTTTTTTACACCGATGGTTCCAGATCAAGAATGGGCACAAAAAATATTTTATTTTCACGTTCCTCTAGCATGGGTTGGATTCTTATCCTATTTTTTTGTAATGGTTTCTGGTGTATCATATCTTTTTTCCAAAGATTTAAAATATGACCGCATGGGACATGCATCAGCTGAAATTGGTACTTTATTTACCGGTTTAGTATTAATTACTGGACCCATATGGGCAACGCCTATATGGGGTCAACCTTGGGTTTGGGAACCTCGATTAATCACAACATTAGTTTTATTCCTTATATATGTTGGATATTTTGTTTTACGTAACATTGGCATATATAGACAGAGATTAGCATTAATATGTGCTATTATTGGCATTATAGCATTTATAGATATTCCAATTATTTTTGCTTCTGTTAATTTTTGGGCTGCAGAAATTCAATCTCATCCTCAGATGGGAATGTCAAAACAACCTTCAGGTATTTTAACACCATTTCTATTTTCTCTATTTTCTTTTACTATGCTTTTTTTTACTATGTTATTATTCAAAATGAAAGTTTTATATTTAAACGACAAGCGAGAGAATTATGTTTAGTTATTTAAGTTATTTTTTATCAGCATTGTTTGTTGTATTTTTTGCCATTAGTTTTTGGTTTATTTTTAATATCAAACAATTAAAAAAGATGGATTAATGAGGGGGATTTAAAAAATTATGGAAAGAAAAATTGTACACATCGTAGGAACAGGGACAATTGGCGAACCGTTAATTGGTATTCTTTGTGAACAGAAAAGTAATCTTGGTATTGATGAAATAACATTTCATAAACATAGCCCTCTAACAAGTGATATGCCTAAGATAAAAAACTTAGTCAAAAAAGGCGCAAGATTATCTGTTTTAGAAAATAGAATGGATGATTTCAAAGCAATTGGTTTAGATCCTGAATTTACTATGGAAGAAGCTGTTGGAAGAGCTTCTGTAGTAATTGATTGTACACCTAAAGGACATGGCCACAAGAATAAAAAACAATTCTATGATAAATACACAGATAAAGTAAAAGGTTTCATTGCACAAGGAAGCGAAGATGGTTTTGGAAAAAAATATGCAAGAGGAATTAACGATCATGTAATTACACCTGAAGATCAATTTTTGCAAGTTGTATCCTGCAATACTCATAATCTTGCTTGTTTGGTGAACACGATTGCTCTCAGTGTATCTCCTGATAATCTTGTTCGTGGAAAATTTATATGTATAAGACGAAGTAATGATATTAGTCAAACATCAAGTTTTGTTCCTGCGCCTACTGTTAATGATCATGGGGATGAATATTATGGAACACATCATGCAAAAGATGCAGCAGGTTTATTTAAAACAATTGATCTTGATTTAGATATTTTTTCTTCTGCGCTTAAAATTAATAGTCAGTATATGCATGTTCTTTGGTTTGATCTTGAATTAAAAGAGAAAACAGATAAAGATAAGGTTTTTGAATTATTGAAACACAATAGAAGAATTGCATTAACTGAACATCACTCTACCAATGAAGTTTTTTCATTTGGAAGAGATCAAGGACAATATGG
>CESD01029074.1_pt1 | contig 48116 bp, 45 predicted proteins | sample 531191 | NCBI WGS metagenome assembly CESD01 (sample SAMEA2622021, study PRJEB7988) | marine metagenome | biome: marine biome (ENVO:00000447); feature: deep chlorophyll maximum layer (ENVO:xxxxxxxx); material: "saline water (ENVO:00002010), including plankton (ENVO:xxxxxxxx)" | depth 188 m
CGTGGAAATTATGACTATATATATTTTGTTGTGGTTATGATTACCTTGCTATTTGTTTATTTTATTGCAGAAAAAGCTACAAATTCTCCTTGGGGGAGGGTCCTTAGAGGAATAAGAGACAATGAAAATACTATGATTTCAAGTGGAAAAAATGTATTGAGGTTTAAGGTAGAGGCTTTTGCTTTTGGAGCAGGAATAATGGGGATTGGAGGAGCTTTATTTACTCATGGTAAGCGATTTATTGACCCTATTACATTTGAACCAATGCTCGCTACATTTATTATTTGGAGTATGTTGATGGTAGGTGGTAGCGGGAATAATAGAGGTGCTGTTTTTGGAGCGTTTCTAATGTGGGGCATATGGACTTTCACTCAATTCTTACCTGGTTTCTTGAGTGATGCCAACTTAAGATTTGTCTTTGTTGGAATGATAATAATTTTATTCCAATTATATAAACCGAATGGAGTAATCCCTGCAAAATAGCAGGGATTACTTAAGTTATCAAAGTTTATGGAGATTCAAATCTTCCTGTAGAAGTAACCTTTCCACCTTCTATTGTCCAAACTTCAATGGTATTACTTACATCACCATTTTCATCTATTTCTTGTTCTCCGGCGACACCAACATAATCGATATCTTTTCCATCTTTTATAAGCTCTAATGCTTTAGCCATGTCTCCTGGTCCAACTTTCTCTCCAGGGGCGTTAGCTACAAATCTTAGAGAGTCACCATCAACCGTATCTGATCCAGATTTTGCCATTGCTAGTGCTAAAAGTATAGCTCCGTCAAATCCTTCTCCAATGAACGGGTTTGTTGGTAGTTCTCCGTATTTTTCTTCATACAAAGATGCAAATGTTGATTTTGCGTCTGAATCTGGTGCTCCAGGTGCCGTACCATACATTCCTTCAAATTGAGCAGCTCCTAATTCGTCAAACATTTCTTGGTTCTTTGTTCCATCAACAAACATAAAGTCTCCAGTGTAACCACTTTCAATAAGTTCTCTAAGATAAACAGCAGCTGATTTTGGATAACTCATTGCGATAATCACATCTGGCTGATGATCTGTAATAGCTTTATCTATTTCTGATTTATATGAAGGTTGCTCTTGCTCATGAGGAACTTCAGCTTCACAGTGTCCCCCTTCTTCCTCAAAAGTAGATGTGAAAATGTCATTTAACCCTTTTCCATATGGATTATTAACATAAATTGTTGAACAATGTTCGTATCCTAATCTTTTAGCCATTCTTGCAAGCACAACACCTTGAGCTGCATCAGACACTGTTGTTCTGAAAACTGTATCATTATCTTCTAAAACAGAAATTGCTGGGCTAGTAGAAGCAGGTGAAACCATAACCATTCCTGCAGGAATAGTTTTAGCTTCTGCTACAGCCATAGTTACACCACTAGATAGTGATCCAACGATTCCGCCAACCTTGTCTATTTCTATTAGTTTTCCAGCGGCCTCAGTAGCTACATTCGGACTTGTTCCGCTATCAGCATGTACTACAGTTATGTCTCCCCCGTTTACACCTCCTGCATCATTTATTAGGCTAACAGCTAGATCAACACCATTTTGAATCGGGGGCCCATAAGCACCTAGATCTCCTGTTTCATCCATTAGAGTACCTATTTTTGCTCCTCCGCTTGAGCAAGCACTAAGTACAAATAATGCTGAAGTGAACAGAATTATTAAATTTTTCATATTTACTCCTTAAATAAGTTTTGTCGTTACGGACAATAGTTAAAATTTTATAATAACCAAATCTAAAAGTCTAAGAATTATCCTAATCTTCCTTCCCACTCTGGATTATTCTTATAAAGATCTATAACTTCGTTGAATTTAAACTCTGAGTCATCCTGAGGGTTATAATTTAAGGATTCTCTTCCAGATTCCAAGGACCAGAATCTTCTTGTATTGTTGCTAACTCCGTAAACAACCAAAAAGGGAACATCTTTTATATCACCTATTATATTTTCAGTACTAATTGCTTTATCAAAAAGTTGAGATAAATCTCTTTGGCTAACATAAGCACCTAAATGTCTCTTTATATTTGCAATCCCTTGACCTTTTTTGCCTGCTATAAACTTATTATCTGAGACATCGGGGGTGATTTCTCTAGGGAAACCTATTCTTACATGAACAAATTCTAATTTTCTTCCAAATTTTCCAGATGCATATGGAACAGATAATAATTCATATGAAGCCTTAGCCCAACCATAAAAGTTATCAGAATAAGGAATCAAATTATTTGATACCATGTCTCTAATATTATTATGTATTTCATTATGTTCATACCAGTCTGCTGCGTGATTAGAAGAAGCAACGATTACTCTTGATAGATCATTTTTGTACGCAGATTGATAAATTTTGTTTGCCATTAAAATATTTTGATACTCTGTATCAAAAGATCTTATCTCTTCTTTTAGGTCGTTAGGATCTCTTGTTTTTTCAGGTCTTACGTATGCAAGATGAATTATTGCATCATGATTTTTAGTTAAGTCATCTAATTCAGAAACTGGAGAGTTGCATATATCAAATTTTATTGTTTCAGAATTATGTGTTTTGTTAAAATCTATATCTATAAGAGTTAATTTATACTTAGTTTCCAAATGAGGAATTATTCTTGATGCTACATATCCATCTGCTCCTGTAATAATTACCTTTTTCATAATCAATCTTCCTTTTTGGGTCCAAATTCTAAAATTTTCATTACTGGGTTATTGTCTAAGTTATAAAGACTATGGTCACCATTCTTTTTTAATTCTTTCCAATAAAGTTCTACCATCATTTGTCTTTCTTTTTTATATTTTTCTGAGTTTATAAGATTGTTTATTTCATCAGGATCAGATTCAAGGTCATAGAATTCATCATAATCAAACCCATTAAAAATATACTTCAAGTTTTTATACCATAAAACTCTTTGCTTTAATTGAAGTCTCGTACCATCATACTCAGAAAAAGATTTGTGTATAGTGTTAACTTCATCTGTACAAAGAATTTTTTTGAAAGATTCTGAGTCAATATTTTTTATTTCTTTTTGATCCAATAAATCTAGTATTGTAGGACATAAATCCATACTTGATACTAAGTCATTAGATAGTTTGCCTTTTTGGATTCCCGGACCAGAAATAATCATAGGAATTCTATAGATTTCTTCAAATGCAGCTAAGTTTTTAGCATAAATTCCATGTGAAGATAAAGCCTCACCATGATCTGAAGTAAAAATAATTATCGTATTGTCTAATTGACCTTTTTCTTCTAGTAAATTTATTATCTTTCCATATTCATTATCTATTTCGGTCACCATAGCATAATAGTTTTTGATGCATTCAATATGATCTTGTTCTGTCATGTTTTCAAATACTTTTTGCCCTCTTCTGTATATATTTGGCTTATCCATCATGTCATCACTAAATGATTTTGGAAGAGATATATCTACATTTTCGTACATATCATAGTATTTTTTGGTAGAGATGAATGGATCATGAGGTTCTATAACTGAAACAAAACATGCCCAAGGCTCGTTGTTTATTTCCTCTGAGATGAATTTTTTTGCTCTACTAGATACCAACCCCACAATTCTTTGATCTGTATCGAGTTTTGAAATCCCGTAAAAAGGGGTTTTATCATAACCTGGCGGATTATCTATAAACAGATGAGGTTTACTAGTATCAATACTTTGTTTGTGAACCTTATTTGTTTTATCGTACTCATCATTAGCTTTATCTTGGAAATTATATGTATCCCATCCAAAATTATGCAGTTGATTAGTTCTTTCTACATGCCATTTTCCAAAGTAAGCTGTTTTATACCCATCTTCTTTCAATCTTTGTGCCCAATGTTCTTTATCTGTTCTAAGGTTTGATTGGTCCTCATCAACCGTATGAGTTACAGTGGTTACACCATGATTATGTGGGAGCAGGCCAGTCATTATGCTTGCTCTTGCAGGGGAGCAAACAGGATTTGGAGTATGTGCCCTTTGAAACTTTACTCCATTTCTAGCTAATTTATCTAAGTTTGGAGTGATGCAAGGATTTTCTTTTTCTAATACTTGCCCATGCATTTGATCAACCATCAGAAATAGTAAGTTTTTCTTCATGATACAAATGGATTTATTTTTTCGTAATTGCCTCCAACGATTTCTTTTGATTCAACTGATAACCAATCCTCAAGTAAATCTGAATATAATCCTCTAAAATCAAAATTGAATTTCAAGTCCCCTTCGACCCTTTCACTTGGATCAAGAGAAGGATATTCGTTATAGTGACCACCTTTTACGCTATCACCAATAAGAAAAGAAACGCCACCTGATCCATGATCTGTTCCTGTTCCATTATCGTCTATTCTTCTTCCAAACTCAGAAAATATGAAAACTACTACTTCTTTTCCTTTATTATGTTCTTTTAGATCTTCAAAGAATGCTCCTAGAGCATCTGATAACTGCTGCCATAAAAATTCTTGTAAAACAACTTCATTAGTATGTGTATCAAATCCTCCGTGATTAACATAAAAAATTCTTGTTCCAAACCCAGCAAAATGAACTTGAGCTACTCCTTTTAGTTGCTTACCTATATTTGTATTTGGGTACTCTACTTTTGAGCTATATAGTTTCGGAGCTTCATTGATAATATCAGCACCTTTAGCAGCATCTAGCCCTGTCTTACCTAGATAATCCATTGTGAAATCATTTCCCATTACAGGTGTATAAAACCTTTTGAATGTTTCTAGTGCTTTATTTTTTTTACCATCATCTTCAATAGAAGTAAAAAGTCCATAATTGTTAATATCACCTACTGAAGTTACAGGCACTCCTGGAGCAACGAGAGCTCTTGGCAAATATTCACTGAAGTTTACTGCGGTTACAACATTTTCACCAGATGGATCAATATCTTTTATTGCTTGCCCGAGCCATCCTTTTGTTCCAACTTTATTTGGCTCAGCAGTATGCCAAATATCCATGGATCTAAAGTGAGATCTATTTGGAGTAGGGTATCCAACTCCATGTATGATAGCAAGATTACCATCATTATAAAATTTTTTCATTATACCCATACCAGGATTTAATCCAAGATTACCATCTAATGGTATAACCTCTTCATCTTTAAGTAATATATTCTTTCTAGAGTCTCTGTATAAAGGGTCTTCCCATGGAACAACACAATTTAGATAATCATTACCGCCCGATAACTGTATTGTCACTAAAACTTTTTCATTATTTTCCATAATAATTCTCCATTTATTTATCCGATTTTATAAATTTGAACTCTATTCCTATTTGAGTCTAAAACTAGTAAATTTTGCGTTTCGTCAACAACTAAAGATGTTGGATCCCAAAAAAAAGACTCAATTCTAGCAGATTCTTCATGAGGCTCAACTTCATCAACTTTTATGAGAGGCACAAACGATTCTCTAGCTAATCTTTCGTCATTATTTGCATCAAGATATTCTTTTGCCCATTCAGATAAAGTAGCTTCTCCTCTTAGAAACCCGCAAAATTTGAAATTGTTGTCATAAATTTGAATTCTTTGCTTACCCCAGTCACAAACATAGTAATAATTATTTCTATCTATAGCGACATCAGAAGGTCTGAATAAACTCTCGTCCTCGTTATTACTATCTCCAAATTTGGCAAGAAAATTACCTTCTTTATCAAAAATTTGAACTCTTCCGTTTCTCCAATCAGCAACTAAAACTTTATCTCCATATACTTTTATTCCCCATGGTTTATCAAACTCTCCCTCACCGTGACCTTCTTTACCCCAAGTTCTGATAAATTCACCATCAAGAGAAAATACCTGAATCCTATCATTCATATTGTCAGCTAAGTAAATATGATCTTTATCATCTATATCAATACCTGAAGGAAAGTTTATACATCCTTCGCCCTGACCTTTTGTTCCCCATCTTTTTATGAAATTGCCATCTTTATCAAATATTGAAATCAGATTAGTATATTCATCTGATATGTATACATTGTCTTTTGAATCAAATGCTATTGAGCATGGCCAGTATAGTTCTCCAGGGTTTTTTCCAAACTTAGAAAATTCACCATAATAGTTGTTTTCAATATCACAAATTGAAATCCTTAATCCTGCAGTATGAAAAGCCCCGCTTCTACTAACAACATAAAGTTTATTTTCACTATTTAGAGCTATATCTCTAGGCAAATGAAAACCTCTTCCTCCAACATCTGCGGTGAATCCAACAGTATGCGAATAATTTACTTCTAAATTGTTAATTATTTTTTTCATGCTAAGTCATTTGAAATTCTCTAGATGAAACTATTAGCTTTATCAATATGCCAGCATATTCTTCATCAATCTTAAATTCACTATCATTTATATAAGAAATCAGCTCTTTTTCAGTAGATTCATGTAGGTCAAAATAGCCTAATTCTTCACAACTAATTCGTAATAAGTCTTCTTTTTGAGGATTTCTTTTTAGAATTTTTCTTACAAGCACTTTGTTTGAGTCTCCTAGCACATCAGAACAGAAGTTTATTCTTTCAATTACAGATCCTGTATTTATCCATTCTTCTCCACCTTGCCATCCTTCAACTGAAGTAGGATTTAATAATGGTTGCCCCATTAGCCCTGAACTAATAGTTGCTTTGTAGACCTCTTCAGAAGGGATTTCAAATCCTCCAGAAAGTCTTACGGAATTTACTACAAGCTCTGCTGGACTTTTTATTCTTTTGTAGTAAATACTTTCATCTCTAAAATATTTTGACTTGAATAAATCTCTTAATGTTTCCTTGATATTGTAATTATTTTTAAAGTAAGAATCCATAATAAAATTTACAGCATCCGGATCAACTGGTTTTTCATGGGGCCATTGAGGAACGGGTAATTCATCTTTTACGAAGAAATGATAAATATGCCTTGCTAAATATTTAGCAGTTGCTTTTTGTTTGCAAATAATTTTTACAATATCTTCACCATTAAAATTACCTTTCTCCCCAAGAAACTCTTTTTCACCAAAATCATGATCGTTCTGATCGAATTTAAACTGCCAAGCAACATATCCAAAAGGTCTTGCAGTATTATTCCTCATTTTTATTGCCATATATGGCATATTTTCAACAGTCCAACCTGTAAAAGCTCGTGAGCATTCTTTGATGTCTTCTTCAGAATAATTTCCTACACCCATAGAGAAAAGTTCTAGAATTTCTCGACCGTAATTTTCATTAATATTATCCTTGTGGTTATCTTGATTATCCAGCCACATAATCATAGCTGGGTCTTTAGATAATTCAATTAGAAGATTTTCAAAAGATCCCAATCCATGTTTCTTAAACATATCAATTTGAGTTGTCATAACCTTACCTTGAATAAGTTTATTTTGCCCTGTTGCAAAAACTCTATGCCAAAATAAAGCTACCTTATCATCGAATGGAAATTTTGAATGTGCTAATCTATACATCCAAAAAGCTCCAGAGCTATTAACTGATCTAACGTCTGAAAGGTCTATTTGATATCTTCTAAGTAGGTCTGTTGGAACTGGGTTTTCATCGCTATTGTCCATTAGAAAATCTACTGCATCATCATAAGATTTATTTGTTAATTGATCTATTTCTTCTTTTGAACCTCCAAAACTAATTCTTCTCATTAGATGAGAAATTTCTTTTTCAGTAGTTTTAGGGCTTACCGTTGTCATTCTTTTTTCCTTAATTTATCTTCTTTCATTGATGAAATTTTTTTTCTTATTCTAAACCTAACTGTATATACAATCAATAAAGCTGCTAGTATTGGGAACCATTGTGTGAAAGCACTTTCTTGGACTTCTAATGCGCTAAATATTAGCCTTATAACAAAAGAAATAATTAATAAAGCCCCTATTTCTAGCATCATTATCTTTAATCTTCCCATATTGCCTAACTCCTTTTTATAGATTTATTTTTTGGTTCAGTTGATAGTCTTTTATAACTATTTGAAACTAAATATATACAAAAATCATTATGATTTAAATAATAGCAACGATAAAAAAAATTGCCATAAAACACATAGATAAATTTTCAATAATCGTAAGATTAGATAAAGGAACACTAAATGATGTTCCCAAGCAAGCACAATTAATCATTTCTTCTTTTCTTCTTAACTTCATAAATATTCCATATGTTTGAGGAAGTAATATAAATAGTGTCAAAATATTAGAAAACAGTAGAAACACTCCTAATATAAAAAATATACCAAGCGACAGTTCTATAAATGGATATACTAAACCAAATCTATAAAAAGTTTTAGTTATGGGATCGTAATTAGAAAATGAAGATGCAAATTGACTAATATCCTGAAATTTCAAAAATGAAAAAACCAAAAAAAAGTAACCCATTACAAATCTCATAAAGCTATCACCATTTCCATCGAATGCTATATATGACAAAAAAGATAAAAGAAAAACAAAAAACAATGTTATTAAGATTGGTTTATAGGTACTTAAGTACTTTGAAATGATTTTTATAATATTAGTTTTATTGTAATCCTCAGAAACTTTATATGATCCTACTGATTTAAGGAGCTCGTTTATTTCTGATTCTTTATAATTTTTTTCAGAACTTAATAGAAGATATTCATCATTTAGCGATACTTCCGCAGATACGATATCATCTGCTAGTTCTAGTTTAGTTTTAATCGATTGTACACATCCATCACAAGTCATTCCGGATACTGAATATTTTTTTACATTCATAATTAAAAATCCGTGTTACACCAAGGTGATTGTTCTACTGAAAACATTTTATTAATTTTTCTTAAGATATCATGATTTTTTATATCAAATAAACCAGCTTGATAAAATTCTGAAGCCCTCACAGAGCCAAAATATATTGAACTTAACTCTGAGGGTCTCATAGAAATATCTGGGTTATTATTTGTCTTTTTTACTTCTGTATTTTTACCATCAGTTTCAATTGTGTATGTTCCTTCAATGTCATCTTGATTTTGTCCAGATATATTAATCGTAATTTTTTCTGATTCTTGATAAGTTCGGGATTCAAGCATTTTTATTGGATCAATTATTCTAGCCCATAATCCATCGATAATATTTCTTTTTAATTTTCTTGGATTTTTCAACATATAATATAAAGGATCATTTGAACCTCTTCTATTAAATGATATTTCTTCAACAAGTTCTACTCCAAAAATATAATGCCACAGAGCATTATTAGATTCACGATCTATAGAAATTATTTCTTCAACTATTAAGCTACCTTCGTCATCTTCATGGGCAACTCCTGATTCTTTATTGAAGTTATATATTGCATACCCAGATGGTTTATTGTTTTTATAGGCAATAGCGAAAAAAAATCCGCTTCTTCCTGATTTATTAAATTTAGTTTGATCATCCTCGTATAGCAAATAACTCCAATATCCTTGAGTTCTATCTGTAGCTCCATTTTGACATTTTCTAAAGATTTCATATATCTCTGGAATTTCACTTAAAGCTTTATTTTTATCTACTAATCTAACTGAAATTCCTTTAGGACTATCAGTTGATAAAGATGTATTATGCGTATCAATTACCCAGTCTTCTCTCATAGTCGCTAATCCATAGCCAAATCTACTGTATAGTAAAGACTGTGAAGCCCACAAACCCGCAACAGCGTCTCCTCTATCTCTTGCTTGTTGATGAAGGGTTTTCATCATTGATGAAAAAATTCCTCTTCTTTTATGAGTTGGCAAAGTTCCCATATAAGCAATTCCCGCCATTTTGATGTTCTCTCCACCAGGAACAGTAATAGTATATTTGTCAGCGCCTCCTGATCCTACTATTTGCTCAGACTCAGTATCAAAAGCCGCTATAAGTCTATCACTTGGTTTGTTCCAGCTGTCATAATCAATCATAAATCTTTCATTTACCATCCTTATAACAACTTCTTTACTTGGAATATCTCCAAAAACTGTTCTGACTGAACTTCTCCATTCAAAAATATTTGATTTATCAACAGGAATTATCTTAATTGTCATTTTATTTTTTCTCTAATGCTTCTTTTCCAGCTTTTAAGGTTTCAATAATTTTATCAACATCATAAACGCAACCACCCCATGTACCTCCACTAACATCTTGTAGTGCAGCCCATAGTCTAGTATCGTCAGGTAAGTTTTTGTTAGCTTTTATTTCAAGTGTTGCATTTCTATTTTGTAATTCTTTGTCTCCCCATTTTATTCCGTTATTATTTCCATCTTCTCCTACTAAGTTTATTGATCCATTTAGTTTTTTAGTATCTATAATAATCTCTATCAGATCCCCATCTTTCAATAAACCAATTGGCCCTCCAGCCAAAGCCTCTGGTCCTATATGACCAATGCATGCACCAGTTGAAACCCCTGAAAATCTAGCATCAGTTAATAAAGCTATATGTTTTCCGTAAGATAAGTGCTTTAGAGCTGCAGTTATTTGGTAAGTTTCTTCCATTCCAGTACCGTTAGGCCCTCCACAAATGATTACTAAAATTTCTCCTTTTTTTAGCTTATCTGGACCTGTTGATTTGATAGATCTCATTGCATCGTTTTCTGAATTAAAAACTCTGGCATAACCTGTGTTTCTATAAACACCATCATCGTCAATTACTTCTGGATCTATTGCAGTAGACTTAATTACTGAACCTTCTGGAGCTATATTACCTAATGGGAAGGTTACTGTTGAGGTTAAGCCTCTTAATGTTGCGTTAGACTTACTCATAATTACATTTTCTGGATCAACTTTATCTGTTTCTGAAAGAAAGTTTCTAACATATTTTCTACGTTCTGACTCTTCCCACCATTCAAGATTTTCCCTTAAAGTTTTTCCCGTAACTGTTAGAACATCTAGATTTAATAGTCCAAGCTTTTTTAGATTTAACATCACCTCAGGAACTCCTCCTGCTGCATAAAATTGCGCTGTTGGGTGACCAACTGGACCATTTGGAAGTACGTCTACTAACCTTGGAACATAACTATTAACTCTTGACCAATCTTCAACATTCATTCTTTTTCTTCCAACTGCATGAGCTATAGCGGGAAGATGAAGTAATAGATTTGTTGATCCTCCACAAGCTGCATGTAAAACCATAGCGTTTTCAAAAGCTTTATCTGTCAAAATATCTTGTATTGATATTTTTTTCTCTTCTAAATTCATCAGTGCCATTGCAGATCTCTTTGCATTGTTTTTCCAAGCAGGGGTTCCACTTGGAGTACATGCTGAATGAGTTAAAGCAATTCCTAGTGATTCAGCAATTACTTGTGAAGTCCCAGCTGTTCCTAAAAATTGACATCCTCCACCAGGAGAAGCACAGGCTTTACATCCCATATCTTGAGCATAATCTAGAGTAATTTCTCCTTGAGCAAATCTTGCTCCAATAGATTGAATTTTTCCTGCATCTTCACCATTTTTAGGCGCAAGAGTAGAGCCTCCGGGAACAATTATTGAAGGCTTATCTCTCATTCCAGCTAATGCCATCATCATTGCAGGTAATCCTTTGTCACAAGAAGCTATTCCCATAATTGCTTTTGCGGTAGGCAGAGATCTGGCTATCCTTCTAAAAACTTTGGCAGCATCATTCCGATAGGGGAGAGAATCAAACATTCCTGTAGTTCCTTGAGTTCTACCGTCGCATGGATCAGAGCAATACGCAGAAAAAGGCAATCCTCCCATTTCATTTATAGATTTTGCAGCATTTTCTACTAAAGTTGATAATTCCCAGTGACCTGTATGAAATCCAAGAGCTATAGGATCTCCATCCTTGTCTTTTAGTCCACCGCTTGTTGAAAGAATCAAAAATTGTTTTCTTAATAATTCATCAGGATTCCATCCCATACCTGCATTTTGAGTAAGCCCAAAGTGATTTCCACTTGGCTCATTAATTAATATTTCAGGTGTAAAGGGTATTTTTCCTGAAGGTCCATCTGCATGAGTTTGAATTGTATAATTAGTTTCTGCATTACCTTCGATAATGTCTAAAAATGAGACATCTAAATTTTTTTTTGAAACCACATTCTCTCCGATCAATAACTTATCTCTTAATTAGAAATATTATTACATGACTATTTTTAAGTGCAATCCTATATTAAGACAAGGTTTAGATTCTTTAGGAAGTTATGATTATTTATAGTTTATTTATGTTGAATTTAAGCCTTAAGTTTTGATTAACAATAAATATTTGAAAATTATCTATGATTGATACATAATATTCATAACTTTTATTTACTAAGGATTTGAAATTGACTAGAGAGACTCATTATGATTTATATTTAGATGCTGTAGATAGGCTTAATTCTATAATTGAGGATATCAGAATCAAATGTGCTAAAAAAGAAGTAAATTTTAATTCTAAAGTTCCCTTAAAGACTATCAAGATTGCTGAAATGCTTGTGGCAACAGGATTGCCCTATCAAATAAATAATTTTGCTTCGACGCTTGAAACGCTATACGGGAATGATATTCAGCTCAATGATTGATGTGAGACAACAAGGTCGATTTAATCTACATAATAACTTTATAATTAAAGACTCGATAATAGTTTGAATCAACTGTCTCAGGCTCCTAGATGAAAAGAAAAAAAAATGATCATAAATTGAACCTTCAGCTTTTTGATACGTCAAAATATGAAAGAATTTTTTCTATTCCTCGAGAATGGTTCAGACTGTTATCGAACCAAGAATCAGGATTTTTGAAAGATTTACTCAACGATGTAAACTACATTGATATTAATAGTAATCAGATAAAGATTTCATTTAAATTGACTTCCTCATATAACCTGTTCAAAATGTCAATGAATAATCCAAAAGCAAAAAAAATAATAGAGACACTTTTCAAATCTAACTTAGGAGAAGATATTAAGTTGCTGGTGATTAGACCGATAAAAAATTAAATTTATCTTAGAATATAAGTATGAGTAAAAAACCATACGAATTAGAAGAGTGGCATAAATTATTTACTAATGCTCCTTATGAAAAACACTTAGATTTACTTATAGTATTAGGAATAATTTATAGGTCTAGTGAAGGTGAAGAGGCATTAAGAAATATAGATCTTTCAGGTGACTCTGTTATTCTCTCAAGGCTTATGGGTCATAATGAAAGTTTTGCTGAGGCATTTGATGGGATAGATGTAGAAAGGCTTTTTTATACATATTTTTCTGACGAAAAATATGAAGAAATGTTATTTGAAGAATGGGGTCTTGATATTTGGGCTAAAACAGGTTTAGATAATCATAATTTTCTATCTAAATGGAAAGATTTATTTAAGTTGTTTCCAATTTCTCAAGATCAAAAAAAGTGTTTACCTGACGGAAATTTTACAATTTATAGAGCAGGCTCACCTGAAGGTATATCTTGGACAACCAATAGAGGTATTGCTATGTGGTTTTGGTCAAAAAATAAATTACTTAATTCAGAGCCTAAGTATAATAGATTTCTTAGTCTATCTGTTACCAAAGAAGATGTTCTGTTTTATAACAATAAAAAAGGACAAAATGAAGTTGTTTTAATTCCTAATGAGATTAAGGTGAAAATTATTCCCTACAAAGAATTCCAAAATTATAAACAAATAAAACCTGAATATGGTTCTTAGCTAGTTTATAAATATATTTAGCTCCAAGTTCTATCGTGAGAGTCTAAATCATCCCATTCATCAGTTTTTTCAAATAATCCTTCTGGATATATGGAGAATTTATCATTTATTCCATGCACACCCTCTGAAGATTTAGCTAAATGTTCTTCTATAGCTTCTTCATTAAGTTCTATACCTAAACCTGGCGCATCATTTATAGTTACATAACCATCTTTTATCATAGGCCCCTCTTGGCCTACTAGAGTTACTAAATCATTCCACCAAGGATTATCAACGGAATGCATTTCTAATGCAACAAAGTTTTCTATAGTTGCTGCGCAATGAGCATTTGCCATTGCTACCACTGGAGAACCAGCTTGATGCAAAGCTACAGGTATTCCAGCTGCTCTACAATAGTCTGCTATTTTTTTTGTTTCTAGTATGCCTCCGGATGTAGCAAGGTCTGGATGAGCAACTGATATGGCCCTAGCTTCGACCAAAGGTTCGAAACCTTCTTTACAATATATATCTTCACCAGTACAAACAGGAGTATCTACTCTATTTTTTAACATTTTCCATTGATCTACTAACTGCCATGGAATCATATCCTCATACCAAGCAAGAGTAAACTTATCTAATGCTTTTCCAATTCTTATTGCATTTTCAACTCCCATATGACCAAAATGGTCAGAAGCTAGAGGGACCTCGTAACCTATAATTTCCCTTACAGCCCCAACATACTCTTCCATTTTCGAAATACCATAATCAGTAACTTGAATTCCTGTAAAAGGATGCATAATACTAGCAGATTCATCAATTAAGTTTTTGTTTACGACTCCATTTTTGAATTCAGACGCTATCCATAAACCAATATCCATTTTTAGAAAATCAAACCCCTCTTCCATCCTTTTTTTTAGAGCTTTTCCCATTTCTTCAGGATCTTTTTTTAATGGTGTATCTGCGTAAACTTTTATCTTATTTCTGTATTTTCCACCGGCAAGCATATAAGCAGGAATTCCGTATGCTTTTCCTGCTAGATCGCAAATAGCCATTTCTACACCACAAACTCCTCCACCTAACCTGCCATGTCCTCCAAATTGTTTTATTTTTTGAAAAATTTTATCAATATCACAAGGATTTTCTCCCAAAATTCTACTTTTCAGAGATAACGCATATTTTGCTGATGCCCCATCTCTTACTTCTCCAATACCTACTATATCTTGATTAGTATAGAGCTTTATTATTGGCCATCTCCATCCACCATGACCGACTACACTAATCCTCATATCTGTAATTTTTAGATTGGATGGCTTTGAATTATCATTTCTATTTGTAGGCATTATTAATTCTTTCTGTTTTTTTTCCAATTTTCAAAATCTTCATTCATCTTATCCGAGAACTCTCTGTCAACCTCACCTGGAGTATAAACTCCTTCCATGATACGTTGTTGACCAAACTCATCTTTTAATCTCACATTTTCTGATGATTCAACAACTTCTTGCGCTAGATGAGGAGGAATAAAAATTACTCCAGACCTAGTACCTAAAACTACATCACCAGGAAGGCATGTAGCATTTCCGATTCTTGTAACCCCATTGATTTCAGGCATGCTTAAATCATTTATGGCACTTGGATCAAAACCCCTCACAAATGCATTAAAGTCTTCCATATCAAAAATTCTTTGAGTATCTCTTATTCCACCATCAATGACCATTCCTGTGCCTGTTTTTGACTTAATTGCCGTTGTCAGATTATCTCCAGCAAAAGTTCCATCAAATATCTTGCCAAATAAGTCTACAACAATCAGATCATCTTCCTTTAGTTCATCTATAACCCATGAGTTTTGAAATCCAATTCTTTTTTCTATTTCTCCTTGAGATTCAATTGCATCATTTAAGTCTGGTCTTTTAGGAACCCATCTACATGTTACTGCTCTTCCAACTATAACTCTTTCAGGATGAAGGTTTTTCCAATCTCCTGCAAATTGAAAATGATATCCATTCTTACGACATGTGCCCCATGCCTCTTCAGTAGTTACCAGTTTCATTCTTTCAAGAATATCCTTAGAAACTAAAGGTCTAGAATTTTTATCCCTTTTACCTTCCCAAGATTTAGTTACAGACTTAATTAATTCTTTGCTAGTAAGTTTCATTTCTTCTTTCAGTTCAGTTGTTATTTATATTACTTGAAATCTCTTCAAATTTTGTTTTAATTTCCTCTTGAATTTTTATGATTTTATTTATTAATACAACTAGCTCAGGAAGTATATTTTCTGAGTTTTCGGGAATAAAACTCATAGTTTTTGATTTGATTTCAATATTTTCCAATAAGTTTTTTTCCAAATAAAACTTTATGTCTAAAAGGCTATCTTTGAATTTTATCTTCAAAACATCTCTGTTTCCGGCTATAGAGATAATATTATTAGATTCATGACATAATATTTTTATCTGAGTTAAAATGAGTAGCCTCTCTAATTCTTCTGGAGGCTCACCAAATCTATCTATTATTTCTTCTTTTATTTCGTAAATTTGATTTATTTCTCTTGTTTTTGATAGCCTCATGTATAAATTAAGCCTTATTTTTATATCATCTATATAGTCTTCTGGAATTCTAGAATCTAAATCGATGTCGACAGTATTTATTAAGAAAAAGTCAAGAATTTCCTCTTTTCCGTTTTTCATAGAATCAACAGCTGATTCTAGTAGCGAATTATATAGTTCTAAGCCAATAGAGCTAATATTTCCACTTTGTTCTTTACCTAAAATATTACCTGCTCCTCTTATCTCAAGGTCTCTTAGAGCAATATCATATCCAGACTGAAATTCAGAACTATTAATTAGTGCATTTAATCTTTCTTCTGAAACTTCATTAATTCGAGAACTTTTAGGAAGTAAAAAGTATGCATAAGAACTTTTTTCGCTTCTTCCAATTCTTCCTCTCATTTGATAAAGCTGGGATAAACCAAATTTTTGAGAATTATTTATAAATAGAGTATTAACGTTTGGCATATCAATACCTGATTCAATTATTGTTGTACATACTAAAACATTAAATTTATTCTCCATAAAATTTGTAATTACTTCTTCTAATTCCTTTTTTTCCATCTGCCCATGGGCAATTGCAATATTTGCTTCAGGTACAATTTTTTTTATCTGATTGGAAATAATTTCAATATTGAAAACCTCATTATTTACAAAAAAGACCTGTCCTTGTCTATCTATCTCTCTTAAGATACCTTCTCTTATAAGATCTTCTGAAAAAACAGAAAGATAGTTATTTACTGGGATTCTATTTTCAGGTGGGGTGTTAATTACACTAAGATCTCTAACTCCATTTAAGGCTAAGCTTAGAGTTCTTGGAATTGGAGTTGCACTCAGACTTAATATATCTACGTCTATTTCTCTTTTTTTAATCTTTTCTTTCTGTTCAACTCCAAACTTGTGTTCTTCGTCAATTATTAAAAGACCTAATTTATCAAACTTTATTTTTTCATTAAGAAGTTTATGGGTTCCAATTACTATATCAATTTTACCTTCATTTAATTTCGAGAGAATTTGATTGTTTTTTTTATTAGATACAAATCGAGACATATATTCTATTTCTATAGGAAAAGGTTCTAATCTTTCCTTAAAAGTTTTATAATGTTGTAAGGCTAGAACTGTGGTAGGAACTAAAATTGCTACTTGGAATCCATTCTCAACAACTCTGAATGCAGATCGAAGTGCAACTTCTGTTTTTCCAAATCCTACATCTCCACAAAGCAGTCTATCCATAGGGGTTTTTGATTTTAAGTCTTTGGTTATTTCGTTTATAGATTTTACCTGATCTGTTGTTTCTTCAAATTCAAAAGATTCTTCCAAAACTTGATACCATTCAGTAGTTTTTGAGAAACTTTTACCTTTGATTTTTTCTCTTGCGGCATAAATTTGTAGTAACTCTCCAGCTAAAATTTCTATTGATTTTTTTACTTTATTTTTTGTTTTAATCCATTTGTTGGAACCTAATGTGTCTAATGTTGGATCCTCTTTTTGAAAAGATTTATATACTTGTATCCTGTCAATTTGATCTGAAGGAACGTAAAGTTTGTCATCGTTTTTATAATTTATTACAATAAATTCTTTATCTGAAGAACCCATTTGAGTTGTTCCAATAAATTTACCTACTCCATGATCTATGTGAACAACATTATCTCCCAACTTAAATGGTTCTGAAGATATATTTGAAGGGATGTTATTGGAATAAGATTTATAAGTTCTTTTCTTGTTTCTTCCAAAAATTTCTTTATCGGTTAGCAATAATAAAGAATTATTCTTGTCATTTAATCTAAACCCCGTTCCAGCATTTTTTGAAATGATATTAATTTTGTCGTTGGAAAAAGAATTTATGTTTTCAAAAATCTTGATTTTTTCAGACCGTAAAATTTCCTTTACTCTTGAGGGATAGTCTGTAGATATTATGATTTTTTCATTTTTATTTTTTGTATCAATATATCTATAAATATTATCTTTACTAAAATCTAAAATCTTTGGAATAGAAAATTCTATTTTATTTGTAGTATCATTTTGTGATTTTCTTTGATTTAGGTTCACTGAAAAATTATTTTTCTTAAAAAAATCATTAATGATACTTTTTGAAACATATGTAGTTGGAAAGTTATCTGAAATTATTTTTTTATTTATTTTTTCTGAGTAATTTTCTTCTCTTTTTTCTTCAATTTCTCTTAATTCAAAATCAATATTGTAATCCTCAATTTTTACTACCAAAGTATCTTCATGTATATATTCAAAAATAGTCCCTCTATCAAAAAAACCTGAATAAAAATTTATTAATTCTTCACTACTACCATTTTGAATCGATTCTATTTCATTATTCAGTTTTGTTTTATTATCATTATCGAGATTATCTATGTACTTTTTATTATAATTTTTCACTTCTTCTAAACTGTCAAAGACATACGTTTCTTTTATTGGCGAGATAGTTAGTTTTTCTAGATTTTTATATGATTTTTGGGTGCTAGTCTCAAATAGCTTTAATGTTTCTATTTCATCGTAGAAGAAATCAATTCTTATGGGGTCTTTTTCGGATAAACAAAATACATCAACAATATCTCCTCTTTGTGCAAATTCTCCTACTGATTCAACTATTGAAGTACTCTTATATCCTGACTTAATTAATTTTTTGATAAATTCTTTTTGATTGATTTTGAACCCTTTTTCTAAATAAATAAGAAGCTTTTCAAAATATTTTTTTTCAAGAGTTTTTGTTCCTATCGCTTGAATAGAGGTACATATAATGGGTGGTTTTTTTTGAAACATACCTGTAAATAAACCTTCTAGACATCTCATCCTATTTACAGAATTTTTATTGTCAGGCTTATATTTTTCTAGAAAAATTTCATTTCTTTCACTGAAATGTAAATTTGAAGTAGAATTACTCCAAAAATTTATACCATCTAATATTTGCAAAGATTCTTCAGGATTTGAAGTAATAACAAGTGTTGGTACTCCTAATGTTTCTCTAAGAGTACTGATTATATATGCATATGCAGAATAATTAGAAATAATTTTTTGAGGTTGATTTTTACGCAATCCACTAACCACATCTAAAAATGTGGGGTTATTCTGTAAAAACTCGTGAATCTCTGTGAGATGATTCAATTTCATAATCCGATAAAATACATTCTATTAGAAAAAAATAATTTTTGGTTGTAAAATTCTACTTTATATAAATAAGAAATCATGAATAAGAGAAAAAAAAGAAGAATAGTAATAAAAATTGGCAGTAATTTAATTACTGAGAATGAAAATATACTCAATGATTCTGTTATAGAGAATTTATGCAATCAAATATCTGAAGTTCAGGAGAAAGGTAATGAAATTATTATAGTTTCCTCTGGAGCTGTTGCTGCAGGTAGACAATATTTAAGTACCTTAAACAAAGAAATAAAAATCAATGATTCATACCTTGTGCATAAACAAGTTCTAGCTTCAATTGGTCAACCAATGCTTATGAAAGCCTATGAGAATTTTTTTTCTAACAACAACAAAGGTATTTCTCAGGCACTGATTTCCAGAGAAGATTTTGAAAACCGTTCAGGTTACTTGAATGTAAGAAATACATTGAATGAGCTTTTAGCAATTCAAATAATTCCTATTATCAATGAAAATGATGTTGTTTCAACGGATGAACTTGAGAATAAAGCTTACGGAGATAATGATAGATTATCAGCTATGGTTGCTAATGCTGTAGATGCGGATATTTTAATATTATTAGGTACAATTGATGGACTTTATACATCTGATCCTAATTTAGATAATAGTGCTGAAAAAATAAACTTTGTTGAAAAAATTTCAGATGAGCACATCAATTATGCTTCGGGGCCATCAGACAATACTGGCTCTGGAGGAATGGTTTCAAAAATTCAAGCTGCTAATATTTCAGTTAACTCAGGAACTGATATGTTTATAGCTTCAGGCTTAGAAAAAAATGTAATTAAGAGAATTGTTTCAGGTGAGAGTATTGGTACAAAATTTTTAGCCAAAGAATCACTAAATGAATCAAGAAAACGTTGGTTAATGACAGGATACTCTTCTTCAAAAGGTGAAATCATTTTAGACAATGGTGCTATAAATGCAATTAAGACCTCAAGCATATTACCTGCAGGGATCATAGACTTAAATGGAAATTTTTCAAGAGGAGATATTGTAGGAATAAAAAATAGTGAAAAAAAAATCATTGGATGGGGAATTACTAATTACTCATCTGGTGAAATAGGTAAAATTAAAGGAATGAACACTAAAGATATTGTCAAAATCGTTAACAAAAATTTTGGTTCCGCAATAATCCATAGAAATAATCTTGTCATCACGATTTAAGGTAAAAAAATATGCTTGAAAGTTTAGAAAATAATTTAATTGAAGTTAAGAATGCTTCTTCTGAGTTAACTTTGCATAGTTTCGAAAGAAGAAAAGAATGCTTAGAAATACTTTCTAAAAAACTTATAGAAAATTCAGAAAAAATTATAAATATCAATACAAAAGAATTAGAAAAAAGTTCTGCGAAAGGTATAGATAGTCATGTTCTTGACCGAATGAAGATAACAGAAAGTACACTTCAAAGAATGGTTGATTCATTATTAACTGTTTCTAAACTAAAAGATTCTGTTTTAGAGGTTATAGATTCAAATATTAGAGAAAATGAACTGAAAGTAGAAAAAGTTAGAGTTCCTTTAGGCGTTTTAGGAGTAATTTTTGAAAGTAGGCCAAACGTAGTAATTGAAATTGCTTCTTTAGCTATAAAGTCTGGAAATGGCTTAGTTATGAGAGGTGGTAGTGACTGTATTGAAACTAATTTAGCTCTATTCAAACTTGTTTCTGAATCTTTGAAAGAATCTGGATTACCAGAAAAATCAATGTATTTTTTAGATTTCACTGACAGAAAAGCTGTAAACGTTCTTCTATCCATGGATAACTATATAGATCTTTTGATTCCTAGAGGATCAGCTTCACTTGTAAATTTAGTTAATGAAAATGCTAAAATGCCTTCTATCACAGGAGGGGTTGGAGTGTGTCATACTTATGTAGATAGTAAAATTGATACTGAACTTGCACTTAGTGTTTTAGACAATGCAAAAACTCAAAACACTTCTGTTTGTAACGCAATGGATACAGTACTAATTCATAAAGATTCAGTCGATTTAATTCAACCTTTATTTAGTCTTTTATTAGAAAAAAACGTTGATATAAGAGCTGATAAAGAATCTTATGATAATTTCAATAATAAGTCCAAAATCAAATTAGCATCATCATCAGATTTTGGAGAAGAATTTCTTGATTTAATAGTAAGTGTTAAAACTGTTGAAAATATTGATGAGGCTATAAAACATATAGAAAAATATGGATCAAAGCACTCAGAAGCAATAATTACTGAAGATCATAATGTAGCAAAATATTTCTTAAATAAAGTTGATGCATCTGCAGTTTTCCATAATACATCTACAAGATTTAATGATGGTTTTGAACTTGGATTAGGCGCTGAAGTTGCAGTTTCAACTGATAAACTTCATGCTAGGGGACCGATGGGTATTAATGACTTAATGACATACAAATGGGTAGTTTCTGGAAAAGGTCAACTCAGGAAATAAATAAATGGATAGATCAATAAAAATTTTTGTTCCAGCTTCATCTGCCAATCTTGGTGCAGGTTTTGATGTTATTGGAGCATGTTTAGATATATGGAATGAAATAAAAATCAAAGAGGAAAATTTTTCAATTGATATTGAAGGATATGGAAGTAAATCTATTTCCAAAAATAAAGATAATCTTATTTATAAATCATACTTGAAAACATCAGAGATACATGGTTTTAAAGAAAAAGAAATTTCTATTCAATGCAATAACTCAATTCCAATTTCTGGAGGACTTGGAAGTAGTTCTTCTGCTGTGATTGCTGGTATATATGCTGCATACGCAATCAATAAAATAAAAATTAACACAGATGATATTTTTCAAATAGCTTCAGACATAGAGTGTCACCCAGATAATGTAGGTCCAGCTATATTTGGAGGCATAACCATAGGATTTAATGACTTAGAAAAATGGTTTATAAGTAGTGTTAGTTATAATAAAAATCTTAAAGTTATATCTTTTGTTTCAGATCAAAAAGTACTTACAAATGAGTCAAGAAAAGCTTTGCCAAATGAAATTTCAAGAAAAGATGCTGTGTATAACATTTCAAGGGCTTCATTACTAATTAATTCATTAAACTCAAATAATTTTGATCTCTTAAAGTATGCATTTCAAGATAAACTTCATGAGCAGTATAGAACTCCATCTATAAAGGGTTATCAAACTATAAGTAATGCTGCAATGAATGCAGGTGCCATTTCAACATATTTATCAGGATCAGGTCCAACTGTTTCAGCAGTATGCTTAAATAAAGAAGTCACTATAAATTATGAGATGTTAGATGCAGCAAATAAATTAGGATTGGAAGGAAAAGGTTTTATATCTAGTATTTCAGACAAAGGAGCTTACATACTTGAATAATAAAATTGTAGTCCAAAAATATGGAGGCACCTCAATTGGTGATGTTGAAAAATTAAAACTGATAGCAAAAAAAATAGTTGATAAAAAAACAGAAGGGTTTTCTCCTGTTGTTGTTGTATCGGCAATGGGAAAAACTACAGATGAACTTGTTGATATGTCTGAAAAAGTTACTTTCAATAAAGTAAAGCCAGACCTTAGAGAAAAAGATACATTGCTTTCAACAGGAGAATTAGTTTCTGCAACATTACTGGCTATGTCAATTAAATCTCTAAATGTTGATGTATTAAGTTTATCTGGTCAACAAGCAGGAATTCTTACTGATCAAATTCATGGTTCTGCAAGAATTTCTGATATTAATACCGATAGAATGATGAAGGAAATAAACGATGATAAAATTTTGATTATCGCAGGTTTCCAAGGTATAAATAATCAAGGAGATATAACAACTTTAGGTAGAGGAGGATCTGATACAACAGCTGTAGCACTTGCAGCAGCTTTAAGTGCAGATGTATGCGAAATATTTACTGATGTAGAAGGAATATACACCACAGATCCTCGAATCGTAAAGCAAGCAAGAAAACTAGAATATATAAATTATGAGGATATGCTTGAAATGGCAGTTTTGGGAGCAAAAATGCATCCTAGATCGATTGAACTTGCTTCTGTATACAATGTTCCTGTTTATGTAGCAGGTACATTTTCTAAAAAAAAGGGAACACTTATCACAAAAGGAGATGATATGGAGAACAATAAAACTGTAACAGGTATAGCTATTGATAAAAATGTCTCAAAAGTAACTATAAAAAAAATAAAGAATAAGCCCGGTACAGCAGCTTCAATTTTGAAACCATTGTCAGATCAATCGATAAGTATTGATATCATTGTACAAAATATACCAATGGATGGTTATATTGATTTTTCATTTTCTGTATCTGATGATGATCTTGGCCGAGTTTATGATATTTTGATGTCTCAAGGTAATTTAGAATTTGAGGAAGTTATTCAAGGTAAAGGATTTGCGAAAATAAGCTTAGTGGGAACAGGTATGCAAAATGCACCAGGATATGCAACAGATATGTTTAATGCTTTAGGTGAAGAAAATGTAGAAATAGAGATGATAACTACCTCTGAAATTAGAATAACCTGCTTAGTAAAAGAAGAAGACGTTGAAAAATCTGTAAAATCTCTTCACTCTAAGTTTGAACTTGATAAAGACTAGCCCTAATCTTCAGAAACCTTTCCACTTGAAATTGAAAAATATTTTCCGTCACTAATTTTATTTTTATCAATGAGTTCTATATCAGCAGTGGACAATAATATTTGATCAAAATCTAATATTTCACTCACTACTTTCTGCCTCATTTTTTCATCTAATTCTGAAAAAATATCATCTAATATTAGAATTGGTTTTCTTTCTGTTATGCTTCTAATTTCTTTTGCCTCTGATAATTTAAGTGATAATGAAATAATTCTTGATTGTCCTCTAGATGCAGTTATTGAGGCAGGAGAATCATTAAAAACAATTTCAAAATCATCTCTGTGAGGACCTATTGTCGTGATTCTTTGATCAATATCTCGATTATGATTTTTTTTCAATGATTCGTAAAAAATCAATTTTATTTCATCAGTACTAGGATTTTCATCAAGAAATTTGTTTTCTAAATTTCTTCCTATTTTGGGTAAATATTTTATATTTAGATTTATATTATTATTAAAATTTTTTGCAAATTCTTTACTACTTTGAGTAATGGTCTTTATGATTTTATTTCTTTCAAAAAATATGTTAGATGCTTCTTCAGAAAGCCTTTCATCCCAAAATTCAATTTCTGATTTATTGCTTTTTCCATCCTTAATATTCTTAAGCAGACTATTTCTTTGATATAAAACTTTTTGGTATCTCTGCAAATTCTTAACATGATCATTATTTATTTGGCTTAATAAAATATTAAGGTATTTACGTCTCACAAGAGGAGGTCCAGAAATTATAGAAATATCATCAGTATCAAAAAATACTGAGTTTATATTGCCGACAAATTCTTGGTTTGAAACAATAACGCCATTAATTCTAAATGTCTTTATAAGTTCAAAACTTTTTGAAATATCGTAATCTATTTGTGCTTTTACATTTCTTCCTTTTTCTTCAGCAATACCTAAAACCTGAGTGTGTCCACCTTTATCAGCTAGAGCATTATTTATTAGATGCTTGTCATTTGAAACTCTTGAAGATTTTGCAATAGACAATAAGTAAATACCTTCAAACAAATTACTTTTTCCTTGTCCATTTAATCCATAGAAAACATTGAAACCTTCCTCAAGGTCTATTGAAGAATCTTTGTGATTTCTATAGTTGGATAGAGATAATGTTTTTAATCTTATGTTTTTACCTTATGTGTCATTTATTAATATGATAGTTTTTTCTTTTTAGTATGTGTTTAGGTTTTGAGGTTTATTTTGTAATCATTTAAAATATTATTATGAAAAAATCTGTAACAATTGATCTTTGGGAAACTATAATTGGAGAAAAAGATTATTCTTCATTTTCAGTTTCAAGAAGAGAAAAAAAATGTAAATATATTTATGATTATTTACGAAAAATTGATAACAATACTAGTCTAGATAGAGTTATAAACTCTCATGATTTCGTAGTTAATCAAATTGCTAAGTTTTCTAGATTTCATTCTGACCGACTTTTTATTGATTGGACTAAAATTTTTATTAATAAAATCAATCCAAAATTAATTAATCAAATGCAAGAAAAAGAAATTATTCATTTTGGAGATATCTTAGATGAAGCCTTTCTTGAAGATCCTCCAGATATTTTTGATGGAACTTATGAGCTATTAGAATTCTGTAAATTAAGAAATATAAGATTAGGAATAATATCAAATACAGGATTTAATTCTCCTAAAGCATACAGAAAATTTATGTCTAAAAACAAAATTTTTTATGATGTAATGTCACTTTCAAATGAACTAGAAACAGCTAAGCCACATTCAAAAATGTTTTGGAATACTATTAATAATTTAGAAACAATTCCTAAAAACTCAATTCATTTTGGTGATAATCCTGTTGCTGATATTTTAGGTGCTACAAATATTGGAATGGATGCAGTTTTGATCTCAAAAAACAATAAAAAATCTCCTATTAATTCTAATCATTTGGCAGTAATAGATACCATCAAAGATGCTATAGATATACTTTTAGATTGGATCTAATCTTTTTCTTAGAATCCAAGTAACACTTAGAAGAAGAAAATTGATAAGTGTAAAAAGAAGTAAAATTATTATACAAATTTCTAAAAAAAATCTTTCAGGGAACATAATTAATAAATAGTCATTTCTAGGATCTAAAATCCATAAATCGTTTCTGAAGAATATTTTATGAAATAGAGTAAAAGTATAATTAAAGTTAATAACCATACCTAAAATTATTAATAATATTATTCCGCTCCAAAATATGAATGATTTATAAATAATTTGGATAAGAACTCTTTGTATTTCCTTTAAGCCGTTTATATACGAACTTATAATTAGTGTGAAAAAGATAATAACGAGAGAGATTCTTTCAAAAAGAAGTGTAAATTTAATTAAATTTTTCACATCTACCATATGATCAATTTCTCTTTGATTGAATAAATCAATTGATTTATTTCTTTCTATATTGATACTTATTTTTTCATCATCATTCTTAAAGTAATCCTTAATTTGGTCGGAGACTTGACCTAATTCATTATTAGTAAGATTTGATCTGTAAGAAATATTGTTTCTGTCCCAATTAAATTCATAAATCCAGTCAGAAAATGTTATTATTTCGAAACTTACAGTTAATATAAGAGGAACCCATAGTAAGTATGAAATATATTTTAGGGACGGGAATATTTTTTTTATCATACATAATTATAACTTTTTTTAATCATGAAAAATAATATTAAAAACTTAGAAAATATAATTGCAAAATTAAGGTCTGATGATGGATGCCCATGGGATAGGGATTTGTCATTAGAAAAACTAGGAAAATTAACTATAGAAGAATCATACGAACTATTTGATGCAGTTGGAAAAGGGAAAAATAAAGACATAATTGATGAACTAGCAGATTTGTTAACTCATCTTTTGTTTTATTTCCAGATAGGCGAAACTTCAGATAAATTTACTAAAAAAGATGTTTTTTTAAGAGCAAAAGAGAAACTTATTTCTAGACATCCTCATGTCTTTGATGAAGATAATAGAAAAGATTTCAAAACTGCTGAAGATGTAGAAAAAAACTGGTCAAAACTAAAATCTAATGAATCTAATTTCTCAGATAATCTTAATTTTTCAGGTCCGTCAAGTGTAGTTATTGAAAGAATAATAAAAAAAATTATTGAATTTGATTTAGATTTAGATATCGAAGATTATCAAAAAAATGATTTTTCCAGTAATGATTTATTTCTTATTTATTATACTTATCTAAATAAAGGATTGAGTCCAGATATAAAACTAAGGGAAAAAATTAATGATTTGAGAAAAAAAATTTCTGATAGAGAAAAAGAATTAAAAATTTCTTTTGAAGATTTTGATAAAAAAGAAATTATAAAAATTCTATTTCAAAGTTAGTTTTTTCAACAGTTATTCCAATTTTACTGACCGACAAATTATTTCTTCAATTGATTTTTCCGGTATATTATCGGCAAAACAACATATATTCAAAGCCAATGTTGGTTTACCTCCCATAGCATATAGGTCTGAAATAGCATTAGCCGCTGCTACCTGTCCAAATAAAAATGCATCATCAACTACAGGAGCAAAAAAATCTGTTGTGAAAATTATTGCCTTGTCATCTGTGATTTTATAAACAACAGCATCATCTTTAGTTTTTTGATCCACTAAGATTTTATCTGATGAAATAGATTTGTTTATCTGGGGCAAAACCCTGTCCAATACTTCTATTGAAGCTTTACCAGCTCAACCACCACAGGTGGAAAAGTTTGTGAGTCTTATTTCTTTATCCATTTAATGTTTTTTTTAATTAAAAGTTATAGAATTTATATTATTCAGTGAACAAATATTTAGGTAAATTATGACAAAATATTCAGAATTTTCAGGGAATGAGATATTTCCTAACAAATCCTTTATCAACAATAAAGGAAATTTATCAATAGATAGTGTTGATCTAGAAGACTTAGCCAATGTGTATGGTACCCCTCTCTATGTTTATGATGAGAGTACAATTATTTCTACTATCAAAGATTTTCAAGACTCTTTTGGAGCAGAGCTAGATAATGCTGTAATTTCTTACTCAACCAAAGCTTTTTCTAATCCTTATTTGTTAAAAATCCTTAAAGAAAACGGGATGAGTATTGATGTGGTTACAGGAGGAGAACTTGCAGTTGCTAAACATATAAACTTTCCTCCAAAGAGAATGAATTTTCATGGGAATAATAAATCTCCAGATGAACTTGAAGATGCGATAAATTATGGAATTGGTCATATTACAATTGATTCTTTTAATGAAATAGAAAACTTGAAAAATATCACATCAAAGTTAGGTGTTAATCAAGATGTTATGATTAGAGTTTCTCCATCAGTGGATCCTGACACACATTTATTAACAACTACAGGAATACTTGATTCTAAGTTTGGATTTTCCATTGAAACAGGAGATGCTGAAGAGGCTATAAAAAGATTAGTTCAAATTAAATCATTAAGTTTGATAGGGCTTCATTTTCACCTAGGCTCTCCGATTTTTGAATTAGAACCCTACTCTGAAGCAATAGAGTATGTATATGAGTTTGCTTCTGAAATGAGAGATAAATATGGGATTGATGTTAAGGAATTTAGTCCTGGTGGAGGTTTTGCAATTGGCTATTTATCAAAGAAGCAACCTCCTCCTATTTCAGATTATGCAAAAACAATAGGAGATGCAGTAAAAAAAGCCTGCGATGTTAATGATTTTGATATGCCAAAAGTTATTTTAGAACCAGGAAGGGCTTTAGTAGGTAGATCTGGTGTTAGTATTTATAAAGTTGGTTCTATAAAGGAAATTCCAGGTGTTAGAAATTATATTTCAGTTGATGGGGGTATGGGAGACAATATAAGACCCGCTCTTTATGGTTCCGAGTATTCAGTTTTTTCAGTTAATAAAATTACTGAAAATAATAATTTAATGAAAGCTACTATTTCGGGTAAATTTTGTGAGTCTGGAGATTATTTAGCTAAAGATATTGATCTCCCAAATCCAACAATTGGAGATTTATTGGTACTACCTGCATCAGGTGCTTATAATTTAGCTATGGCAAGTAATTATAATATGCAAATAAGACCTGCTGTAGTAATGATTAAAAATGGTTCTCATTTTCTTATAAGAAGAAGAGAGAGTTATGAAGATCTTCTTAGTACTTCAGTATTATGACAATTATAAATGAAAAAGCTTATAAAATTTTAGAAAACTCAATTGTCAAAAATGCAGTTTCTCATTTTTATATTTTTCATGGACCAAAAAATGTAGGGAAAAAAAAACTTGCCTATATTTTTTCTAAATTATTATTATGTGATGATGAAAGTAATCCTAACTCTTCATGTGATTCATGTCCCAGTTGCAAAAAAATTGATGAACAAAAGCACTTCGATATTTTACATGTAGATTCTAAGCTTGTAGTTGAGGGCTTAGATGAAAACAAATCAGATCAAATAAGATTACCTCATGTTGAAGAAATTAGTAGACAAGCTAATCTAGGCCCATTTATGAGTAAATATAAAATTTTTATTGTCGATGAAGCTGAAAAACTAAATAATGAAGCCTCAAATGCTTTTTTGAAACTTTTGGAAGAACCACCAAGTTCAACAATTTTTTTGTTTTTGGTAAATGATTTGACTTCAGTTTATCCAACTATAATTTCTAGAGCCCAAAAAATTAATGTTTTAGAAATTGGAAAAGAAGAGATGAAGGATTATATTTTAGAAAATTACGATCTAGATGATTTAAAAATAGATCAAATTATTAATTTTTCTCTGGGCAAAATAGAAGTTGCTGAAACTTTATCTTCGGATCCTTCTTTATTGGATAATTACTTTGAATCCTATGAAAGATTTTTTGAATTTTGTAATAGTAATATAAGCACAAGAATGGAATTATCTCAAAAATTTTCTACAAGATTTAGAACAGATAGAAATGCTATTTATCAAGAACTTAATCTTTGGATTGATTTTTGCAACATCCTGATAAATAATAGTTATCAAAATGATCAAAATTCATTATTTAGCAATAACTTATTAGATTTATTTGAGGTGAAACAAATCAATTTATTTATATTGGAAATAATAAAATCAATTAGCAACTTAAGAAGCAATGCTAATTCGAGATTAGTTTTTGATGTATTATCACTAAACTTACCATTTACTAAAGAGGAATCAGCTATATAAATGATTTATAAATCTATTGCTATCGATGGTCCTGCAGCTTCAGGTAAATCTGCAGTAGGAAAATTGTTAGCAGATAAGTTGTCTTATAGTTTTCTAGATACAGGAATTATGTATAGAGCTGTTACTTATTTAGTTGAAGAAATTAATATGAGTCCTGAAAATGCATCAACTTATTTTAAGAATAAACAAATTTCTATAAGTTTATCTAACTTAAGAAATCAAATATTTTATAAAAATACTGATATTACTGACAAATTATTTACAGACAAAATTGATTCGAAGGTTTCTGATTATTCAAAGATAAAGTTAGTTAGAGAAAATTTAGTTTTACAACAAAAGAAAATTTCCGAAGGAACTAATATTGTGATGGTAGGCAGAGACATAGGTACAAAAGTACTTCCTAACTCTGATCTTAAGATTTACTTAGATGCCTCTTTAGAAATAAGGTCTCAAAGAAGAGTTAAAGATCAAGATGAATTAACACTTGAAGAGGTGAAGAAAAGCTTAGAATCTAGGGATGTTATAGATAAAAACAGGGATAATTCACCCCTAATTATTGATAAAAATGCGTATGTAATAAATACAGACAAACTTGATATTTTAGAAGTTGTTGATCAAATAATAACTATATATAAATAGACAATGAGTAAATTATTTAAAATATGTGATTCTGGTCTAAAGTTCACCTTTTCTTTATTTGGAAGTCTTGAGATTGAAGGTAAAGAAAATGTTCCTAAAAAAGGTTCTTTTATAACTGTTGCGAATCATCTTTCAATAATCGATCCAGCTTTATGCGCTTCTGCAGTCGGCAGAGACCCTAAATTTTTAGCAAAAAAAGAATTATTTAAGTTTCCATTTAATATATTATTGAAATTTTATGGAGCTCACCCCATAAATAGAACCAGACCCGGTTCATCTGCTATTAGGTGGGTAAAGGAGCAACTTCGGTCAAAAGAAAGTTCATTACTAATTTTTCCAGAAGGAACAAGAAGTAGAGACTTGAAATTACAAAAAGGACTTAATGGAGCAACTATGATTGCAATAGATACAGAAAGTATTATATTGCCTGTCTCTATTGTTGGATCTGAAAAATGTAAAAATTATTTACAGTTTTTATTTCCAAAAATGTCTGTAAAAATCAAGATAGGAAAACCCTTTAATATAGTTAATCTTCCTGATAAAAAGAATAAAGATTTATATCAAATTATAACTAAAGAAATAATGCAAAGAATTTCAGATATTTTACCTCAAACATACAGGAATAATGAAAATGAATCAGAGTTTCGATTCACAAGAACAATTGAAAGCTAAACTCAAGGGTATTTCAGATGATTTTTTTGATTTGAACAGTACAAATCAAAAAAATCTATCTAAATTCTCTGTAGATGAACGGAATGCAAAAAGAAAAAGTCCAGAAAAAATCGAAGGTTTATATAGGAATGCATTTCAAATTGACAGAGATAGAATAATTCATACAAATTCATTTAGAAGGTTGAAGCATAAGAGCCAAGTATTTGTGGCTCCCAAGGGAGATCATTACACAACCCGTTTAACTCATGTTATTGAGGTTTCTCAAATAGGTAGAACTATAGCAAGAGCATTAAATCTAAATGAAGACTTAGTAGAAGCAGCTTCACTTGGGCATGATTTGGGGCATACTCCATTTGGTCACATAGGAGAATCTGCATTGAATAATATCTTAAGTGATGGGTTTCACCATTCAATTCATTCTGTAAAAATAATCGAATCTCTAGAAAAAAATGGGAAAGGATTAAACTTGACTGATTATGTTATTGAAGCTATCCGCAGACATTCTAAGAAGCAAGGAGAATTTCTTACAAAAAATGCAGTTTTAGGGATGTCATTAGAAGCACAAATTGTTAGAATTTCTGATGCTTTGGCATATTTAAGTCATGATATTGAAGATGCTAAAAGATCTGGTTTTCTTAATCATAAAAATATCCCTCAAGACCTAATTTATTTTTTCGATATAAGCAGATCCGAAAGAATAAATATTTTTGTTACTGATGTAGTATTGAATTCTTGGGATTGCACAGGGAAAACATCCACAAAGGATCCCTATATAAAAATGTCAAATGAATTCTCAAAAACTATGACTTTATTGAGAAATTTTATGTTTGAAAACTTTTATCTACCAGTTAGTGATTCTAAACAAGGGAAAATAGCAACAAAGATTATAAATTTATTATTTAGCTATTATGATGAAAATTTTTCAGCAATACCTCATAAATATTCTCAATATGATATAGAAAAAAATGAAAAAATATCTAATTTTATTTGCGGTATGACAGATCTGTATGCAATCAATATTGCCGAAAAAATTTCTCCTGGTATTTCTGATAAATTAAGGTTTGAAAACATATAAAACAATATTGTGTACTAAAAAAGTATACAATATCAAGAAAATAGAAAAAGTTTCACAAAAAATTTACATAATATGCTGTCCAAAGATGTTATTAATATGTACACTAGTTGAAAGTGCGAAGGAATTACTTTATGGCTGAAAATCTAAAAGACAAAATTAAGGAAAAAATTGATCTTTTAGAATTTTTGAGTAGCAAAGGAATAACTTGGACAAACCAATCATCTAATCCCAAAGCTTTGTGCGTTTTTCATGAAGAAAAAACTCCTTCTTTTACTCTTTCAAAGGATCGAAAAAGATATAAGTGTTATGGCTGTAATGAAAGTGGAGATGTGTTTGATTATTTGATGTCAGCTGAAAAGCTTACTTTTGTAGAATCAATACGACAACTTTCCTCTTATTTGTCCCTTGAATATGATGATAATTCTTTTTCTGATGAAGTAGAAAAAAGAAAAAAGATAAAAATAATTAATAATGAAGTTTTAGATGTTAATTCTCTTGCACAAAGTTATTTTTCTAAGCAATTGTTCGATCAAAATTCTGAAAATTCAAAGTTTGTGAGATCTTACTTAGATGATAGAGGTATTTCAGTAGAAGCAGCAAGGAACAATTTATTAGGTTATTGTCCTGACGGTAATATGGGTAGTTTGATGAGTTTTTTTCAGTCAAATAAAACTAATAAAAGAGGAGTCATAAATTCTAACTTGTTAATGCGAAATGATGAGAGTGGAGACTGGTTAGATTTTTTTAGAAATAGATTAACTATAGCTATTTTAGATGAAAACTCTAATATAGTTGGATTTTCAGGAAGAGCTTTGACAGACAATTCAAAAAGTAAATATATAAATTCAAGAGAAAGCGAAGTCTTTAATAAGTCTTCTCTCTTGTATGGTCTTGATAGAGCCTCTGAAGCTATTAGACTAAAGTCACAGGCAGTTATTGTCGAAGGATACTTTGATTGTATTTCAGGGTATGAGAGAGGCTATAATAATTTAGTAGCTGCAATGGGAACCCAGATAAGTTCTGATAGTTTTGAAAAACTTAAAAACCTTACTACTTATGATTCAGATTCTGGAGAAATAATCTTTTGTTTTGATAATGACAATGCTGGAAAAAAAGCAGCTGTAGATACAATAGCTAAGCTAAAAGATATGATAGCTTCTGCATCAAAAAATAATTCCAAAAAATTAAGAATTAAGGTTTGTTTTCCATCATCAGGAAAAGATCCTGATGAGATTTTCCGAACAAATATTGTTGAATGGGAAGAAATGATCAACTTGTCACAGAACTTTATTGATTATTTATTAGATTATTATTCAGTTCTTCACTTACAAGGTCAAGAAAAAGATACTTATAAATTTTTAGATATCGTCCTTCCATTCATAATTGAATGCTGTGATGAAGTTCAGCAGTCTTACTACTTATCAAAAGTGTCTAAGCTTACTGATTTAAGTTATGATTTACTGAAATCTGAATCAGCTAATTTAAGTAAATCAAAATTTAGGAAGAATAAAAAAACTATAAAAGATGACGAAAGAATTCGTAGAGTAATATTTAACCCTGAGAAAGCTCAAGAGAAGCATTTTTTAGCAATTTTATTTGATTCTAAAGAACTTTTTGAAAACGTCAAAGATATTGAAGATGTATACTTTTCAGATCTTCACTATAGGTCAGTATTTAAACTTTGGAAAGAGTCTCAAATGGTTATTGAGAGAGATAGCATTCAGAATGATCTTATTTTTATTTACGATGAAATTGAAAATTATATTAATAATGACTTCGTAGTTGATCCAGACCTTAGTAAAGATATTGAATTAGAAAATGTTAAAAATAGACTTGCAATAGACTATCAAAAACGAAAACTTAATGAAGCTGAAATGCGACTGTTTGAGCTTGAAAATAATGAAGATAAAGATGAAAAAGCAATTACATCATTAATGGATGAAGTTGTAAGGATAACAGAAAATATAAAAGATTTAGAAAGGAGCGAAGTAACTTGAAAGAGGATACTAACGAAAACGATAATTTGTACATTGATAATGTAGATGAAAATGCAGGGATTGATAAGGTCTTGATTTCTACTTCTTCTAGCTTAGAAGATGAAGAGGATATGTCAGGAGCTCCTTCTGTTGATACATACTCCCAAAATGATGACTTGATGAATATTTTATCCAAAGGGAAGAAAGAATATAAAGATACGTATGAGGACCCTATAAGAATGTATCTAAAGGAAATTGGTGATGTTAAGCTTTTGTCAAGAAAAGATGAAGAAGTTTTAGCTAGAACAATAGACTTAAAATATAAATACAAAAAAATGCATGACGATCTAGAAGAATCAAGTACAGAATTAATTAACTCTATCGATATCATGAAAAATGTTTTTGAATCTATAGTAAGCTTGAAACCTATACTGGAATCTATTGGTAAATTTTACGGTGCATCTAAATCTGATTCACTTTCACTTATTTATTTGACGTCCAAGGAATCAGAAATAAGTAATATTCATGGAGTTTATTTAGAAGATTTAGTTCGATATGTGGCAGATGTGAATAATATATCTAATGACGAAGTTACCCAAAAAATAAAAGAATTATCGGATTTGCTTGGACTTATACCAGCTGACTTGACAGAACTTCTAGCAGATAACTTTTCAAAAACTAACTTAAAAAGTGTGATCAAGGATCAAGATTTTAATGATCAGTTAAATATGTATAAAATGATTATTGATAGTCATTTCAACCAAATACTTTCAAGGTCTGATTTAGCACAAAACCATCTTGCAGAAGCAAATCTACGATTAGTTGTTTCGATTGCTAAAAAATATATTGGAAGAGGCTTGACTCTTCTTGATCTTGTTCAGGAAGGAAATATAGGTCTTATAAGAGCTGTTGAGAAATTTGACTATAGAAAAGGATTTAAATTCTCTACATATGCAACTTGGTGGATTAGACAATCTATAACAAGAGCGGTTGCTGATCAGTCTAGAACAATAAGAATTCCTGTGCATATGGTAGAGCAAATAAATAAAATACTTAGAGTATCCAGACGGTTGGTCCAGGAAAAAGGTGTTGAACCAACTCCTGATGATATTGCTAAAGAACTTGATATGGATCCAGATAAAGTAAATGAAATACTCAAGGCATCACAAGACCCTATCTCTCTAGAGGCTCCTATAGGGGAAGAACAAGATTTAAATCTTGCTGATCTAATTGAAGATCAAAATGCTGAATCTCCTCAAAATTCTGCTTCAAAAAACTTGTTAAAATCTCAAATTATGGAAGTTTTAGAAACTCTTTCACCAAGAGAAAGACAAGTTATTGAGTATAGATTTGGAATAAATGACAGTAGACCTAGGACATTAGAGGAAGTTGGCCAAACATTTGGGGTTACAAGAGAAAGAATAAGGCAAATCGAGGCAAAGGCACTAAGGAAACTTAGGCACCCTACAAGATCACTGACTCTTAGGGATTACCTAGATTTTTAGTGTTTAGTTATTAACTAAATACTACACAATTTGATTTTATTTCTATATTTTTGTATATTTATACTTACAATATGTATAAATTAAGGTGTTTATTTGTCGTTAGCTGAAATTCAAGATTACCTGATGATAGTTTTTTTAGCTGTGTTTTCTTTTTTAGGTATATTTCTTCTTATTTTTTTGATTTATCTTTTGAGGAAAATTAATAAATTAGTAAATCAGTTTGAGGCGGCAAATGAAAAAATAGGTTCATTCAAAGAATCAATTAATGTCATAGGTAAATCTATAGATGTTTTTAGATCCATATTTGGTACAACAAAAAAAAGTAAGGAATAAATTATGTCAGCTGAAGATTCTTTTTATAAAGGTTTTTTTTACGGAGCAACTTTAGGGTTTATAGCTGGTATTATTTATGCTCCTAAAACTGGTAATGAAACTAGAGAAATACTTGGTGAAAATATTAAAGATTGGAAATTAAGGGCAAATGATCTGGTTGATTCTGCTAAAGAAAGACTTAATAATGCTGTTCAAGAAGGTGCTGAGGAGTCTAGAAGGTCTAGGCAAGATCTTTATGAAGAATAAAAGTTATTTAGAATAGGACCCTAGTACCTTTAGCAATGAAGTAAAGTTAGATAATTCTTCTAATGTTTCTGAAATCATTTTATCCTCAATGTGACCATCGAAATCTATTATAAAAATATAATTACCAATCAAGTTCCCTTTAGGCCTGCTCTCTATTTTTACTAAGTTTATGTTTTTCTTTGCAAAACACTCAAGAGCCTTAAATAATAGACCTGCCTCATCTGATTTTTTGAATTCAAATGCAATAGATGTTTTATCATTTCCCGATCTTTTAGATTTGGAGTTTGAAACAACTACAAATCTTGTAATGTTATTCTTATAATCTTGAATTCCTCTTACAAGTACAGTGCAATTATTTATCTCAGCAGATCTACTATTCGCTATTGCAGCTACTGAATTGTCATGATTGATAAGATCTGATACTGCCTCAGCAGTTGAAGGGTATTCAGTTAATTTAATATCTTTTACTAGATTTTTCTTTATCCATAAATTACATTGATTAATTGCTTCTGGCTTACTGATTATTTCTTTTATATTTGAAAGATCTGTATCATTATTTTTTGTTATTAGACATGCTTCTATTGGAAGTAGTATTTCATGATTTATGTATAGGTTTTTTGATTCTACTAAGAAATCAATAGTTTCTAATATTGTTCCTACTCTAGAATTTTCTATTGGAATAATTCCTTTATCTATTTGAGAAGATTCGACACTATCCAAAACATCAAAAATAGTCTTTTTAGGTACTAATTGATAACTTTTTTTATTATATTCAAGAGCAGCTTCTTCGCTATATGTACCTGCAGGTCCAAGATAACTTAATTTTTTATTCTTGTTATTCATTCTCTTTATAATTTATTGTGTTTTGAATTAATATTCTATCAAGGGGACTTAAGACATTATTTATATTATGAGTAATAGCTCCAGAAGAAGATACTACGGCTATAAACTTAGATTCATCTGATAACCCTAATTCACCAACAGTTTTTCCAACATAATCAGATTCTTTGCCAACTGAAATAACTCTTATTTCTGTATGGTTATCTGTATTTGTATAGATCAGCTGATCAAATTTATTAGCAATAAATGAGTTTAGATTATCACTAATTACTTCATCATATTCAATTGCAAAATCAAACTCATCTCCAGTAAATATGTCCTTATTTTCAATTTTGTTGACTAAGCAAATAGTATAAATATTTTCATTTATATTTTTTACAATTTGTGTGGCTATAAAATTAACATCGTCAGATAAAGTAGATGCTACAAAGTAGTCTGCTCTTTCAATACCTGCTTCAATTAAGGTATTTTTATTATATGAATTTCCTAATAAGCTAACGTATCCAATTTCTTTTTCTATCTCTAATGATTTTTTTTCATCAGGACCAATAAAAGTTACTTCATTCCCATCAGCTATTAATTTTTTTGATAAATTTAGAGTAATATTATTCATTCCAGAGATGATAATGTACATAGCTTTATTATTCCTTTATCAGATATAAGTAATCATCTTCTTTAAGATCAAAAGGTGATATTACAGGATATTTTTTATCTTTGTACATTTCATAAATGTCTCTATCGGTTATCTGAAAAACAGATTTTGTACTTGGACTATACACTAGACACTTCTTATATGAAAAAACATTAAAAGGATCAGAATCGCTTAGAAAAAATAACACATCAGAAGTTTCACATATTTTTTTGAGGTTGTCGTCTATATTTTTATCTGTAAAAATACTAACATTTTTTTTTGTTAAATTTTTATTTTCAAAATCAAAGTTTCTCATATGAGAGTATATATTTATTTCTTCTGAGTGATTGATAATATTATCTAGAACAAAATCAGTTAATTGTGAGATTCCTATTATTGATATTTTCATAAATTTAAACTTTGAATAATTGTATTGTATCTACTTCAGAATATTTATCTATATATTTATATTTATAGCTATCATCATTCTTTTGTTTACGATAAATGATTACATTAGCCTTAATTCTTTTAGCTTCCTTAACTATACCAACGCCAGAATTTCTTGATTGAAGAAGAATGAAATTTTCACCATTTAGATCATAATTAATTTTTTTTTCTTGTAAATATTTGTTAGTATTGCTTAATATTGTTTCGCCTAGGTTAATTTCATTTCCTACTTCATAATCAATGTCATACTTTACAGGAATCTCAATAACATATAAGAAGTAAACCATGGAAGAATACTCTCTAATGAAAGGTATAACGTAATCCAATAGATCATCATTATTTTCCCTATCTAGAAGTAATATGATTTTTTCTAGTTTCATAGCTAAAGGAGTTTATTGATACTATTGTTGTTTCCTATAATGCAAAGTTCATCATTTTCAGACAATACTTCATCAGAGGAAGGATACATAACTAGAGAATCACCTCTTTTTATTGAAACAACAGTTAATTTTTGAGCTCCAGGTTTATTTTCAAAGCCAGCTTCAGATAATGAAAAACCTACTAATCTATCTGGTACAATCATTTTGCTAATACCTAAATTATTTGAAAGCTCTAAGTATTCATCTACTACTGGTGTGAAAAGAGTATTAGCTAACCGATCTCCCATTTCTTCTTCAGCAAAAATAACTCTATCACAACCTAGTCTACTTAGAGTACTTTCATGAAGCGTTGATGAAGCTCTAGCGACCACAGTATTTAAGTTTAGGGTTTTGAGTAAAACAGTTACCATAACCGAAAGCTCAACATTAGAACCAATTGCTACAACACCAACATCAAAATCTTGTACACCTAACTCTCTAAGAGCCGTCTCAGATGAAGCATCTGCAGTTACAGGATAAGTAACTTGCCCTATCATTGATTGAACTTTTTCTTCATTATTATCTATTGCCATTACGTCGTATCCTAATTGGTACATTTTGCTTGCAAAACTAGTACCGAATCTTCCTAATCCAATAACAACAACCTGAGGTTTTAATTTCATCAACCTATCCTAACTATTTCATAGGCAGGTTTTGCTTTGCTCATAGACCTTCTTCCTACAAACATTAATGCTAATAACATTGGGCCAAACCTACCAACTATCATTAAGAATGAGATGAGTATTTTAGAAGATTCATTTAAACTTCCTGTTATACCGGTAGTCAATCCTACATTTCCAAAAGCACTAACACATTCAAAAAGTAATTCTCTAAATATGGTATCAGGTTCAAATGATGAAATAATCATGAAAGAAAATATTATTATAATAATAGAAAAAATAAATATTATTAGAGATCTTCTTATAATATCTCTGTTAACTGTTCTTTTGAATAAAACAACTTCTTCTTTACCTATGATTGTTGAAATCAGAGATACTGTAATTATTGAAAGTGTTCCTATCTTAATTCCCCCAGCTACTGATAAAGAGCTGCCTCCTATAAACATTAGTGCAATAGTTGTAATACTAGTACTATTATGTATCGAGTTATAATCAAGAAGGGAAAATCCTGCTGTTCGAGTAATACTATGAAAAATTGAATGAATTATTTTTTCTTTAATTGATACATTTCCAATAGTTGCTAGATTAGTCCATTCAGAAAATAAAAACTGTAATGCACCTAGGATCATTATTATTGTAGTACCAAAGATTATTACCTTAAAATTTAGAGTGAAAAATATATCTTTATACTTCGACTGAATAAATAATTTTGCATTTGCAAATAATTCTAAAATAAAAGGGTATCCGATACTACCTAAAACAATTAATACCATTGTTATGTTTAGAATTGCTGAATCATAACTGATTACTCCTACACTACCTCCATGATTGTCTAGTAATATATCGAATCCTGCTCCATTAAAAGCGGATATTGAATGAAATAAAGCATTAAATACTATTCCATAATCATTGCCAACGATTTTTTGATCCCAAAAAAACAAGAAAGATATAAAGCCGATTATCTGAAAGATTACACTCATTAAGAATATATTTAGTACTAGCTTGATTGAACTTCCTGGGGCTATTTTTGAAGGAGTACTGTCACTCAAGCTTTCATTAATTAGAATTTTTTGTTCTAAGTTTAATCTTTTTCCAAAGAAAATATAAATTATGAATCCAGCACCCATCATGAAACCTATTCCACCAATAAATGACAAAATCATTATTATTGTTAAACCAAACTGGTTCCAAGCGTCCTCAGATTGAAAAGGTGTTAGTCCAGTTACTGTTACTGCAGATGTGGCCACAAAAAAACTATCGACTAATGATATGCTTTGATTTTCTTTACTTGATATAGGCAAAAACAGTAACAAAGTTCCTAATAATATAAATAAAATCAAGCCATAAAAAATTACTAAAGGAGAATTAATTCCTCTACCTGATCTTTTCTTATTTTCAAGCTTGATAATTTCGGGCTTTAGTTCTAAAGACCTTTTAACTTTATGTGTTACGTTTCCGTCTAAATTCATTATTTTTATTTATTCATATATAGATTATACTTGTAACACAGTATTATGTTTTTTATGTATTTGTATGTCTAAGTTTTCACTTGAAATAGTTCCCAAACAGTTGGAAAGATTAACTAATTTGCCTGAAAATCAATTCGGTGATGTTTATGTTGCTTTTATACCAGGAGATAATCATGAGAACATAGCTAGAGCATCAGAATCAATCTTAGACATGGGATATAATCCTATTCCTCATATTCCAGCAAGAAGCATTATAAGTGAGAAAGAGCTTGATGTCTTCTTAGCAAATTTAAAATCTGCTGGAGTAAATGAAATCTTAGCTATTGGAGGAAGCCCTAAAAAACAAGAAGGTCCTTTTGAGAAAACTATGGACATTTTTCATACTGGAATTATTCAGAAATATGGATTTAGAGAAGTTAATATTGCGGGTCACCCTGAGGGAAATCCAGATGATTTAGATACTGATAATAGTGTTTTAGAAAAAGCGTCATGGCTGAGAAAAAATAATATTAAATTTTCAATCGTAACTCAATGGACTTTAGATGTACCTAAAACTAATGATTGGATTATAAAAACAAAAGAAATTATTAAAGAAAAATTGGATTATAACGTTACTCTAAAAATAGGTGTAGCTGGACCAGCTAAATTAACAACATTAATCAACTATGCAAAAATTTGTGGTGTTTCTGCTACAACTTTGATAGTAAAAAATAAAAAATTCGGTCTAACAAAACTTATTAAACATAATCCAACTGAAATAATTAAAGGTTTAAAACATTTTGATCAGTTACATTTTTTCCCATTTGGAGGGATAAAAGAACTAACAAACTGGATAGAAAAAAGAGAAGAAAATAATGTCAGAATTTAAGATTATTGGTGAAAATATTCATACAACTAGATCAATTAAGTTGCGCGGAGTCAGAACAAAAGAGATCGATTCAAAAATAGTTATTTCATACAGAAAAAAAGGTGATGGATTTTCTATTATGGATATACCAAAACATTTTGAAGATACCCAACCTTATAAACAAGGTCAATTAAAGCACTTCATGATTGCTATTTGGCATGGAATGAATGGCAATAAATCTCAAGGGATAGACTATATCAAATGGGAAATTGAGAGACAGACATCAAATTCTGCCTCTTATTTAGATATAAACGTTGACGAGTATAGCTATAAAATTGAAGATCAAATTGAGGCTATGAGATGGTTAGTAGATATTGTAAAGGAATATGCAAAGATACCTGTTTCAATCGATTCATCCAATCCAGAAATAATTAAGGCAGGTCTAGATCAATATGATAATCATATGAGACCGATGGTGAATTCTCTTTCTCTAGAAAGAAAAGATTTGGTTGAAGCTATAGTTGAATTTGATGCACAAGTTGTTGTCAGTGCAGCTAGTGAGAGTAGTATGCCAGAAGATTCTAATGAACGAATAGAAAACTTGAAAAATTTAATTGATTACTCGACTAGCAAAGGATTATTATTGAAAGACTTGTTTATTGATCCTCTAATCTTTCCTATATCTGTTTCTTCTTCATATGGTACTGATGCCCTAGAGGCAATTTCCAAAATAAAAAATGAATGGCCTGAAGTCAATATAACTGGAGGAATGAGTAACGTTTCTTTTGGTTTACCCAAACGAAGGCTCGTAAATGATGTATTCATTAGTTTGGCAATTGATGCTGGAGCTAACTCAGGAATTATAAATCCTGTAGAATCTAAAATAGATAGAATTTTAAGTATTGATAAAAATAGTGAGGCCTTTTCGATAACAAAAGATATGTTAGAAGGTAGAGATGAATTTTGTGTAAACTATCTTTCTGCATTCAGAGAAAAAAGAATCTAGATGTATATAATAAGATTTTTCCTTTGGCTATTTTCACTAATAGCCGATATTACCAATGAATTTATAGAAAAGAATGTACCTTTATTAAGTGCAGCTATATCTTTTTATGCCTTTTTCTCAATTTTTCCTCTATTGTTAGCAATAATAATGGTATTTTCCATATTTTTGGGATTACCTGACTTTGAAAAAACTATCTTAGACTCACTTAAGAATCTTATTCCAATATTTGATGAACAAGATGATGAATTCTTGAAAGGTTTTTTTGATAGTCTTACTTCTAATAGATTAGCCACAAGTACAGTTGCTGCAATAGGATTGATTTTTGCATCCAGTGCTGTATTTGGAAGCATCCGAAAGAGTATTAACTTCATTTGGGAAATAGATAAAAAAAGAAGTTTTTTTCAAGAAAGAGTTATAGACTTCACCTTATTATTTGTAGCATCTTCACTTTTGTTGATATCCTTTATTTTGACTACAGGATTAAGTTTCCTGAGTGAACTTATTCAAATAAATTTTCCAGACTCGCCGTATATAGATCCTAATATTTGGAATAGATTAGCTTTATTAGTACCACCTCTTTTGACCTTCTCTGTTTTTGCTATATGTTTTTGGTGGCTTCCAAACATTAAATTAAATTTTTTACACATACTGCCAGTAGCAGTTTTAGCTACTCTTGCGGAAGAAATAAATAAAATGGTTTTTATACTTTATCTAAGAAATTACAGTGGAATTTCAGGATCAATATATGGAGGAGTGAGTGCCATTATCGTTTTTATGGCATTTATTTATATCTCTTCCATTATTTTACTTATAGGAGCACAAGTATGTGCTAGATTTACTATTTACTTAAATATTCGTAAGCAAAATCATCAAAATAAAGTTTTAGAATCTAGTCTAGAGAGACTTGGTTAAGATTTTTTTATCATCAGATTTATAGATAAATCATCAGAAATTTTTATAGGATCTTCATTTGTTTTCAAAAATTCAATTTTTTCAGCAAGTGAGTTACTTGTTATATAATTTCCGTATTTTTCAATAGTTTCTTCTATAACCTGTTCACCATAAATCTTAATATTTATTTTATCTGAGATATCAAAATTTTCATCTTTTCTCTTATTTTGAATTGCTCGAAGAATATCTCTAGCAATTCCCTCTATTTTTAATTCTTCATCAATATCAATATTCAAAGAAACTACTATATTGCCATCATTTATTTCACGAGCTTCAGTACCAGGATTAGATTCTTTTTCTAGAATATATTCATCTTTTCCAAGAGTTATATCTAATAATGTAACTGTTTCATCATCGTTTAAGGTCCACTTGAATTCATTTGCTGCTTGCATGTATTTGCCTGTGTTTTTACCTAGTTTTGGACCCATTTTTCTTAAATTTATTTTTATTTTGTTTCTGTATAAAGAATCAGAGTTTTCTTCAATTGTCATTTTTTTTGCATTTACTTCATCAATAACATAACTCTCAAATTCTTTTAACCAAGAAAGATCTTCACCCACTATGGTAATTTCATTTAATGGTTGTCTAACTCTAATATTATTGGTTTTCCTTATCCCTAAACCTGCTGATGAAATTTCTCTTACTAAATCCATTTGTTCTAAAAACTCTTGATTTTTTGGGAAGTTTTTAGTTTTTGGCCAGTCCTTAAGATGTACACTTTCTTCAGAAGAAAGTTTAGTAAAAATTTCTTCTGAAATTAAAGGCATAAGAGGAGATAATGCCTTGGTTGCATTTAGTAGAACTGTATATAGAGTATCGTAAGCATTTTTTGAATCTATATCATCAGCATGTTTCCAAAATCTTGGCCTGCTTCTTCTTATATACCAATTATTTATTGCATCAATAAAGTTAGGAACAGCCTGGCAAGCTGCAGAAATATCATATTTTTCTAAGTTAGATTCAATATTTTCAATTAATTCTTTAGTTTTCAATAACGCATATATATCTAATGGATTGTCTGAAGAGTAATTTTCTTTTGCTGAAACATTTTCTGCATTTGCATATAAACAGAAGAAATAAAAAGCATTCCACAAAGGAGTTATTATTAATCTTTGAGCGTCAGCAATTCCTTTTCCTTCCATATCTATTTGTAAATTTTGACCCTTTAAGACTGGAGAAGAAGATAAGTACCATCTAAGAGAATCTGCTCCATATTTACCCCATATCATTTCAGGTTCAGGATAATTCCTAAGCTTTTTGGATAATTTTATGCCTTCAGTGTCTAAAACTATCCCATGACAAATACAGTTTTTAAATGGAGGCCTATCAAAGATAGCTGTACTCAGCACCATCATTGTATAAAACCATCCTCTAGTTTGACCAATGTATTCAACAATAAAATCAGCTGGGAAGTGAGATTCAAACCAATCTTTATTATCGAATGGATAATGAACTTGAGCAAAAGGCATTGACCCTGATTCGAACCAGCAATCAAAAACTTCAGTTACTCTAACCATTTTACTTTTTCCTGTCGGATCGTCGGGATTTGTTCTTATCAAATTATCTATATGAGGCCTATGCAGATTATCTGGTCTAACTCCAAAATCTTTTTCTATTTCATCAAGGCTTCCATATACATCTACTCTTGGGTATTTTGGATCAGTAGACTTCCATACAGGAATTGGACATCCCCAAAATCTGTTTCTACTTATTGACCAATCTCTTGCACCTGCTAGCCATTTTCCAAAAGTACCTTCTTTGATATGATCTGGAATCCATGAAATTTCTTTGTTGAGTTCAACCATCCTATTCTTAAAGGCAGTCACCTCAACATACCAAGAGTTTACAGATTTATAAATTAATGGTTCATCTGTTCTCCAACAATGAGGATAATTATGAGTATAATTTTCTTTTTTTATAATCTTATTTTGTTCTCTTAAGTCAGTTATGATTTTTTCATTTGCATCAAAAACTAATAAATCTTGATAATCTGGAACTTCATCTGTAAATTTACCTTGATCATCAACGGGACATACGACAGGAATATCGTTCGATTCACAAACAATTTGGTCATCTTCACCAAAACCAGGAGCCATATGTACAATTCCTGTTCCTTCTTCAGTATTAACAAACTCTGCTTCAACAACTTTGAAGGAATTTTTTGTATTCTTAAAATAATCAAATAAAGGCAAGTAAGTTGTGCCTAAAATATTTTTTCCTTTGATTGTTTTTACTTTATTAAACTGACTTAGTTCTTGTTTATAGTTTTCTAAAACAGTATCTGCGATAATAATATTTTCTTCGTCAGATTCTAGAATAGAATAATCAATTTCACTCCCTACAGCACAAGCTAAATTTGAAGGTAATGTCCATGGAGTTGTTGTCCACGCTAACAAATACGATTTTTTTGAATTTTCAAATTTTATATTTGATTCTTTGATTTCAAATTTTACAGTTACAGCTGGATCTTTTCTTTCTCTATATGAATCATCCAATCTTGTTTCAAAGTTTGAAAGAGGAGTTTCTGCTTTCCATGAATATGGCATAACTCTGTCTTTTTCATATATTAATCCTTTATCCCAAAGTTGCTTGAATGCCCAAATAACAGACTCCATATAATTTTTGTCCATTGTTTTGTAATCATTTTCAAAATCAACCCATCTTGCCTGCCGGCCTACAGTAACTTCCCATTCTTTTGTAAATTTCATTACCGATTCTTGACAGTGATCATTAAATTTTTCAACACCAAAATCTTGAATTTGCTTTCTTCCTGAAATACCAAGTTCTTTCTCTGACTCCATTTCAGCTGGAAGACCATGGCAATCCCAACCAAAAACCCGATCTACTTTAGAACCTTTCATAGTTTGATATCTTGGAATTATATCTTTTACAAAACCAGTTAAAATATGACCATAATGAGGAAGTCCGTTAGCGAATGGAGGCCCATCATAAAACACGAATTCTTTGGATTTGTCACGATTTGAAATAGATTTCTTAAAAGTATTTTCTGATGCCCATTTACTTAATATTTTTTCCTCAATTTTTGGAAAATTAGCGGCAGCTTCTATTTCTGGATAATATTTTTTATTCTTGTTAGTCATATAATTAATAATTCTACAATTTAATTATTTTTTTTTGACTATAAATTATATGCAGTTATTGCGTTATGCCCAAAAATATGATCTTTCTCTGTAGAGTTTAGATATTCTGTTTCAGATAAGCATCTTTCCATTTTTATTAGAGGGTAATCTGAGGCAAATAAAATTTTTTCTACAGATGATAAATTAATTGCATTTCTATATATTTCTTTGCCATATAAATATGGCTGAGCAGAACTGTCATAATATACATTTCTTAAAAGTTTTTTTACTTCAGGCATTTGCTCGTAAAATACTAACCCTCCTCCAAAATGAGAAAAAACAAATTTGTTTTTAGGGTTATTTTTTACTAGTTCATATAGTTTTATAGGATCATTTTTACCCTTACCCTTATATATATGACCAACTGGTTCTGATCCATGAATTAGAATTGGGATGTCTACATCTAATGCTATTCTCATTATTTCTTTCCAGGTACTATTTTTTTCAAAACTTTCATCATATTCTAGATGCAATTCACCAATCCCTTTTACTCCCCTTGAGATGCATTTTATTAATTCTTCTTCAGATTTTTTTGAATTAATATCGAGAGAACAAAGGGGTATTAAGTTATGGTTTTTTTGAGCTGAATCCAATATATAATCATTAACAATGTTTGCTAATCCATGATCTGTCCAACCAAAACCTCCAACTATCGATTTATCAATTTTATTATTTTTCATACTCTCAATTAATTCTTCACAATTAATTATTTTTGAATCCTTATCAAATATAGAATCAAATTTTTTATCAATTTTTTTATATTTTTCTATATATGAAGAAACTTCTTTTGGAAGTATGTGAGTTAGAGAATCTATAATCATTTTTTTATTCTATAATTTAATTATCATGACTAAAAGTATAGACAAATCTAAATTTGGAAAAGTTTATGTTCTTAAGACTTCCCCTGAGTATGTGATTGGAGATTATGCCAAAATACTAAACTTCTCAGATATAAATAAAAATTTTAATTTATCAACTAAAACTCTAATTAAAGCAAATATTTCATGGCAACATTATTTTCCTGCTTGTTCAACAGCTCCTTGGCAGCTTGATGGTGTTATAAGAGGCTTAAGAAGTTTGAAGTTTACTGATATTGAAGTGGCACACAACGGTACTGTTGTTGTTGATGCTCATGAAGGCAAAAGAAATAATGGTTTTGAGAGTATTGAAAGAAATTTATCAGTAAAAAGTACAGTTCTAGATGACCCTGGTCAAGATTGGGTAACTTATAAACCTAAGGGTAATATGAATGTTCTAGATAAAATTTATCCTGAAGGAATCAAGGTTCCAAGAAAGTTGTTTGGCACTAACATAATTCATTTACC
>CESD01009592.1_pt1 | contig 48017 bp, 49 predicted proteins | sample 531191 | NCBI WGS metagenome assembly CESD01 (sample SAMEA2622021, study PRJEB7988) | marine metagenome | biome: marine biome (ENVO:00000447); feature: deep chlorophyll maximum layer (ENVO:xxxxxxxx); material: "saline water (ENVO:00002010), including plankton (ENVO:xxxxxxxx)" | depth 188 m
CCGGCGTTCTAACCAACTGAACTACTACCCCAAATTATTGTTTGTACAATAATGCTAATGGAATGATTACCAAGTAGCCTAACAATAATAGTAATGGAGAAATAACTAAGCTTTGAAAGCTATTAACATCTCCTAAGTACATTATCAAATAACCCACAATTATAACGAAAACTCCAAAACCAAACAAAAGATAATTTTTTCTTTTATAGGGCCATAAAAACTTAACAGTATTTTTATTTTTAGCTTTCATAATCGTTAAGTTAGTTTTGATATTCTTTCTTTGCAAAAATATTATTACATCCATTGATTTGAAATTATAAATAAGCTAATTTCTAGCCTTTATATGAAAGAAATAAATACTATAAATTCTTTAGCTTTAACATTTTTTATTATCATTGTTACGATACTTATATCTCTCAATAATAGAACCATAAATTCTACAACAATTACAATTGAAAAAGGAATGTCTTTAAGTGCTGTTTCAGAATTATTATATGAAAAAAATGTAATTGTCAATCAAGATGTTTTTAAAGCAAAAGCAATTCTTAGAGGTTTAGCTTCTAAAGTTCCTACAGGTAAATTTTTACTTGAAGGTAAAGTGTCTGATAAAGTTCTAATTGATTTAATATTTAAAAAGGGACCTATCAAATTGAAACTTATGGTTCCAGAAGGTTTACAATCCGATCAATTATTTAAAAATATTAATACTCTATTAAAAACAGATTATAATTTTAAGAAATATTTTTCTTCAGAAGAAATCATACAAGATTTTAATATAGAAGGTCAAACTCTTGAAGGATACCTTTATCCTGATACATATTATTTATACCATGATTCTTCTCCGGCCGAAATCATAGATATATTGATTACAGAATTTTGGAAACAATTTGATAAAAATTTACTAAATAGAGCGAATCAATTAGGATTTTCGGTTCATGAGGTTGTAACTTTGGCGTCGATTATTGAAGGTGAAGCTATGCTAGATAGTGAACGTAAAACAATTTCTTCAGTATATCACAATAGATTAAAAATTAATATGAAATTACAAGCAGATCCTACAATACAATATATTATTCCTGGACCACCTAAAACATTATCTAATAGAGATTTGAGAATAAAATCAGATTATAATACTTATCAAAACTATGGACTGCCTCCAGGACCAATAAATAATCCAGGTATTGAATCAATTATAGCAGCATTATATCCAGAGGAAACTGATTTTTTATTTTTCGTTGCTCAGGGTGATGGTTCTCATGCATTTACAACAAACGAAAAAGATCATGAAGAGGCTAAAAGGATTTATAAAATTAACAAAAGAAAGAATAGATGAATTTAAAAGATTTAAATGCTCAGCAATTGAAAGCAGTTCAAACAGTTAACAAACCTGTTTTAGTTTTTGCTGGAGCTGGAAGTGGAAAAACACGTGTTCTTACTTACAAAGTATGGCATTTAATTAAAGAAAAGCTCTTTAAGCCAGAAGAGATTTTAGCATTAACTTTTACCAATAAAGCTGCCTCAGAAATGAAATCAAGAATTCAGGAGAGCATATCTTGTGAGGGCGTTAATGTTGGTACATTTCATTCCATTGGTGCTCGAATGTTGCGAATGCATATTTCAGCATTAGATGAAGAATACAATTCAAGTTTTACCATTTATGATACCTCAGATCAAAAAGCAGTTATAAAAGAGGTAGTAGAAAATTTAAATCTTTCCGAGTTTAAAGAGTTGAATGTTAGCTTCTTAAAAGCACAGATTGATAAGTTTAAAAATGATAATATTTCAATTGATAAAGTCGAATCTGAAGCCCAAACATTTGAAGATGAAAAAATTGTTGAGGTTTATAAAGCATATTGCGACAGGCTTAAATCAAACAATGCACTTGATTTCAATGATCTCCTTTTGCTTCCAATTCGTTTACTTAAAGAGAATGCCAAAATTCTAAATTTATACCAAAAAACTTGGAAATATGTTTTAGTAGATGAGTTTCAAGATACCAATTCTCCTCAGTTTGAAATTGTATCTTTACTAGCTAGTAAACATAAAAATATAACTGTTGTTGGAGATGATGACCAGTCTATTTATGGTTGGAGAGGAGCTAACATCGACAATATTTTAACCAACTTCCAAGAAACTTTCGCAAAAAATATTGAAATAAAACTTGAGAAGAATTATCGATCAACCCAAAGAATTCTAGATGGTGCTTGGTCTGTCGTTTCCAATAATAAAAATAGAGCTGAAAAAAAATTAGAAGCTACTAGAGGGAAGGGTGATAAAATTTCACTCATTTCAACTGGGAGCGATGAAGAAGAGTCGAATGCTATCTGCGATTCCATTAAATCTGAAATAAAACTTAATAAAAATACATTTAAAGACTTTGCAGTTTTATATAGAACTAATGCTCAATCAAGATCAATTGAACAAGCTATGGTAAAAGAGGGTCTTCCATATAATATTGTTGGTGGAACCAAATTCTATGATAGAAAAGAAATCAAGAACGTATTAGCCTATTTAACATTAGTTGCAAATAACAATGACGATATAGCCCTTAAAAGAATCATAAATTTTCCTGTTAGAGGTATTGGAGAGAAGTCAATCAATATATTTGTTGACTTAGCAGCTAAAAAGAAAATCTCTCTTTTTAAAAGTCTAGAGTTTGGTAGAGATCTTAAATTAAGAGGAAAGCAACAAGACTCAATTGAAAATTTTTATAACTCTATAAAAAAATTCAGCAACTTATTAGAAACTTTTGATCCAAAAGAATTAATGAGAACTTTGTTAGAAGAATTTAATATAGAAAATTATTATAAAAATAATCCTGCGGAACAGGATAGATATGATAATATTCAAGAGTTGAAGGCTTCAGTAGATAAATTTTCTGATCAAATAGGTGGAAACTTAAAAGATTTTCTTCAAGAAATCTCCTTGTTTACTGATATTGATGAATGGGATGATAAAGAAAATTCAATAACATTGATGACAGTTCATGCTGCTAAAGGACTAGAATTTCCAACAGTATTTGTTTCGGGTTTAGAGCAAGGATTATTCCCATTAGTTAGAATAGATGATGGCCCAGATCAAATGGAAGAAGAAAGAAGGTTATTTTATGTTGCTGTTACTCGAGCTATGAATCAAGTATATTTATTAAATGCTAAATATAGAAGAAGATTTGGAGCTATGAATACTACATCATTTATTCAATCAGATTTTTTAAATGAAATTGATGAAGATGTTATAAAAGTTAAGTCTTACAAATCGGTTTATACAAAAAGAATCGTTGGTACTGGACGAGAAAAGAAAATTCAAATTTCTAGAACAGTGACAGAGTTTGATGATTTTAAAATCGGGGATCAGGTTCAACATAATCTTTTTGGAGTTGGAACCATTCTTGTTTTAAGCGGAACAGGAGAAAATCAGAAAGTTGGCGTTGAGTTTGATGGTGGTTTAAGAAAAAAATTAATTGTTAAGTACGCTCGCTTAAAAAAAATAGATTAAACAGTCAAATTAATGTAATTTGAAATATGAAAAATTTAATACCATGTAGATTCCACATTGAAGTTGAAGCGGTTCTCAAAAGCGAAGGTTTAAGAGCAACAAAGCAACGTCTAAATATATGGGATGAATTGTCTTCTACAGACACACATCGTGATATTGAAACAATTCTAAAAGATCTTAAAAAACATAAAATCAATGTTTCTAGAGCAACATTATATAGAACCATAGATGTTTTTGTAAAACACAATCTTCTTAAAAAAATAACTTTAGATAGTGGTAAATTTTTATATGAGCACAATAAAAAAACAATTACCCCTCAACATGATCATATAGTTTGTGAAGATTGTGGAGAAATATTTGAATTTTATGACAATAATATTTCTTCCATTGAAAATAAAATTGCAGATGATTTAAATCTCAACCTTACAAAACGTGTACATCAATTATCTGGAACTTGTAAAGATAACCAATGTTCACATGCCAAAAATTAGTTAAATGAAATCAGTTCTTATTTCAAGCTTAGTAGCGGATATGAAGCTTCAAGGCTTTTATTTGTGTCTAGAAAAAAAATCTTTAAAGAAAAAAGACGGATCCTCTTATTTGAATTTATTACTTCAAGATAAATCGGGTGTGATTAGAGCTAGAATTTGGGATAATGTTCAAAAACTCTCTAAAAAGTTCGATAGTGGAGATCCAGTTGCAGTTAAAGGCATAACTTATCAATACGGTGAAAGTATGCTAATTAAAATTGATAATATTTCAAGAGCAAATGAAAAGAAATATAGCCAATATGGTTTTGATCCATCTGATCTTATTCCATTATCTAAAAAAAATCCAAATGATTTATGGAAAGAGCTTTCAAAGGAAGTGAATCTGATTTCTAAAAGCCATTTAAAAAAAATCACCAAAAATATTTTAAGAGATCATAAAGATAAGTTTAAAGTATATCCTGCAAGTATATCATATCATTATAATTATCAGAATGGGTTAATTGAACAAACAGTATCCTTGTTAAAAATTGCAAAAGAAATTGGCTCTCATTACGATATTGATATTGATTTATTGGTTTCAGGAGTATGTCTTCATCAAATTGGAAAACTCTATTCAATAAATCTTGGTTCTAAAATGTCTAAATCTAACCATAAGTCATTAGTTGGTAACGCGATTATATCAAGAGATATTGTAAATAAATATATTTCTGATGTAAAAAATTTTCCTGAAGATGATAAACTTCGACTAGAGCATTTAATATTGTCATACCAGGGACGAAAAGAATGGCAAAGTCCAGTTGAACCACAAACTCTTGAAGCAATATTATTACATTCAATAAATTTTCTAGATTCTAAAATAAACTTTATGAGAAGAGATGAATTATAAATATGCAATTTTAATTTATATTTTTTCATCTATTCTTTACAATCAAGAACATATACCATTTGATGTTTCCAAGCAGTTTGCAGTTCCAATTGAAAATAATCAATTACTTTGGAATGATGATAAATCATTTAACAAGCTATTAATTGATAGATCATCGAGAAACTTTAAAAATAAATTCACTAATCTAGATTTTGAAGAGCTTCCAGAGGATTCTTCATACGTCAAAAGTAAATTTATTTATGAATTTGGAGATTATGGATTTGATAAGTTGAGTATTGGATTAAAAAAACACTCAAAAGATGAAGAATTTCAATTTAAAGGATCAAAGAAAAGTTTTTTTGGACAATATTCAGAGTTTTCAAACGCTGAAAATCCCCCATTAAGTTTATTTTATAAGTTTGACTATTCTAAAAATTTTGAAAATAATAAGTTGTATTCATCTATTGGATATTTTAGAGAAGAATCACAGTTTATTTTTAATTTGCCAATAGATATTGATCCATCTATAAATAGCGAATTTTCAGATTTTGTTTCTTTAACCATTGGTAATAGCTTTATCAAGAATAATTATCATGTTGATGTTAGATTAAATCATTTAAGCAAATATGAATCAACACAGATTGTCCAATATTCTTTAAACAATAGGTATGACTTAGAAAGAAACAAAATTAGTGCTCATATTCATAATGGAAATTTTCTTTCCTTAAAAATAGCACTTGATAATAATCATTATAAAAATGAGAGATTAAATACTGGTTTTTCTCAAAATACATTATCATTTACCAATGCAAATAATTTTATTTTTGGGAATTTTATTTATGGCTTTGATTTCATTGAGCAAAAAATCAAACCAAACTTAGTTTATAGAAATATTTTTGGCATGTTTAGTATTTTTTATGAGTTAAGAAATCAAGCTTCAATGGTTGTCTTAGATTCCTATGATTTTAATCATTTTGGAAAATTTGAAGGCAAAAATTTTGAAACTTGGCAATCTATTTCTACAACATATATGTTTGATCTTAATATTGATTTATCAACAACTTTAAAATATGTGAATGCTAAAAATATCGTTATTCCAAAAGATTTAGGTGAGGTTTTCATTCCGGAGGCAGACAGGTATCAGTTTGAAGATGACACAATGATTTCTCTTCAAACTAAATTTGCAATCCCATTCAAATACGGATCATTCAATTTTAATCACTCATATAACTTTTATGATAGCTTGATTAGTTCAAATAGATCTCATATTCTTGCTCTTGACTATCTCTATAGTTTATCATTAGTCAAAGAGAACTTGGGAATTAATGGAAAATTAAGCTTACAATTCATGTCAAAAAATAATTCAGATTTTAGTTTTAATTATTTTAAGAATATGCCTGAAAAAAAGAATAATATTGAGAGTGATGATTTTATAAATATTTCAATTAGCACTGAGATTGCAATATCAGATGTTATACTAACTATAAAACTTCAAAATGCATTAAATAAGTTTAATGCAAAAGAAGACTACTCAATGGTAACTCATGAATTTTTCAATCCAATGAGTAGCCTTTTAACATTCGGAATCATCTGGGAATTTGACGATTAAAGCCTATACTCAAGAGTAAATTTTATACTTCTTCCAGGTTCTGGATATCCAATGGTAGAAATATATTCTTCATCTAATAGATTATCTACAGTAAGATTTAACATTATAGAATTTTCTCCTATCCAATTGAAAACATTAGATATCCCAAAACTAACTAATCCATATGATTTATCATTTACTTGTTCAGCAAATGAGGATTCATATTGTAAAATTCTATCACCAACTAATTTATAGTTTAATGAGTAGTGTGTTAAATCATTAAGCTTATAAACAAGCAATAAGCTAGCAGATCTATCGGGTACATATAAAAGTTTCTCATCAATATCTTTATCTAAAGAGTCATAAAGATTATATGTTAATTGCATAAAAAGATTTGAAAAATCTTTCAAATATTGAAAATTATATGATGTTCTTTCTGCAGATGAAACATTAATTGGAACATATTTAAATGATTCATTTGGTTGCCATAATATTAAGTTTTCATAATCTTTAAATGAGGCAGAAACTTTTATTTTACCAACTGGAGATTGATTTGAAATTGATAAAGCGATGTATTCACTTTCTTCAGGTTTTAAATCAGGATTCCCTCCACTATAAAGTCCATCTGGCCAAAATAGGTCATTCATTGTTGGAAATTGAAATGATGAACCCAAATCGATATTAAAATCAAATGAACTTCCAGAACCTTTGAATTGATTAAGTGCTTCAAAACCTAAATTATATGTTGATTTTTTATTCTCTTTTCTTGAATCATATCGCAATGTAGGAGAGACTTTAAAATCATTTTCTAAATTGACATAATTCCCCAAGATAGAGAATGAGGTTGTTTCTAATTCTTTTTTATTCAGTTCACTACTATCAACTCTTTCTGATTTTATGTTAAAGACTGCTTCATAATTAAATGATGAATTAATTGATTGCTTTCCTTTAACTCCGAAAGATGAGTAATCAAGTTCGTGCTCACTATAAACTGGAAAAGATCCTTCTGAGTCATCAAACTCTTGATAATTATTTGATCTATTCATATACAAATCAAGCGAACCATTGTCAAAAAACTTATTAAATGATAAAGCGAATAGCTCAAAATCATCAGTTCTAGTTGCATTTAGAGATGGAAAGCTAGTGCTTCCTGCAGCTCCTCTAATATTTTCTGTTTTTAATGTAAACATATTAACAATGAAATCTTCTCTAACAACAAACTGTCTATCTACTGCAAGAAAAAATTGATCTAAATAGTTATTTAAACGTTTAATTTTATTACCAGAGGCCGAATCTGAATATTTATAATCTCCATCATAAGAAGTTTTACCAAAAAGAATATTTCTTTTTGAAGTTGCTCTATTAATTGAATAATTGGCTCCATATTGAGTAAATCCGAAATCCCCAACACCGTAAAAAACATTATTATATAAAACATCATTATTAATGTTTAATGAACCATCAATTGATCCAGAACCATACTTTGTTCCAGAGTTTAATCTGTAATTAACAGACTGAAGTGCAAAAGATGGAAGTGTGGAAAGATCAACTTGTCCATTCATTGCATCGGTTAAATCAACACCATTGTATAGTACTTTTGTATGTCTAGCATATCCACCATCAAAAGATGCTGATGTTACTCCGGCATATCCACCATATGTTCTCATTTCTAATGATGGAATTTGATTTAAAGATCCCCCTTGAGAGTAAATGCCTAGATTGTTTAATAAAGTCTTATTTTTAAGATATTCTTCTTTTTTTGCTCCATACACATCAACTTTTTCAAGAGATATGCTTTCTTTAACCATTACAACAGACTTACTTAATCTGTCTTCAGGTTTAACTAAAACGTCTTTAAATCCAATTCTTTGAAATAAAAGGTTTGAATTGCTTTTGGTGTTAATAGAAAAGCCACCTCTTTCATCTGAGATTGTCCAGTTTTTTTCTTCTGACTCAGAATCTAGCTCTTCAATTATAACATGTGAAATTTCAGTTCCAGACACATCCTTAACAAAACCAGTGTAAGTTTGCCCAAAAACATTTGCGATAAGTGCTAAAAGTAATATATATGATTTTTTCATCATACTTTCCTCCGAAGTTAGTTATTATTATTTACAAATAAGGTCTCCTGACTTATACCTAAAATGATTTAATTCCTTCTCCAACAAAGTTGAATGGATTTTATTAAATCTCAGTAATTACAGTAGCGGGGACTGTTAAAGAATTACACTTTATTCCCTACATTTGCTTTAAAACATTAAAGTTTATTTTGTCAAATGTAAATGATTATTTATAAATTGTTGCATGTCAGACCATAAGCCTAATCATTTAAATAACTTAACATTAATTCTTAATGCAAGCTATTTGCCTCTAGGAGTTTGTAATTCCAAGCGAGCAATATGTTTATATTTTTTAGATAAAGTTGATATTTTAATGAATTATGATCATCATATTCATTCACCTTCAATGCAAATGCGAGTACCAAGTGTTGTGAAATTAAAAAAATATGTTTCATTTAATAGTTTAGATGTTGTTCTTAACAGAAAAAATTTATTAATGAGAGATCATTCTTCATGTCAATACTGTGGATCAAAATCAAATTTAACTGTAGATCATATTATTCCAAAACAGCAGGGTGGAAAAGATACATGGCAAAATTTAATAATTGCATGTTCACCGTGTAATTCCAGGAAAGGAAATAGAACACCAAGTGAAGCAGAAATGAAACTTATGAAAATACCAAAAAAACCCAACAGATTTATGTATTTTAATCAATATATTAATCAAAAGAATGAAGGATGGAAAGAATACCTCTTTCAAAATAAAAATTAAAATATGAAAAAAAGAATTTTAAGTGGAGCACAGCCTTCTGGGCAATTACATATTGGAAATTATTTTGGTATGATTGAAAGAATGGTTCAATTGCAAGAATCATCTGATTTATTTTGTTTTATTGCAAACTATCATTCAATGACATCTATTAATGATAAATCAGAACTTGAAAAAAATACTAAAGATGCATTTATTGATTTGCTAGCATTGGGAATAAATCCTGATAGATCAACTTTTTGGGTACAATCTCATATTCCTGAAGTTGCAGAATTAGCATGGATTTTATCAAATTATGCTTCTGTGGGATTAATGCAAAGGTCAACATCATATAAGGATAAAATTGCTAATGGTCTAAAGCCCAATATGGGTTTATTTTCCTATCCAATTCTAATGGCATCAGATATATTATTATTTCAATCTGATTCAGTACCTGTTGGGAAGGATCAAAAACAGCATCTTGAAATGACCAGAGATATTGCTATTAAGTTTAATAATTCCTTTGGTGATGTTTTTACTATTCCTGAAATAGAGATTGATAAAGGCAATGATGTTGTAGTTGGTATTGATGACAGAAAAATGAGTAAATCATATAATAATACTATACCAATTTTTGCGGACAATGATACAATTAAAAATCAAGTGATGAATATTGTTACTGATTCTGCAGGATTGAATGATCCAAAGGATACGAATACTCCTTTATTTAAGATTTATTCGCTGTTTTTAGATATCGATTCTAAAAATGAACTTACTGATAGATATAATACCCCTGGATTAAAGTATATGGAAATCAAAGAAGAACTGGTTGATACAATTATTAGTTTTTTTGAGCAAAATAAATCTAAAAAAGAAAAACTCTTGTTGAATATTGATGAAGTAGATAAAAAAATGCGCTTAGGTAAAAGTAAAGCACAAAAAGTAGCTCAACAGACTCTTGAAAAGGTCAAAAGTGCAACTGGTTTACTCTAAATGTTTAATATAAAGTTAGAAAATTTTGAAGGTCCTTTAGATTTACTTTTATACTTCATAAAAAGAGATAAAATAGATATTTATGATATTCCAATAACAAAAATTACTAATGAATATATTTCAGTAATTGATGAAGCAAAAAAACTAGATGTTTCAATAGCAGGGGAATTTTTATTTATGGCATCTATGTTATTAAGAATTAAAACTCAAATGCTTTTACCTAGACAAATTGATGATGAGTCATTAGATATTGATGATCCTAGGATTGATTTAGTTTCTCAATTAATTGAATATAAAAAGTATAAAACTGTAGCTCATAAATTGAAAAATTTACATTTTGAAAATAAGGATACTTTTTTTAGATCTTCTGTCAAAGTTGTTTATGATCATTCTCCAGGTGTTTCTGATTATTTAAATGAGGTGTCATTATATGATATCTCTAAAATTTTTAAAGAAGCCATTGATAATGCTCCATCGGAAGATACTTTTGAGATTTACAGAGAAATGGTGTCTTTAAATGATCAAAAGAATTTTATTTTGAAAGAATTTGAAAAGAAGAAAGTTATATCTCTAAAAAATTTAGTTAAAAATCTTGAAACCAAAATAGAAATAATCGTTACATTCCTTGCATTGCTTGAAATGATTAAGCAATCAGAAATTATTTGTTCACAGAAAGAAAATTTTGAAGATATTGAAATCAAATTAATTATTGCTGAAGCATGACAAAAAATCAACAAATTATTGAATCACTTTTTTTTGTTTCCACAGTCCCATTGGAGCAAAAAGATATTATTAAAGTTTTTGGAAAAGAAAACGCTCCAGATTTAGAGAAAGAAGTTTCAAAGTTGAATATCATTTATGAAAAAAGTTCATTTTATATAAAACCAATTGGAGATGGATTCATGATGGTTAGTAAAAAAGATTTTGAACCTTTTATTTCAAAACTTATTCCAACAAAAAAATTAATGTTATCCAATGCAGCATTAGAAGTGTTAGCTATTATAGCTTATAAACAACCTATTTCACGAATTAATATCGAATCTATTCGAGGTGTAGACTGTAAAGGTGTTATTAAAAATTTATTATCAAAAAATCTTATAAAAATTCAAGGTAGAGATGATTCAATTGGTAAAGCTTTGCTTTACAAAACAACCGATGATTATTTAAAGCATTTTGGAATAAGCAATTTGAATGAAATGCCCACACCAGATGAAGTATCAGAACTGATTGAATCTGAAAATTTAACATAATGAAGCTGTTTAAGGTTATATCTTCTTCTGGAGAGCTTTCCAGAAGAAAATCAATTGATGCTATTCAAGAAGCAATGGTCACTGTTAATGGTAATCTTGTACTAGATCCATTCATCGATGTAAAAGAAAAAGATGATATTCGACTTGATAACAAAAAGATAAAAAATAATATAGAATTAATGACAATTCTCCTTAATAAACCAAAAGGTTATATATCAACAAAATCTGATGAAAAAGGAAGAAAAAATATTTTTGATTTAATTCCAAAGAGTCCACCATTGAATCATGTTGGAAGATTAGATAAAAATACAACAGGTGCAATTTTGCTTACAAACGATGGTAACCTGTCTCAATTTTTAATGCATCCTAAGAACAGAATTGAAAAAGAATATATTGCAATCACTGATCAGTTCATTAATGAAAAAAATGTAAAAAAAATTTTAAAGGGTATTTTTATTGGATCTAACGAGAAAGGGAAAGCTAAAATTATTTCTCAAGAATCAATAAAAGGAAAAATTAAAGTAAAAATGATTCTTAAGCAGGGAAAAAAGAACGAAATCAGAAGGATTTTTAAATTTCTTGATTTAAATCTAATATCCTTAGAAAGAATTCGAATAGGCGAAATCAGACTTTCTAATCTTGCATTGGGCACTTGGAGGCCGTTAACAAAAAAAGAATTAAATTTTTTAACAAAAATACAGTCATAAAATTCTAAAACTAAACATCTTGGTATTTCTCTAAAGAAAAACTAACTTTCGTGGCATTTATGGTAATAACAATTGATGGAGCAGCAGGAGTTGGTAAATCATCTACTGCAAAAGAGTTAGCAAAAAGGCTAGAATATAAGTACTTCGACACTGGTGCTATGTATAGAGCTGTAACATTCTATTTTCTGGCTGAAAATGTGGATTTAAGCTCCAATAGTCAGGTGATTAAATCGCTAGATTCCATAAAATTGCATATTGATTTTTCATCAGAGAATGAAATGAAAATTTTTCTAGATGAAGATGACATTAGTTTGAAAATTCGTAGTCAAGAAGTTACCAGCGCTGTTAGTATTGTTAGTGCAATAAAAGAAGTAAGAGAAATGATGGTTCAAATCCAAAGATCTTTTACTGAAAATGGTAATTTTGTCGTTGAAGGTAGAGATATTGGGACAGTTGTTTTTCCTGATGCTGTACATAAGTTTTATCTTCAAGCAGATTATGATATTAGAGCTAAAAGAAGGTTGGCAGATTTTGAAAAAATTAATGAAGCCAAAAATATTAACGAAATTAAGGAGGATTTGGAAAAAAGAGATAAGTACGATAGTACTCGTAAACTATCTCCTTTGAAAATTCCTGATGGTGCAATTATAGTTGACACAACTTATTGTTCTTTTGATGATCAGGTAAACCAAATCTTAAAACACATAGAGAAATAAAATGAACGACAAAATAGAAAAAGAAAAAGAAGATAAAATTATAGAAACTGCCTCAGAAAACGCAAAAGTTGAAGAAACAATTGTTGAAGTAGTTGAAGAAAAAAAAGATGAAAAGCAATCTTCATCTAATGATTCAAATAAAAATATTAAAGATTATTTAAATAAAGACTTATTTGCAGATGTGAAACGAATAGCCTTTTCTGATGATGAGCCAATGCAAGATGATAAGAAAGAGGCTCTTTCTGAAGAATATCAAGGCACATTTAATGATATTTCAGAAAACCAAATTATTTCGGCAAAAGTAATTGGAATAAGCGATTCTGATGTAATGGTTGATATTGGTTTTAAATCTGAAGGTTTGATTAATCGTTCTGAGTTTGATAACAAAGACTTACCTGAGATTGGATCAAATATTGATATTTTCTTAGAAAAATTTGAAGATACTGATGGGAACATAACTCTCTCAAAATATAAAGCCGATTTTATCAAAAGATGGGATGAGTTGAAACATTTTTGTGACAGCGGTCAGCCAGTTAGCGGTAAGGTAGTTAAGCGAGTTAAAGGTGGTTTAGTTGTTGATCTTGGAGTTATTCAAGCTTTCTTACCAGGTTCTCAGGCAGATGTACAACCAATCAAAAATTTTGATGATTTAATTAACAAAGAATTTGATTTTCAAATTGTTAAAGTTGACGAAATGCGTAAAAATCTAGTTGTTTCAAGAAAAGCTATTCTTGAAGAGTCTCTAAATGAAAAAAGACAAGAACTAATGACTAAGATTGAGATAGGAGCTCAACTTGATGGTGTTGTAAAAAATATTACAGATTTTGGAGCATTTGTTGATCTTGGCGGTATTGATGGATTAATTCATATTACAGATTTTTCTTGGGGAAGAATTAATCATCCATCTGAAATTGTAGAAATTGGTCAATCAATTAATGTACAAGTTATTGATTTCAATAAAGAAACTTCTAGAATTTCATTGGGATTAAAGCAGCTAGTTGAGAATCCTTGGGAAACAATTCCCGACAAATATAAGGTCGGAGATGTTGTCAAAGGAAATATTGTTAGCATCATGAATTATGGAATTTTTATTGAACTTGAAAAAGGGATTGAAGGCTTAATTCATATATCTGAGATTTCCTGGACAAAGAATGTTCAAAATCTTCAAGATTTATTCAAAGTAGGCGAATCATTGGAATCAAAAGTTCTTTTTGTTGATTCTGATGAACAAAAAATTAGCCTTGGAATAAAGCAGCTTTCTGATGATCCGTGGGAAAAAATATCTGAACTTATCGAGGTCGGTGAAAAAAAATCTGGTAAAGTAAACAAGGTCACTAAATTTGGTGCCTTTGTATCCTTAACAGATGAACTGGAAGGATTTATTAGAACTTCTGATTTCCATTGGACTAAAAATCCTTCACATCCAAAAGAGTTTGTTGATGAAGGAGATTCAGTTGAGTACTTAATTCTTGATATTCTTGAAAAAGAAAGAAAAGTTTTATTGAGCGTTAAAGATTTAACTGATAATCCATGGAAGGATATCGAATCGAAATTTAATTCCGGAGATAAAATCAAAGGTTCATTTGAAAAGATGAATGATTCAGGCGTTATTATTAAATTAGATGATGAAATTGAAGGTTTAATTCCAATGAGCGAGATATCTAAAGATCAGAAAAAGAACACAATTAGTGTACTTAATGAAGGTGATTCTTTAGATTTGCTTGTAGTTGAAGTTAAATCAGAAGAAAAAAATATCACTCTAATGCTTGATGAATCAAATGTTGACGATTAATACTACAAAATTCAAAAGAATTGCTTATTCTTTTTTTATAGCCTTTGTATTCTGGTTTTTTATTAAGAGTGAAGAAACATATACAGTTAATTTAGATATTCCTTTAGTTGCAAGAAATCTTCAAGAGCAAAAAACTTATAAAGAAGAAGTTCCTGAAAATATTTTTGTTACATTAAAAGGAACTGGTCGATCTTTCATGTGGTTGCGACTTTTCAATAACTTTTATAATGATGATTTCAAAGCTGTTATTGATTTGAGCAGTATTACTGATGAATATAATTTTGAGCTTGATTCATATTACAAAGAAAATCCAGAAAAAATAGTACTTCCATCTTCTCTAGATTTACAGTTTGTAGAGGTATTAAATCCAAGAAATGTTCAAATTAAATTACAAAGATACATGGTTAAAAAAGTTCCAGTGCAATCACAAATTCTTGTTAGCACAGAACCTGGATATATAGATGTTGGTATGAAATTTTCTCCCGATTCAATTAGTATTGGTGGCCCAGAAGAAGCTGTAAATGATATAGATTTTGTTCTTACTGAAAAAGATACTTTAACTGGTTTAATTTCATCAATCAATGGAAGTTGGATAATTTTAAATCCTAATAAGCTTGTAAGCTTTGATCCTAAAAAAATTGATGGTTTAGTGAATGTTCAACCAATTAGTGAAACTATTATCACTAACATACCAGTTCAGCTTATAAATAAGCCAAATGATGTAAATGTATTTGTTAATCCTGCTACTGTTTCACTTACAATAGTTGGTGGACTTGAGCAGATTGCTGGTATTCTTCCTGAAGATATTTATGTAATAATTAATTTTGATTTTTGGAATTCTGAAAAACAGTTCTACTCTCCTGAAATTAAATTGCCAGATTATTTAATTGAATGGAAAGATTTATCTCCAAATAATTTAGAAATTTTAGTTATTAAAGAAATAAATTGATTATTCTTGGAATAGAATCATCTTGTGACGAAACTGGAGTTGCTCTTTGTAGTAATTTTAAAATTCTATATAGTTATACTAAAACTCAATCGATTCATCAAAAATATGGAGGAGTGGTTCCTGAAATTGCGTCTCGTGAACATGAGAAATATTTACCCAGCATAACAAAAAAAGTTCTCGAAGAATCTAATATTCAATTCAAAGATATTGAAGCTATTGCAGTAACAAATGGTCCCGGTTTAATGGGCTCTCTTTTGTCAGGAATTAGTTTTGCCAAAGGACTTTCTCAGTCTCTAGATATCCCAATTATTCCAATAAACCATTTAGAAGCTCATTTGAATTCAGTCTTTATTGAACATTCAGATTTGAAAGCACCATTTATTAATCTTTTAGTTTCAGGAGGACATACTCAATTATGGTTAGTAAGAAATATGTTTGAATATGAGCTTCTTGGTGAAACATTGGACGATGCTTGCGGTGAAGCTTTTGACAAAGGTGCAAAAAAAATGAATCTCAACTATCCTGGAGGTCCTGAAATTGAAAATCTTGCAAAAAATGGAAATAGAGATTTGATTAAATTTCCAAGGCCAATGAAGAATGATAACTCCTTCAATTTTAGTTTTAGCGGATTAAAAACTTCACTAATTCATTGTGTTAATAAAGACAAATATAATTTTCAAGACATTGCCGCAAGCTATCAAGAAGCAATTGTTGACACATTAATTAATAAATTTGAAAAGGCAATGGACAAATTTTCTATTAATACTGGTATTATTTGTGGAGGGGTTGCAGCAAATAAAAGATTAAGAGATAAATTAGATAAGCTTGATAAAAAAATTATTTATCCATCAATGAAATATTGTACTGACAATGCAGATATGATTGCTTTCTTAGCAGAACATAAAGTAAATAATAAAAAAATTAATTTTGAAAAGGACTTTAGTGCCTATTCTAGAGGTATGATTGTTTAATGATTCTTTTTTCTTTTATCAATAACAGAATTATTTTAAATATTATTTTACTTTTATTAACAATCTCTTGTACAAACCAAGAAGACAATGTAGAAAATATTTCAACAGAAAATTCATCAAATGAAGTAATCCTTGATATGCCAATTGACTTATCAATTAAAAATATCATTATTTACCCTAATCAATTTGATAAAAATTCAATTTATATAGATGCTGAGATTTCTAGCCATGAAGGAGGAGAAGGTGAAGTACAGATTGCATTAATCAATGATGATAAATTAGTTGCATCCAATCCAATTAATATAAAACCAAACAAAGGTATTTACTCCCAATCATTTTTGATATCAGGCGATATTAATTATGATAAAATTTTTGAAATAAGCATTTCAGCATTGAAAGGCGAGGAAGATATTTCAAACAATAGATATTCGTTTAAGAGTAGTTTAAAAATTGAAAAACCAAAGATTGCTATTTTATCTGGTCAATTGAATTTTAATTCGCCATTCATTGTAAATAACATTAATGCTGATTACAATCACTTTTTCCCTTATCCCTTAAATGGTGATTTAGATATTACAGACTTTTGGTTCAATAAGTATGATATCATAGTTCTTGATAATTTTCCTATTAAGCCAGTTTCTGATAAATGGTTAAATTTATTTTTGAAGAAAATCTTTTCTGAGCAAAGCTCTCTAATTATGATTTCAAGATTTGATCAAGATTTTAATGAAATAAAAAACTTTTTCCCAATTTTTGGATTAAAAATAGACAATGATAATGATCTTAGAGGATTGAATAGCTTTTCAAGATATTCAAAAGAATCCTTTAAATCATCTTTTGTTTTCACTAATGAGTTTTTTGATTATTCAAAAAATTTCCTAAATCAATTTAATGATACTATTGAATGGATTCTGTTTGACAATGAAATAGAATACTCCTTTTTTATTGCTAATAGGGAGCAAAAAATAGATGAATCAATATTTATTTATGGATATTCTAATTTGGTTGATTCAGATATTAAAAATCTCAATGGTGAAGTATTAAAAAATGGTAAAATAATTGATAATGTTAAATTTTTATATAATCCAATTTCAGGATATTACTTTACTCAATATGAAAGTAATGAAGAAGGAGAATATATTTTTAACATAATTGATAATAATAAATTAATTGACACTATAAATATCAATTTATATGATTAATTAAGTAAATTGTTCAATGCTTGATATAAAAAAAATTAGAAATAATACAGATGATGTTTTAAAAGCTCTATCAAAGAAAGATAATGAAATTTCTTTGGATGATATTTTAGATCTTGATTCAAAATTAAAATCCTTAACAACGAAATTAAACGAACTTCAAGCTGAACAAAATAACAAATCAAAAGAGGTTGGTCAGTTAAAATCAAAAGGAGAATCATCTGATGATATTTTTAAGGATTTGAAAGTTTTATCTGAAAAAATTAGAGCATTTGAAAAAGAGCAAAAAGAGCTTTCATCTGCTCTTAAAAAAGGTTTACTTGAAATACCAAATACTCCTCACTCATCTTGCCCTGAAGGGGTTAATGAAAAAGATAATATTGTAGTTTCAGAGAATAAAAATACCAGAGATTTTAATTTTCCGCTTAAAGATCATATTGAACTTGGAGAAAAATTAGATATTCTAGATTTTGAAGTTGCTGCAAAAATGTCTGGAAGCGGTTTTCCGCTATATAAAGGAAACGGAGCATTACTAGAACGTGCATTAATTAATTTCATGACTGACTATCATTTAAAGAATTACGATTATACGGAATTTTTTACTCCATTTTTAGTAAAACCCGAATCAGCTTTAACTACTGGTCAACTACCAAAGTTTTCAGAAGACATGTATCATATAGAGAAGGATGATTTATATTTGATTCCTACAGCTGAGGTATCATTAACAAATATTCATAAAAATGATATATTGTCAAGCAATGAATTACCAAAATATTATTTAGGATATTCAGCTTGTTTTAGGAGAGAAGCTGGATCTTATGGAAAAGATACTCGAGGTTTATTAAGAGTTCATCAGTTCAATAAAGTGGAATTAGTAAAATTTGTAGAACCAACTAAATCTTATGAAGAGCTTGATTCTTTAGTTAATCAGGCCACAAATATTTTAGATTTATTGGAGCTTGATTACAGAGTAATTGAATTATGCTCCGGAGATCTTAGCTTTGCTGCTGCTAAATGTTTTGATCTTGAAGTATGGTCGCCAGGAGAAGAGAAGTGGCTTGAAGTTTCTTCATGTAGCAATTTTGAAGATTTTCAATCTAGAAGAGGTAACATAAGATTTAAGAATTCAAATGGCGAAATCGATTTCGTTCACACATTGAATGGTTCTGGCTTAGCCACACCAAGAATTTTTGCTGCCCTGCTTGAAACACATCAAAATGAAGATGGAAGTGTTGGAATTCCTCAGTGTCTTCAACCATATATGGGAATTTCGGAGATAAAATAATTGCGAATAATATGGATTTATTTAAATCTAATTTTTTGGACATTATTATTTGGTCTTAGTTCTTTTTTTGCAATACTTTTCACTGGAAAAAAAGAATACTTTAAGTTTTTTGGAATTATTTGGGGAAAAACTTTATCTTTTATTTTTAATGTAAAACTTATTGTCGTTGGCAAAGAAAATATTACTGAAAAATCAAATTATATTTTTGTGCCTAATCATGCATCATTGATTGATATACCATTATTATTAATTGCGGTTAATAGGTATACAGTTTTTATAGCAAAACATGAACTAAGTAAAATTCCAATCTTTAAATCTATACTAGATAAAGCTGGATTTATTTTTGTAAATAGAAAAAATAATGATAGTTCAATAAAGTCAATGAATTATCTAATTAATGATATTAAAAATACCCCAAGATCTGTTGCAATTTTTGCTGAAGGTACTCGAACAAAAGATGGAAATCTTCAAGAATTTAAAAAAGGAGCATCTATTTTTGGTATTGATACAAAACTACCAATAGTTCCTATTGCAATTTCAGGAACATATAAATGGTCAAAAAAAAGTTTATTAAATTTTAGAAAAAGTGAAATTACATTTAGTTTTGCAGAACCCATTCAAACTGAAAACTATTCTTATGGTGACAGAGAAAAATTGACAGAGAAAATTAAAATAACTATTAAAGATATGTTAATTGATTAAAATGAAATTTTTATTAAAAGAAAATTTAGATTTTTTGAATACTCTTAAGGAGGATGGTAAAAAAATTGTTTTTACAAATGGATGTTTTGATATTATTCATGCTGGTCACGTTCGATATTTATCAAAAGCAAAAGAGTTGGGGGACATTTTAATTATTGGACTGAATTCAGATGAATCAGTCAAAAAACTTAAAGGAGAGGATAGACCAGTAAATTGTTTTGAAGATAGAGCAATTTTGCTTTCATCATTTAGATTTGTTGATTCAGTTATTATGTTTGAGGAACAAACTCCAGATAATTTGATTAAACAAATTATACCAGATATCCTTGTAAAAGGTGGTGACTATAAACTTGAAGATATAGCTGGATATCAAACAGTAACCGAAAATGGTGGACAAGTTAAAACTCTAAGTTTTTATGATGGATATAGTAGTAGTAATTATATAAATAAAATAAAAAAACCCTAACTTGATTATCATAGCTATTACAAATAATTTCTCAACTTTATGACTTCATTTAACAAGATTATAATATTTGTACTTTTATTCTCAGCAGCTTTTGGACAAAGTTTGTCTGAAAAGCCAAGAAAACCTTTTATGAATACTGACGATGTATCATTTCTTGGTACATCAAACAGAATCACTTCAATTTTAGATGAAGCAAAGCAGTTTCTATCTGATGCAATCATTGCTGATGTAAATTCTGACACTGTAGAAGTTGTATATAATATTAAAAAGGTTTTTGATCTTTTATCTGATGTTGAACAGATTGGTGTCAGAGAAGAATTGGATAAGATTGAATTTGAAAAATTCCAAGATGATTTTGTAAAAATTTATACTTCAAGGCTTAATACTATTGATAGTTCGATGCAATTTTTATCTGCTGATTTAATAAGAAGGGATATTGCTAAAATAACTTCTGAGAATGAATCTATTGAGATGGGTTTAACCAAGTTTACTATTATTGATGATAGAGAAGGGCATATTCCATTAGTTACTAATTCTCAAGTTGAAAGCTATATTAGATATTTTCAAGGAAAAGGTAGAAAAGGGTTCAATATTTGGTTAAGAAGATATGTACAATATAAGGATATAATGTTACCCATTCTTGAGCAATATGATTTGCCTGAGGATCTAATTGTTGTTTCAATGATTGAGTCTGGATTTGATCCAAAGGCAGTTTCAAAAGCTAAAGCAGTTGGCTTGTGGCAGTTTATGTATTCAACAGGAAAGCAATATGGTTTAGATAGAAATTGGTATATTGATGAAAGACAAGATCCCATTAAGTCAACTCATGCGGCAGCAAAATATTTTAAAGATCTTTATAAAGAATTTGAAGATTGGTATTTAGTTCTTGCAGCATATAATACTGGTCCTGGAAGAGTTAATAGAGCCGTAAAGCTGCATGAAACTTCTGATTATTGGCAATTATATTCTTTACCAAAAGATACAAAAAATTATATTCCATACTATCTTTCTTCAGCAATTATTCTTCAAAATCCGGAAAAATATGGTTTCAAGATTCCCAAATCTAATCCATTAAAGTTTGATGAAGTCAAAATTGAAAAAAGTTCAGATCTAAATGTATTAGCTAAAGCTGCAGATACGAAAGTTAGTACAATTAAAAAATTAAACCCTGAATTGAGACAACCTGCAACTCCAAATAATGGTCCTTATACGCTTAATATTCCCTATGGAAGAAAGGATTCATTTTATAAAAAATTTAATTCCATTCCAGATGATGAGAAGTTTGCTGTTCAAAAAGTAGAACATCGAGTTCAAAAAGGTGAAAATTTGACATCAATTGCAGCAAAATATAGAGTTCTTAAAGCAGATTTGCAGACAATTAATAACATAACAAATGCTAATAATATAAGAATTGGTCAGGTATTAAAAATCCCAATAAAGGGAGGTATTTACGCTAATTATCCTGAAAAAATTATTTATAAAGTTAAATCGGGAGATCAACTTGGATTTATAGCTGAAAAATATAACACAAGAGCAAGTGAAATACGAAAATGGAACGGGATGAAAGCAAATGATTCTAATATTTATCCTGGCCAAAAATTAACTTTATTTGTTAAAGGTCAACCAGTTAAGGATACTCCAAAGAAAAATGTTTATATTGTGAAGTCTGGTGATAATTTGAGTATGATTGCTAAAAATTATAATACAACTATTTCCAAAATAAAGAGTTGGAATAGTATGAAATCTTCCACAATTTATCCTGGTCAAAAAATAACAATTTATTTTGAATAATAAAGATTATGATAAAACAAGACATAGTTGATAATGTAGCTAAAGCAACTGGACTAACTAAAGTTGAAGTTGAAGCAGTATTAAATGAATCATTTAGCCAAATAATTAAAGCGTTAAGTAATAATGAAAAGATTGAATTAAGAGGTTTTGGTACTTTTAGTGTAAAACATAGGTTGCCTAAAAAAGCAAGAAATCCAAAAACTGGAGATCCTATTTTTTTGCCTGAAAGATATGTACCTGTTTTTAAACCATCTAAATTGATGAAAAAGACAGTTAATGAAAAATTAATTGAATATTAAGGAGCAATAGATGCCTTGCGGTAAAAAAAGAAAAAAAAGAAAAATGAATACTCATAAACGCAAAAAACGTTTAAGAGCAGATAGACATAAGAAAAAAAATAGATAAATAAAATGCAAGTCAAGAGTTTTGCTATATGGGCTAATGCTGAAAAAAAACAAGTTCCAGCATTAGTCCAAAGTACTTTAAAGTGGGCTACTGAAAATAATCTAAAAGTTCATTTAGCCGACAGATTAAAAAGTATAAATATCGATGAAGATGTTTTATACTTTTCTACCCAAAATCCACCAGAAGTTGATTTCTTATTATGTCTTGGAGGAGATGGAACACTTATATCTGGTGTAAGAGTATTTTCAAATCCTTCTGTACCTGTTCTCGGAGTTCACTTGGGTGGTTTAGGTTTTTTAGCTCAAATTACTCCTGAAGTATTAATTGAAAAGTTAGACTCATTAAATAATGGAAAATTTGAGATTCAAGATAGATTGGTATTATCAGCTGAAATATCTGGGGAAAATGAACTTTTTTATGCAATAAATGATTTTGTTGTCCAGAATGAAACTTCATTTAGAGTAACATCATTATCATTATTTATTGATAATCAACATGTAAGTGATTATAAGTCAGATGGTATTATAATAAGTACTCCAACTGGATCTACTGCATATTCATTATCATCTGGAGGACCTATTGTTCAGCCTGATGTTTTTTCAATTATAATAACTCCCATTGCTCCACATTCATTAACATCAAGACCATTAGTACTGCCTTCAGATGTTGAAGTTGAATTCAGATTTAGTGAAGAATCTGAAGAAAATCTTAAATTAATTGTGGACGGTCAAAATATTATAAATTTCAATAAGAATTCTACTGTAAAGTTATCTCAAGCAAAACATCATTTAAAATTTATTACTTTTAAAGATTATAATTATTATGAGACTCTTAAAAATAAAATGGTGTGGGGCAAAAGAGGGTCTTAAAAGGAGATTAGAATGTCAAAAAAAATATCACAAGATCAAATTCAACAATTAAGAGAAAAATTTTCTTCTGATAATCATGTAAAAGTAGTTAGAAATGCAATGATTAAAACTAATTCTAATGAACTTTCAATGAATTGGGAAAAATATCGTAAAATAGATCATTCATTTTCTCATGTAATTTCAGGAGAAATGCCAGCAACTAATCAAAAATCCAGTGGAAGATGTTGGGGTTTTGCTGGACTTAATCTTTTTAGAGTCTATTTAGGTAGAAAGCATAATTTGAAAGATTTCCAGTTTTCACAAAGTTATTTTATGTTTTGGGATAAACTTGAAAAAGCTAATTATTTTTTGGAATCAATTTTATCTACCCTTGAAGAAGACTTTGACAGCAGAATTGTCATGCATTTACTTCAAACTCCAACAGAAGATGGTGGTCAATGGGATATGTGGGCAAATTTAATTAAAAAATATGGTGTAATTCCTCAGGCTGAAATGTCTGAATCCTTTTCATCTAGCCAATCAGCTGAAATGAATAAAATGTTATCAAGAAAGCTTAGAGAAAATGCCCATGATCTTCGTAAAAAGTTTTTAAAAGGAGTTTCCAGTGAAGATTTAAATAAATCAAAACATAAAATGATTGAAGAAATTTTCAGAATGTTATCAATGCACCTTGGTACACCTCCAAAAAGTTTTAATTGGCAAGTTAGAAATAAAGATAAAAAGTTTACTAGATATGAAAATCTTACTCCTCAATCTTTTTACACTAATCATGTTGGACTCAATCTTGATGATTATGTTTGTTTAATTAACTGTCCAATGAGTAATAAGGATTATAATAAAGTTTATACTGTAGAACATTTAGGTAACGTAGTTGAAGGAAGTCCTATTAGATATTTAAATGTTGAAAGTGACATTATGAAAGAGGCAAGCATAAAATCAATAAAGGATGATAATCCTGTATGGTTCGGCTGCGATGTTGGTAAACATTTTCATAGAGATTTAGGAGTTATGGATACGGATTTGTTTGATTACGAAATGTTTTATGGTACAGATTTTAAAATGAATAAAGCAGAAAGATTAGAATATGGTCAAAGTCAAATGACACATGCTATGCTATTTACAGGTGTTGATTTAGATGAAAATGGAAAATCAATTAAATGGAGAGTTGAAAATAGTTGGGGAGATAAAGGCGGTAATAAAGGCTATCATATTATGTCAGATGATTGGTTTGATGAATATAATTATGAAGTAGTTGTCCATAAAGATTATTTATCAGATGAATTAAATGATATCTTTAAAAATTCTGATGCTACACCTTTAAAGCCTTGGGATCCTATGGGCGCTTTAGCAAAATAAATGGACACTTTAAGCCATGCTCTTTGGGGCAACGGTCTTTTTGGTTATAAAAAACATTGGAAGGTGGCTATTTTTTTTGGTGCATTTCCTGACTTGATATCTTTTGGTGTTCTATTTTTTGTAAAGTTTTTTAGTGGTTCTCTTAAATACGTTGGACCTCCAACACTTGAAAGTCTCAAGCAATTAGAGCCATTTCCTGAATGGCTTTTTTTCATGGATAATTTATCCCATAGTTTTTTAATAGCATTCATGATTATAGGAATTGTATCAATTTATAGGAGAGAATTATTCTGGCCTATGTTAGCTTGGCCATTTCATATTGTTCTAGATATTCCTTTTCACACTAAAGATTTCTTCCCAATACAATTTTTATGGCCAGTCTCGGATATTTTTTTTGATGGAATATCATGGTCTTCTCCATATGTAATTTTGCCAAATTTCGCTGGAATAATTTTATTGTATTTCTCGAGAATTAAAAAGATTATTTAAGCCTAAAAATTGAGGAAAATAAGTTCTTAATTATATATCCAGCCATTTTTGGATTTTCTTTTAATCTTCTGACTGAATAATCATACCAATTCTCTCCATAAGGCAAATATACTCTAACAGTATTGCCGTCATCCATTAGCTTTCTAAGCTTTTTCTGCATTGGTACACCGTGTAAGACTTGAAATTCATATTTATCTTTGGAAATATTATTTTTAAGTATCCAAGAACAAAGACTATCAATTAAAAATTCATCATGAGTTGCAATACCGACATATGAGCCATTATTTAATGATTCCTTTACAAGCGAGATATAGTTTTTTCTGATGTCATTATAGTCATTCAAAACTAAGCTAGGATCTTCGACATAAATTCCTTTACAAATTCGAACATTAAATTCATCATTACTTAGTTCTCTAATATCATCAATAGATCTATGAAGATATGCCTGAATAACAATACCTATTTGATCATAATGATTGGACATTTCTTTGTAAAGTTTAATTGTTTCTGATGTATAAGGAGCATTTTCCATATCAAGCCTTAAAAAATTATTATTTTTTTTGGCAGCTTCAACAAGTTTAGAAAGATTTTTTTTTACAATATCTAACCCTAAATCCTGACCAATATGAGTTAGTTTTATGGATAAATTTGCCAACAAATTTCTTTTAGAAATTTCATCATATATTGCAACATATCTATTAGTTATTTCTTTAGCTTCATTTTCGGTTTGAACATGCTCACCAAGAATATCAATTGCGACCTGAAATCCTTTCTGATTTAACTTCTCAACATTTTGTAGCATCTCCTCATCTGTAATTCCAGCTATATATGGTGAGGCAACAATTTTTACCAAAAATTTTGGTAAAAAAGGTAGTATTTGAATTATTAAATTATTTATTAACTTCATTCGATATAAATTTAATAAATAAAAAAATTATGAAAGTAGTATTAATAATTGGCGGAGCTGTATCCGGTTCAACCGCTGCAAAAAAACTGATAGATGCTGGAATACGGTCTGTTGTTATCGAACAAAACAGAATGCCTTATGGTAAAATTGAAGATGGTCTTCCAAGATGGCATGACAAACAGAGATCTGGTGAATATGATAAGATTGATGAGATTATTTCAAATGATTTAGTTAATTATGTGCCTTTGACAAAACTTGGGAAAGATATTCCATTTGAAGAAGTTTTAAGTATGGGATGGAGTTGTGTTTATTTTGCAAATGGAGCTTGGAAAGATAGGCCATTTCCCTTAAGTAACATAGAAAAATTCGAAAATTTTCATTATCAAAACCCTTATGTTTTCTGGTTTAATCACTACCATGAAAAAGATTATAAAGGAGAACAGATTGAAGTGGTTGATAATGCATTAGTCGTTGGCGGTGGCTTGGCTTCAATTGATGTTTGTAAAATTACTCAAATGGAGTTAGTAAAGCAGAAAGTTGAGTCAAAGATAGAAAATTTTGATATAGTTGAAATGGAGCACAAAGGTATTCCAAAATACCTATCAGAACACAGAATAAATTATGAAGATCTTAATATTTTAGGAACAAAGTTAATCTATAGAAGAAATATTGAAAATATGCCTATAACGACTATTCCAGATGGCCTTGAAGAGGACATGATTGCAAAAAGAAAAATGGTAAGAAGAAAAGTTCTTAGCAATATGCAAGATAAATATCTTTTTGATGTATTAGAATGCACCCAACCTACTGATATAGTTATTGAGAATGAAAAACTTATAGGTCTTAAAGTAATTTCTAATGAAGTAGTTGATGGAAAGCTTATTCCTGTTGAAAATTCTGAAAAAATAATTAAAGCTGATTTATTTATTAGCTCAATTGGTAGTCTTCCAGAACCAATTGAGGGAGTGCCAATGAATGGTTCTACTTATGATATTGTTGACCAAGAATCAGGTAAGTTCAATGATTTTGATAAGTTACATGGAATGGGTAATGCTATTACAGGTCAAGGAAACATAAAAGCATCTAGAGTTAGTGCAAAAACAGTAAGCGATCTCACCATCGATTTAATTAGCGATATTGATAAAAATGTAGTTGAAAAAATTGAATCAAAAGTGAGGGAATGGCAATCTAATTCTTCTTATAATGGAAATTATTTTGAATGGAAAGCAAAAAAATAATTTTTTTGCAATAATTTTATAGAACTCAACAATCTTTTTTAGTACCTTCACTTGTCAATTAAAGCATTTATAACAATCCTAAGAGTTGATGCAAAAAATAACGATTAAAAAGGGGCATGATATTAACATTTCTGGGCTTGCTTCCAGAGAATTTTCTAGCTCGCCTGCACAAAAATTTGTTTCAATATCTCCTCAAGATTTTAATTACATTAAACCAAAATTATTGGTTAAAGAAGGCGATCAAGTTACACTAGGTGATGCATTGTTTTTTGATAAAATCAACCCTGATGTTAAATGGCCATCAATTGCTTCTGGAACTATTTCAAAAATTGTCTTTGGAGAAAGAAGGGCAGTTCTTGATATTATTATTGAAGTTGATGAAGAAAAAGAAGCAAATATTGAATCAATTAACCAAATTAATCTTTCTTCAAGAGATGACTTAAAAGGCCTCATAACAAAAAATAATTTTTGGCCTTTTTTTACTCAGAGACCATTTAATAAAGTTGTTGATCCTAATGATAATCCTAAATGTATCGTTGTTACTCTTGCTGATTCTTCACCATTAGCTAATGATTTATCTTTTTCTTTAGCTGAGCATAAAGATTACATTATTTCTGCATTATCTAATCTTAAAAAACTTACTGATGGAAACCTTTATGTTGCAGTCAGAGGTGATAATTTTTCATTTTTATCTGATTTCGATTTTATCAACTTGATTCAAGTAGAGGGACCTCATCCCTCTGGAAATGTAGGTGTCATTTTGAATAGAGTAAATCCATTGAATCAAAATGAAGTTATTTGGACTGTACAAGGAAGTCATTTACCAATCTTAGGTAAACTTTTTTCAAAAGGTCTTCTTGATTTTTCTATGAATATTAATACTGGAGGACCTGCTGTAAAACCTTCATACTTTAAATCTCGAATTGGTGCTAGATTTGATTTACATAAGGATTCTTTATTGATGGAGAATGTTAGAATAATATCAGGAAATGTTCTAACAGGAAAACAAATTGATATTGATGGTTTCTTAGGCTTTTATCACTCATCTTTTTCTGTAATTGAAGAATCATTTAGTAGACCTTTTATTGGATGGTTACATCCTGGAGGGAAATCAAAATATAGTGTTTTTAATGCCTACTTAGGATCAAATAAGAAAAGTTATAATTTCACTACATTGCAAAATGGAAGTAATAGAGCATTTGTTCCTGTTGATGCATGGGAAAAAGTTTTTCCAATGGATATTTATATTAATGCTTTAGCTAGAAGTATTGAAGCAAATGATATTGATGAAATGGAACAATTAGGTATTTATGAATGCGATGAAGAAGATGTTGCACTATGTTCTTTTGTATGCCCAAGTAAATCTGATGTTGGAGCAATAATTAGAAAAGGTTTAGATACAATTTATTTTGATAAGTAATTATGAATTTTTTGAGAAAAATATTTGAAGAAACTGGAAAATTTGTAGAAAAGGGTAAACCTCTTTCATGGGCTTATCCAGTCTGGGAAGCTGCTGATACAATTTTCTTTTCTACCAATAAACAAACAAGTAAAGGTCCTCATATTAGAGATAATATGGATATTAAAAGGACCATGTTTTTTGTTGTAATAGCATTAATACCGTGTTATGTATTTGGAGCATATAACATTGGATATCTTAATGCATTAGCTATGGAAGTTGATAGAGGTATAGTTGCTAATACTATGGTAGGTTTAGTTTATGTTTTGCCAATTTTAATTGCAACATTTGTTGCTGGTGCTGTTTGTGAGCTTACTTTCGCTATTATTAGAAAACATGAAGTCAATGAAGGGTTTTTAGTAAGCTGTGCATTAATACCTTTGACAATGCCACCAGATGTTCCTTTATGGCAAGTTTTTATTGGAACAAGCTTTGGAATCATAATTGGAAAAGAAATATTTGGCGGTGTTGGAACAAACATATTTAATCCTGCTTTAACTGCAAGAGCTTTTATGTATTTCGCTTTTCCAACTAAAATTTCTGGAGATAAAGTATGGGCTGTAGGTCCTGATGGATATAGTGGGGCTACTGCATTAGCAATTCCTGCAAATCCAGTAGAATATGATACAGCTTCAAATCTTTTTGCAGCTTCTACGCAATTTGATTTTTCATTAATGAATATGTTCTGGGGATTAATACCTGGATCGATTGGCGAAACTAATAAGCTTTTAATCTTAGGTGGTGCATTCTTCTTAATTTATTGCGGTATTGCTTCATGGAGAATTATTTTTAGTTCTGTTATTGGACTAGTATTTACAGCATTTATATTCAATTTATTATCAGGATTTTCTACAAATGCAATGTTAACTATTACACCATTACAACATCTATTAATAGGAAGCTTTTTATTTGGAACTGTTTTTATGGCTACTGAGCCGGTTACTTCTTCGCATACTAACACAGGACGATGGATTTATGGCTTTTTGATTGGAGTCTTGACAGTAATAATTCGTTCAATTAATCCTGCATATCCTGAAGGTGTTATGCTTGCAATTTTGATTATGAATATGTTTGCTCCTCTTATAGATTACTATGTTGTTCAGTCAAATATTAAAATGAGGTTAGCAAGAAATGCACAGTAATAATTATACACTCGGCTTTGTTTTTATTGTAACACTTGTTTTAGGTACGATGTTATCATTCACAAAGGAAAGTGTTAAAGTATTGCAAGATCAAAACTTAAAAGCTGATGTTCAAAAAACTATTCTAAGATCATTGAATTTTGATGAAAGTTTATTGCTAAGCAATGAAAGCATTGAGAAAACATTTAAAAATTCTATCTATGCTAAATGTGTTAATGTTGAAGGTGAGATTGTAGAATGTAACATTGAAGAAATAGATATTGAAAAAGATGTAGAAACTCTTCCAATTTACATAAGAATGGATGATGATAAAGTTCAAGGAATAGCTCTTCCGATAGCTGGAAAAGGCTTGTGGTCTACAATTTTTGGATATATCGCATTAAATCCCGATACAGATTCAGTTTTAGGAATTCAATTTTACAAACATGGTGAAACTCCTGGTCTTGGTGGAGAAGTAGAAAAGAAATGGTTTACTGATAATTTTATTAATCACCCTATGAAAAAATCAAATGGTGAAATAGAGTTTGTTCCTAAGAAAATTCGTGATGAAAATGGAAAGATTATTAGTATAACAGTTATTAAAGGTGGAGTAGATTATTCAGAATCAAATAAGTCAGCTATCCATCAGGTTGATGGAATTTCTGGTGCAACAGTAACAGCAGATGGTGTGACAGATTTTCTTTTAGAAGATTTATTGAGATATGAGAAAACATTAGATAAAATTAGAGATTATGGAACTATTTAATTCAGAATCAAAGAAAATAATTAGCGATCCAATTAACGTTAATAATCCAATTTCACTTCAGGTTTTGGGAATTTGTTCTGCTCTAGCAGTAACAATCAGGTTGGATCAGGCAATAATCATGACTTTAGCTGTTATTTTTGTTCTTTGTTCCTCAAATGTAATATTGTCTGTTATAAGAAACTACATTCCTACAAGAGTAAGAATTGTGATTATGTTATCTGTAATTGCATCTCTTGTATCAGTGGTTGATGAATTGCTTAAGGCCTATCTATATGATATGAGCAAGCAACTTTCTGTTTTTGTTGGATTAATTATTACGAATTGTATTATCATGGGTAGAGCGGAAGCCTTTGCCTTAAAAAACGGACCATCAAAAGCATTTTTAGATGGTTTAGGTAATGGTTTAGGTTATGGATTGATAATTATTATTGTTTCATTTTTTAGAGAGTTATTTGGAGCTGGAACTATTACTCTTCCCGATGGTGGAGCAGGATATGTTTTATGGAGCATTCCTGAATCTTGGTATGCTGCTGGATATGAAAATATTGGTTTATTAGTTCTTTCTCCTGGCGCATTTATTATTTTAGGTTTAGTGATTTGGGTGCAAAGAGAGTTTGCAGGTGTTGAGGAGGATGCATAGATGTATACTTTAGAACATTATCTTAGCATATTCACTAAAGCAGTTTTTATTGAAAATATTGTTTTAGCATATTTCTTGGGATTATGTTCATTCCTTGCAATATCAAAGAGAATAGATGCATCAGTTGGAATTGGATTAGCTGTAGTAGTTGTATTAACAATAACTGCACCAATTAATTGGGTTCTTTGGGAATATCTTTTAGCTAAAGGCGCACTTGTTTGGATTAGTGATGATTTTATTGACACAGATCTTGGGTTCTTGAAGCTTATTGTATTTATATCTGTTATTGCTGCCATGGTACAATTAGTAGAGATGTTCATGGAGAGATTTTCTCAATCTTTGTACAATAGTCTTGGAATTTTCTTGCCACTAATTGCTGTTAATTGTTCAATACTTGGTGGGTCTTTATTTATGGTCGAGAGGGAATACACTATTTCAGAGACAGTAGTATATGGATTTGGTTCAGGAGTTGGATTCTTTTTAGCAATTGTTGCTTTAGCTTCAATCAGATACAGAATTAGATATTCTAACATACCTCCAAGATTAAGAGGAGTTGGAATGGCAATGTTGTTAACAGGTTTATTATCAATGGCCTTTATGGCATTTTCGGGGATTGATTTATAATGAGTGATATTTTATTAGGTGTTATTGTGTTTTCATCTGTGATACTTTTTCTTGTGTTTATTTTGAATGTTTTAGGCAATATTTTATTACCGCAAGGAGAAGTAACTTTATTAATTAATGATGATATTGATAAATCAATCAATGTAGAAACTGGCGGAACAGTTTTGTCTGCCCTTGCTACGCAAAATGTATATTTACCTTCAGCTTGTGGAGGTCAAGGAACATGTGCACAATGTAAGTGTCAGGTTGTTGAAGGTGGCGGTGATATTTTACCAACAGAGGAAGCATATATATCGCGTTCTGACCAAAAAGATAATTGGAGATTGGGTTGTCAGGTTAAAATCAGAAATGATATGAAAATTCAAGTTCCAGATGAAATATTCAGTATTAGAAAATGGGATGCTGTTGTTAAATCAAATGATAATGTAGCTACTTTTATTAAAGAGCTAATTTTAGAACTTCCTGAAGATGATCCAATCCATTTTGAATCTGGGGGTTATATACAAATTGATGTACCTACTTACAAAGGATTAGAATATAAGAATTTTGAAATTCAAGATTTATATACTAGCGACTGGGATAAATTTGATATTTGGCAATATGTTGCAGAAAATAAAGAACCAGTTTTTAGAGCATATTCAATGGCTAACCATCCTGCTGAAGGTAACATGATTATGCTTAATATTAGGATTGCTAGTCCACCACCAGATAATCCATCTGCTCCTCCGGGGATAGCTTCTTCATATGTTTTTGATCTTAAAGAAGGAGATAAGGTAACTGTATCTGGTCCTTATGGTGAATTTTTTATTAAAGATACTGATCGTGAAATGGTTTACATTGGAGGTGGTGCTGGAATGGCTCCATTAAGATCTCATATTTTCCATTTACTTAAGACTGAAAAATCTAAAAGAAAAATTTCATTTTGGTATGGCGCAAGATCAGAAAAAGAAATGTTCTATGATGATGAATTCAAGGCTTTAGCAGAAGAATTTGATAATTTCAGTTATCATGTTGCTTTATCTGATCCATTGCCAGAAGACAACTGGGAAGGTCCAACTGGATTTATTCATCAGGTTGCACACGATAAGTTGTTAAGAGATCATGAAGATCCTACTGAATGCGAATACTATTTATGTGGTCCCCCAATGATGATTAGCGCTGTTCAAAAAATGCTCTGGGACTTAGGCGTTGAAGAAGATATGATCGCTTATGATGACTTTGGCTAAAAGATTAGCTTCACTACTAATTCTTTTATTATTTAGTTGTAGTAATCCTGAAAAAAATCTTGTTACTATTAAAGGTAATACTATGGGAACAACATATACTGTCAAATTTTTTCCTATAACAAATAATCCAATTGAAATCGAAGAGAGTTATACACTTGTTGAAAAAATATTAAGAGATATTAATCAACAAATGTCTACATATATACCTTCAAGTGAAATTTCAACTTTTAATAAGTCTGAATCAACTGACTGGTTTTTAGTTTCTGAAGATTTTAGCAGGGTATTAGATCGTTCATTTAAATATTATGATTTATCTAATGGTCAATATGATATAACTATCATGCCTCTAGTAAACTTATGGGGATTTGGCCCTGATATTTTTGAATCTCCACCTTCAGAAGCGATGATTGATAGTGTTAAGGCTTTTATTGGACAAGATTTAATTGAAGTTGAAAATCAAAAAATAAGAAAGAAAGATTCAAGGGTTCAAATTGATTTAAGTTCAATTGCAAAAGGTTATGCAGTTGATAAGATTTTTAATGCTCTTAATAGATATGAAGATCTTTTTATTGAAATAGGAGGTGAAATAAGAACCAAATCAAAAAGCAAAGATTGGAAAATAGGAATTAATACTCCATCAATTACTAATTTTGAAAATGACATTGAACTAGTTATTTCTCTTAACAATCTTTCAATTGCAACTTCAGGTAATTACCGAAATTTTTATATAATTGATGAAAAACTTTATCATCATGAAATAAATCCAAAAACTGGATATCCAATTTCTTCTAACTTGGGTTCTGTTTCGATTATATCTAATCAATCATGTTTAGATGCAGACGCTTTATCTACAATGTTTTATGTAACCGATAATTTTGAAATTGTAGAAAATTTAAAGGGAGTTGAATCTTTATCAATTATTTTAAATGAGGATAAAAACTTTAAGAAAGTTTTCTCAAGTGGTTTTCCGAAAAATTAAGCCTTACTATCGCATTTATCTTGATCGCCACCACAAATTTCACATCCATCTTGGGAGTCACCACAAGCTTTTCTTAATGGTTTATTTTTAAAAATAAGACCTAGATTCATAGCTATCATTGATAGCCCTATAATGAGTAAAACTGGCAATAAATTTTCCATTTTTTAATATAAAGCAATAAATACGATTTTAATAATTTTTTCATTCCTTTTTATTTAAATTACCGCCTATGGATTTATTGAATCATCCAGTTGGAATTATATCGATAATTTTATTTATCATTGCATATGCTTTTGTAATGACAGAGGAGGTTACGCACCTAAGGAAGTCTAAACCTGTACTTTTTGTAGCAGGAATTATTTGGGCAATGATCGCATGGATAGGAGTGCAAACTGGAGATTCTTATGCTGTCAAAAAAGAATTGATGCATGCTTTTGATGAATTTAATCAGTTAATGCTTTTTCTTCTAGTAGCAATGACCTATATAAACTCAATGACTGAGAGAAATGTTTTTGAAAAACTTCGTTCTATTCTTTTAAATCAAAATTTTACCTACAAAAAGTTATTTTGGATTACTGGTTTTATTTCTTTTTTCTTATCTCCTATAGCAGACAATCTAACAACTGCACTCACAATGTGTGCAGTAGTCTTAGCTGTTGGTAAAGGTAATAAAAACTTTACCAGCATAAGCTGTGTTAATATTGTTGTAGCTGCTAATGCAGGTGGTGCTTTTAGTCCTTTTGGAGATATAACAACATTAATGGTTTGGCAAGCTGGTTATGTTGAATTTTTACAGTTTTTTAAACTCTTTTTACCTTCCCTGGTAAACTTTATTATACCAGCATTTATAATGAGTTTCTTCATTGATGGTTCTGCGGATGAAGTTGAAAACCCTCCTGTATTATTAAAAAGTGGTGCTATCGTTATTAGTTGTTTATTTCTTGTTACAATTATGATGGCAATTTCTTTTAAACAATTTCTTAAGCTTCCTCCTGTTTTTGGTATGATGTTTGGATTGAGCTTGTTACAACTCTTTGGATATTATTTAAAAAGAACTTATTCTGCTGATAGCAATATTTCTCGAGACGGTTCTGATCAGCCTTTTGGTGTATTTAAACAAATTGCTCAAGCTGAATGGGACACTCTATTATTTTTCTATGGTGTAATACTTTGTGTTGCAGGACTTTCAAAGATTGGTTATTTAGCATTGATTAATTCAACACTTTATGATGGTCTTGGTTTTACTTTAGCAAATTCATTAATGGGAATCATTTCTGCTTTGATTGATAATATACCTGTTATGTTCTCAGTAATTCAAATGCATGATACAACAACTATGGATTTGAATCAGTGGCTTTTAATTACTCTTACAGCAGGTGTTGGAGGTAGTTTACTTTCAATCGGTTCTGCCCCTGGAGTAGCTTTAATGGGTCAAGCAAAGGGAGTTTATACATTTTCAAGTCATCTAAGATGGACTGGAGTAATTTTTATTGGATATGTTTTAAGTATTTTAACACATCTATGGCTTTCAGGAATGCTCTAATGCGTATCACTAAAGTTACAACTAGAAACGGCGACGGCGGTAAAACAAATTTAGCTAAAGGCGAATCAGTTCTTAAATCAGATATTATAATTCATTGTCTTGGAGAAGTTGATGAATTGAGCAGTGTCATTGGTGTTTGTTTAACTTATTGTAAAAATTCTGATGTTTCTGATTTTTTGAAAAAAATACAAAATAATTTGTTTGATATTGGTGGTCATATATCGATGAATTTGGATGATGACAACTCTATTTTAAATGAGCAAATGATTTCAGATTTAGACAGTCAAATTAATTACTTGAATGAGAATTTAGATCCTTTGAAAGAATTTATTTTACCAAGTGGAGATCAATTTTCAGCGAACTTGCATATTGCAAGAGCAATTACTAGAAGAGCTGAACGTTCAACGGTAGAATTATATAAGAATACTTTACCTAAAAATCCTGTTGTAATGTATTTGAATCGTTTATCTGACTATTTCTTTGTTCTTTCAAGATACCATAATAAACAAAATAATATTCCTGAAACTACTTGGCAGAGGTAGTCAATGAATTTTCATCAAATTCAATCTATTATCAATAAACATGATAAAATCTTTATTTCATCTCATATTAACCCTGATGGAGACAGTTTAGGTTCTGCTTATGCAATGTATAAATATTTAGATTCAATTGGTAAAGATTGTATAATTGTCAATCATTCATCGATTCCAGAAGTTTATAATTTTTTGAATAAGGATAATATTTTTCAAGAGCTTGATGGCGATACTGCTTCATTTATTAAAAAAGCAGATTTAGGATTGATATTGGACATAGGAGATTTTTATAGATTAGGAGATATAGCATATTTAGTTGAAGAAAATGATATTGAAACTCTATGCATTGATCATCACGCAAAATCTGATAATGATTTATTTAAAAATGAATATATTGATGTTAATGCATCGTCTGTTGGCGAAATTCTATATTCTTTTTTTAAAGATATTAATCATAAGATTTCGGAAGAAATAATGCTCGGAATATATGTAGCTGTTCTAACAGACACTGGTTCATTCAGACATAGCAATACCACAGATCTATGTCACCAAGTTGCTGTTGACGCCATTCAAATGGGATTAGATATATCTAAAGTATATCAAAATATTTATGAAAACTCTTCAGTAAGTAGAATGAAACTTTTAGGAAACGTTATTCAAAATTTAAATTATGATTGTGATGGCGAGTTAGCTTGGTTTTTGCTGAATCATGACATGATAAAAGAAGTAAATGGATCAAGTCAAGATTTTGATGGGTTTACTGACTTTTTCAGGGGAATTAAAGGGGTTGAAGTCTCATTAATGTTATATGATTTAGGTGGTAAGGTCAGATTAAGCTTTAGATCAAAAGGAAAATATAAAGTTAGTGAAATTGCAAAGAAAATGGGTGGCGGTGGACACCCTTTTGCAGCCGCAGCATTAGTTGAAGGAGAACTGGCTGATGTCAAATCAACAGTTCTAAATTTAATGTCAACTTATATTAATGGTAAAAAATGAAAATTATTTTAGCTAAAGGATCAGGTTATTGTTTTGGAGTTAGAGATGCAGTCCAAAGTGCCTATGACATGAGTGAAAAATATGGCGAAGTATATATGTTAGGTGATATTGTTCATAATGAAAGTGTTGTAAATGATTTAGAAGAAAAAGGAGTTAAAGTTGTTGAAAAGTTAGATCAAATTCCTAAAGATAAACCTGTTTTATTTAGAGCTCATGGTACAGCTAAAAGCGTTTGGAAAGAAGCAGAAGATAAAAAAATGAACATTATTGATGCAACATGTCCATTAGTTCATGAAATTCATAGAGATGTCAAAGAATTAGAAGCAGATGGAAGAAAAATTATTATTATAGGTGATCATGGCCATGATGAGGTAATTGGAATTTCCAGTCAAGTAGAAAATGCTGTAGTTATTTCTAATATCGAGGAAGCACAAGCATTTAGAAAAACAAAAAAAGCAGGAATTGTTAGTCAATCAACTCAAACAATTGAAAATGTACAAGAAATAATAAATATTCTTATGACAAAAGTTTTTGATATGAGATTCGTAAATACAATTTGCTTTCCTACTAAAAGAAATCAGGAACAAATAAAAGAGCTATCTAAAATTACTGATTTAATGATAATTATTGGCTCTTTTACAAGTGCTAATTCTAAAAGATTAACCGAATTGAGCCTTGAAAGAAACAAGAATACTCATCAAGTGACAAATGCAACAGAAATTGATTCCAAATGGTTTACAAATGATTTAAATTCGGTTGGAATTTCTGCTGGAGCTTCAACTCCAGACTGGATTATCGAATCAGTTATAAAAAAAATCAGAGAGATCACAAAGACATACGAAAAGGAAATTATTTATGACAAAAGACACTTTCAAAGTTAAAGTAGGCCTCGCCGAAATGTTGAAAGGCGGGGTAATTATGGATGTAACAAACCTTGAGCAAGCAAAAATAGCAGAAGATGCTGGAGCCGTTTCAGTAATGGCACTTGAAAGAATTCCATCTGATATAAGAAAAGATGGTGGAGTTGCAAGAATGAGCAACCCTCATATGATTAAAGAAATACAAGATAATGTTTCAATACCAGTTATGGCAAAATGTAGAATTGGTCATTTTGCTGAAGCACAAATTTTGGAAGCTTTAGAAGTTGACTTTATTGATGAAAGCGAAGTGCTTACAACGGCTGATGAACATGCCCATGTAGATAAACATCCTTTTAAGGTTCCATTTGTATGCGGAGCAAGAAATTTAGGTGAAGCGTTAAGAAGGATTCACGAAGGTGCTGCATTAATTAGAACTAAAGGTGAAGCTGGTAGTGGAAATATTGTTGAAGCTGTAAGACATATGAAAATGATTACTTCTCAAATTATTGAATTGAAAAACGCTGATTTATCAAAAAAAGCAGAAGAATTTAGAGTTCCTTTGGATTTAGTAGAAGAGGTTGCAGAAAATCAAAAACTAACAGTACCGAATTTTGCTGCTGGAGGAATTGCTACTCCTGCAGATGCTTCTTTAATGATGCAACTCGGCGCTGAAACAGTTTTTGTTGGTTCTGGTATTTTTAAAAGCGAAGATCCATCTGAAAGAGCTCATGCAATTGTTAAGGCTGTTACGCATTACAATACCGCAAAAGATGTTTTAACTGCTTCATATGATTTAAAAGATGCTATGAAGGGAATTTTAATGTCTGATATCCCTGAAGATGAAAAATTTTCAAATAGAGGTGACTAATTGTGATTGGTGTCCTTGCACTTCAAGGAAATTTTGATTCTCATATTAGAATTCTAAAAAAAATTAACTTAAAACATAAGTTAATTAAAACTAGTGATGATTTAAGTTCTGTTGATGGTCTTATTATTCCAGGAGGAGAATCTACAACAATAACAAATCTTTTGCGAAAAGATCAAAGTTTAATTAATGGCATTAATCAGCTTTCAAAAAATAAGCCTATATTAGGTTCTTGTGCTGGACTAATTTTAATGTCCAAAGAATCAAACGATTCAAGAGTACATAACTTTGGTTTTTTAGATGTTACAACAAGTAGAAATGCTTATGGAAGACAAGTATATTCTTTTGAAGCTAAAATAAACGTTAAGAATAATACAATTAGTTCTGATATTAATGTCTTATTCATTAGAGCTCCAAAAGTAGATAAAATAAACAACAGTGTTGAAATTTTAGCAACTTTTCAAGAAGAAGTAGTTGCTGTTATGCAAGGGAAGCATGTAGGAATTTCTTGTCATCCTGAATTATTGAATGAAACTTTAATACACGAAATTTGTTTCAAAGGAAAAAATGAAATATCTTGAAAAGATTAATTCCCCAAAAGATTTAAAAAGTATTCCAAAAGAGGAATTAGGAGAAGTATGCAAAGAACTTCGAACTTATATTACTGATACAATTAATCAAATAGGAGGGCATTTAGCGCCTACCCTTGGAGCAATTGAAATAACAACTGCTATTCATTATGTATTTGATGCACCAAAAGATAAAATCGTATGGGATACTGGTCATCAGGCATATGCACATAAAGTATTAACAGGCAGATATAATCAATTCCCAACTATTAGAAGATATAAAGGTTTAAGCGGTTTTTTAAAGCGATCTGAAAGTGAATATGATGTATTTGGTGCTGGTCATGCATCTACTGCAATTTCTGCTGGCTTAGGAATGGCTGTTAGTAGAAATTTAGAGAATGATGATTTTAAAGTCGTAAGTATTGTTGGTGATGGGGCCTTATCTGGCGGCCTTGCATTTGAAGCCCTCAATAATGCTGGTAATATAAGAAAACAAATGCTTGTTATTGTAAATGATAATGACATGTCTATTAGTCCTAATGTAGGGGCATTTAGAAACTATCTAGTTAAAATAGCGACCAATAAGCAATATAATAGATTGAGAAGATGGATTTATAGAACTATAAAGAAACTTCCAAAGAGTTTGAAAATTATAGAAACTTTTTTAAGAAAAGCTGAATCTAGTGCTAAAAATTTCTTTTTACCAACAACGGTTTTTGAAGATTTAGGTTTTAGATATTTTGGACCAGTTGATGGTCATAATATCGAAGAAATGGTAGAGATTTTAGAAAATATTAAAGATTATGACAGCCCAGTTGTGTTGCATGCAATTACAAAAAAAGGAAAGGGTCTCGATTATGCTGAGGATGATCCAATTAAATATCATGGAGTAAAAGAGAAGAAAAAAGATGGTGCTGTTACTAAAGTTCAAGCTCCAATATATCAGAATGTATTTGGAGAAGTATTATGCGATTTAGCAGAAGAAAATAAAAATATAGTTGCAATAACTGCTGCAATGAAAGAAGGAACAGGTTTGGTTGAGTACTCCTCAAGATTTCCTGAAAGATTTTATGATGTTGGAATTGCTGAAGGTCATGCAGTCACTTTTAGTGGAGGTTTATCAACCGAAGGTAAAATTCCTGTTGTTGCAATTTATTCAACTTTTCTTCAAAGAGCCTTTGATCATGTAATACATGATATTGCTTTGCAAAATTTACCTGTGATTTTTTGTATGGATCGCTCTGGTTTAGTTGGTGAGGATGGTGCAACCCATCATGGTGTTCTAGATATTTCATATTTAAGATGCATACAAAACATTATTATTTCAGCTCCAAAAGATGGAAATGAATTAAGAGATTTACTTTATACCGCAACTCTAAATAAAGCTAAACCATTTACCATAAGATACCCTAAAGAACAATCAGTGAAATTTGAAGAAAAGTCTCCCAAAAAGATTGAAATAGGTTCATGGGAGATATTAACTCAAGGAAGTGATATCCTTATTTTAGCAGTTGGATCAATGGTCAGTAAAAGTTTAAAAATACATAGCATGCTAATGGAGAAGGGTATTTCTTCAGAGGTGGTTAATTGTAGGTTTATTAAACCTATGGATGAAAACTATTTAAATGAATCTTTAGCAAAATATGAATTCGTTATTACTATTGAAGAGGGGGTAACGCACGGAGGTTTTGGTGAAGGAATAGTCAGTTGGTCAAATAAAAATAATATTAGAAATTCTATATTAACATTAGGCGTTCCAAATAGGTTTGTGGATCATGGACCAAGAAATATTTTATTAGAAGAAATAGGATTAGATTCAATGACTTTATTCAAAAAGATTTATAATTTTTCAAGGAAATCAAATGAGTAAAAAAGTTGAAAGAAAAGGTAGTTTTAAAAGTATTAGCGGTGATGATTTAAAAGACTTTTATTCATCACCCAACAATGAAAAAAACTATAATATTGACCCAGGTAGTTTTCCCTACACTAGAGGTATTCATAAAAATATGTATAGGGGAAAATTATGGACAATGAGACAATTTTCAGGATTTAGTACACCTGAAAAAACTAATGAAAGATATAAATATTTACTTAAAAATGGTCAAACAGGCTTATCTGTAGCTTATGATATGCCAACCTTGATGGGATATGATCCAGATCACGAGTTATCATCAGGTGAAGTTGGTGTTTGCGGTGTAAATGTAGCATCATTACAAGATATGGAAATTCTTTTTGATGGAATAGATCTTGAAAAAATTTCAGTGTCACAGACTATAAACGGACCTGCAATTATTCTTTTTGCATTTTATGTAGCACTTGCTAAGAAAAATGGTATTGATATCAGTAAATTGCGAGGAACTTTACAAAATGATGCATTAAAAGAATATATGGCTCAGAAAGAGTGGATTTTTCCTCCTAAACCGTCAGTAAAGCTTGTTGTAGATATTATTGAATATTGTTCTGAAAATATGCCTTTATATAATCCTGTATCAGTTAGTGGATATCATATTAGAGAAGCAGGATCTACTGCTGCACAAGAGCTTGCTTTTACACTCAATAATGGATTTGCATATATTGAAGAGTCTTTAGAAAGAGGATTAAAAATAGATGATTTTGCTCATAGATTATCATTCTTCTTTAATGCTCACATGGACTTTTTTGAAGAAATTGCAAAGTATAGAGCTGCCAGAAGAATTTGGGCAAATAGACTAAAAAATCAATACGGTGCAAAGAATGAAAATTCTCTAAAACTTAAATTTCATACTCAAACTGCAGGATGTTCTTTAACTGCCCAACAGCCGGAAAATAATATTGTTCGAACTGCTTTCGAAGCAATGTCGGCTGTTTTGGGTGGAACAAATTCGTTACATACTAATTCATTAGATGAAACATTAGCATTGCCTTCAGAAAAAGCTGCAAAAATAGCTCTAAGAACACAGCAAATTCTAGCTTTTGAAACAGGTGTCCCAAATGTAGCTGATCCTCTTGGTGGGTCATGGTATATAGAAGAATTAACTGATAAACTTGAAAAACAAACTATTAAGTACTTTGAAGAAATTCAAGATATGGGCGGAACGGTACAAGCTATAGAAGATGGATATTTTCAAAAAAAGATTGCTGAATCAGCATCCATTTATCAAGAGTCAATTGATTCTAAAGACAGAATTATTGTTGGAGTTAACGATTTTGTCGAAAAAGATGAAGAATTAGATATTGAAATATTAAAAATTTCGAAAGAAGCTCAAAATACGCAAGAAAATAAGATTAAAAATCTTAGAAAAGAGCGTAATGATGAGATTCTTACTAAAAAAATGAAAAAATTAAGCGATGCATGTAAAAAAGATTTAAATTTAGTTCCTTTTTTGGTAGAAGTAGCTGAAGCAGGTGGGACTGTTGGTGAAATTGTTGAAATAATGAAAAAAGTTTATGGGGAGTGGGAAGAATCTTTTGGAATTTAAAGAATGAATAAAGTAACTACATCAATACTAATTGTTTTTTTGCTAATTATAGGTTGGATATTTTATTTAACTAATATTAAACAAGACAGTTCTTTAACAGTTAGATATTATTCAATTTCTGAATTGGCTAGCGAGTCCAACGACATTCAAAAAGTAAAAGTTGGCGGCTATATTAAGCCAAATTCAATTGAAGTTTCAGAAAATGATCAATTGGAAGTTTCTTTTTTTGTTTACCAAAATGATGATAGTGTTAAAGTTTATTATTATGGAATAAGACCAGATTTATTTAAAGATGATGCTGAAGTAGTAGTTTCTGGTTCATATTATAACAACTTAATTTCTGCTACTGAGCTACAAACAAAATGCGCTTCAAGATATGAAGGCGATCTAAAAAACATTGAGAAAATATAATGATTTCTCAAATTGGTAGTGTTGCAATCAGTTTAGCTGGTGGACTTATTTTCTCTTCATTTTTCTTTCTAGGCCTACATAAGTATTTTAATAATAAATCTTATTTACTAGTTGCTGAAAGAGCAGTTTTAGCGACATGTTATAGTTTATTTCTTGCTTTCTTCTGTTTATTAAATGAATTATTAGTTAGTAATTTTAACCTTCAATATGTGGCGCAATACACTAGCTATGAAACGCCAACATTTTTTAAGGTCACAGCATTATGGGCAGGTCAAGCAGGTTCATTGTTATTCTGGTCTTTTATTACTGCCCTTTTTACTGTTGCTTATATTTTTACAACTCTTAAAAAAATGAAAAATTTGAAATTCCACTCCTACTTAGTATTAGCATTTATTTTTTCGTTTTTTATTTTGCTTACTAATTTTATAGCGAATCCGTTTGAACCAGTTTCTTCAGATATTATAGTCCAAAATGGAAACGGATTAAATCCATTACTACAAAATTTCTTTATGGCTATCCATCCACCTATATTATATGTTGGTTTTACTGGCTCAGCAATAATTTTTGTTATGGCATTAGCTGCATCTATATCAAAAGATATATCTTTTGAATGGGTACAATCAATTAGAAGGTGGTCTTTATTTGTTTGGACTTTTCTTTCTGCTGGAATCATTCTTGGTGGTTATTGGGCATATAACGAATTGGGATGGGGAGGATATTGGGCATGGGATCCTGTTGAAAATTCTTCTCTGATGCCTTGGCTTACACTAACCGCATTTATTCATTCTTCAATGATACAAGAGAAAAGAGGTATGTTGAAAAAGTGGAATTTCCTTCTAGCAACTTCCACATATATACTTGTAATTCTTGGCACTTTCATAACGCGAAGTGGTATTATATCATCTGTCCACTCTTTTACTGCTGAAAATCTTGGACCAATGTTTTTTACATTTTTAGCATTATTAGTTTTATATACAATTTTTTGGTTTATAAAAAGAAAATCTTACCTCGATACTCCTGATAAAATTGATTCTTTTACATCTCGAGAAGGTGGATTTCTTTACAATAATTTAATTCTAATTTTAATGTGCTTTACAATCATGTGGGGTACCTTATTTCCAATTTTATCTGAAGCATGGGACGGTAATAAAATTTATGTTGGAGCTTCTTATTTTAATCAGTTAAATATCCCAATTGGTCTTGTATTGTTATTCTTGATGGGTATTGGACCACTTTTATCTTGGAACTACACTTCTAAGAGAATTCTTTTATCTAGATTTAAAACTCCAATGATATCTAGTTTTTTCACTGGCTTGATGTACATTATTTTTTCAGGATTATTCCAGATTTATGTTTTCGTTGCAATAATGGGTGTTGCATTTACTTTAACTTCAATTTTAGGCGAGTTTTATAAGTCTTTCAGAAAACTAAAGAGATCTTCAAACTTTTTTAAATCTTTATTAAAAATGTTTTTGAGTAACAGACATAAAAACGGTGGATATATAGTTCATATAGGAATTGTTTTACTATTTGTTGGATTTATTGGAAGAGCTTTTGAAGTTGAGAAAGAATTTAGTTTATCTCCTGGAGAGCAAATATATTTTTCAAATTATATTTTCAAGTTAAACAGTATTAATAGCGAAGCGCGTGATAATCACTATGCATTTTTAAGCGATATAGATGTTATTGATAATAATAATGCATTACTAACTAATCTAAAGCCTGAAAAAAGAATTTATTTTTATTGGAATTCAGATCCTGAAAAAAGACAACCTCACAGTGAATTAGATATTTATAGCACAATTCAGAAAGACATATATTCTATTTTTTCAGCGTATGACGCTAAAAAGAATATTGGATATTTTAAAATAATGATTAATCCTCTAGTTAATTGGGTTTGGATTGGAGGAATTTTAATGGTTATTGGCTCTTTATTTGCCTTTTGGCCATCAAGGAGAATTACTTAAATGGAAATTTTTAACCAATCATTTATATTCTTTTTTCTATTAATTGTAATTTTTTATGTATTTTGGCCTTTAATCAAGCAAATTAAATAATGTTAAAAGTAAGAAATCTTTCAAAATCATTTTCGAATTCATCAATATTGAAGGATGTAAATTTTACATTAGATAAAGGAAAAATTTGTGCTGTAGTAGGAAGTAATGGCTCAGGAAAAACTACATTTTTAAAATGTCTATCTGGATTAATGAGTTATGATGAAGGCGTCATTGATTTTATCTCACAAAATGGTCATTTATTTTTAAGTGATAAACTTAATATTTTTGGAGATTTAACAATTGAACAAAATTTAGAGGTTTTAAAGAGATATTATAATCAAGATTTTAATCGAGCTTCTTTCAAAGAATCTCTTAAGCTTTTAAATATTAATCAGTACAGAGAACTGCCATTAAAGTTTCTTTCAAGAGGAAATTTGCAACGAAATAAATTATGCGTTGCTATAAATTTGAATTGGGACTATTTACTTATTGATGAACCTTTTAGTAATCTTGATTATGCTGGTATTAAAATTTTTAAAGACATTTTTGAGAATTTTAAATCAGAAAATAAATCAATTATTTTTTCTACTCATCAAAACGATGATATTTCTTTTTGTGATAAAGTAGTTATTGTTGAAGATTTTAAGGAAATGTAAGATGTTTATTAATCTTATTAAAAATGAATTTTATTTGGAGAGAAAGTCCTCATATAACTTGCTTTACATTTCTTTTTTTGCAATTACCTGTTTAATGTTTTTATTATTCTCTTTTCCATTGTCAAAAATTAATGATGTTGCAGTTTTTACAGGCTTTTTTTGGATTATTATTTCTCTTTCAACTATAAAGTTGGTAGAAAATTCTTTTGCAAGAGAAAAGGATTATAACGTCTATGATCTTATATATTCTTCTTCGGTTGATCTTTCATTAATATTTTTCGCAAAATTAGTTTCACTCAGTTTGATTCTTGTTGTTGTTCAATTGATTATTTTTTTATGTTATATAGTGTTTTCAGATTTAAACTTAACTCTTTTGACAAATTTTATTTTATTAAATTTAATTTCAAATTTTGGATTAATATCGTTTGGAATATTAATTTTTTTATTAACCAATACTAACACCTCAAAGAGCTTCTTATTTCCACTAATATTTTTCCCATTAATCATTCCAGTACTTACCAATGCATCAAATATTTTGTTTGGAATTATTATTGGAGAAAAATCATCTTTATATGTTGAATCTTGGATGATTTTGTTAACTTTTGCCTTAATTGGCATTCTTTTAGGAATGAATTTATTTGGGAGATTAATTAGACAATAATGAGTTTAACTTTTTTCATGATAACTATATTTTTGATGATCTTTAATCTTGTGTGGATGATTTTTTTTACTCCAATGGTTCCAGAACAAGAATGGGCTCAAAAAATATTTTATTTGCATGTTCCAATAGCTTGGTCTGGATTCTTAGCTTATTTCATTGTTATGATTAGTGGAGTTTTGTTTCTTTTAACAAAAAATCTAAAATATGATAGAATAGGAGAAGCTGCAGCTGAAATAGGAACTATTTTTACTGCTCTTGTTTTAATTACAGGTCCTATTTGGGCAACTCCGATATGGGGAACGCCATGGGTATGGGAACCTAGATTGATAACAACCCTTGTATTATTTCTGATCTACATTGGATATTTCATTATGCGAAATATAGGTTTATATCGTCAAAGGACAGCATTGGTTTGCTCTATTATTGGTATAATTGCTTTTCTAAATATACCCATAATTTTTGCATCTGTAAATTTTTGGGCTGCTGAAATACAGTCACACCCTCAATTGGGTATGAACAAACAACCTTCTGGAATTCTAAACCCTTTCTTGTTTTCACTTGCTTCATTTACATCACTAATGATATTTATGCTTTTATTAAAAATTGAAGTACTAAAGAAAAGAGATATCGAAAGAAAATATGTTTAATTTTTTATCATATTTTTTGACAGCACTTTTTGTTGTATTTATTACTATTTTAACTTGGTTTATAATTAATATTAAAAAGTACAGGAATTAATTCGGGGGGAATGAATTAGTATGGATCGAAAAATTGTACATGTTGTCGGAACTGGTACTATTGGGGAACCTTTAATTGGTATCTTATGTGAGCAAAAAAGTAACCTAGGAATAGATGAGGTTACTTTTCACAAGCAATCACCTTTAACAAAAGATGCACCTAAAATAAAGAATTTAATTGCTAAAGGAGCAAGGCTTTCTGTTCATGAGGATAGAGTTGAAAATTTTAAAGAAATCGGTTTAGAACCAGAATTTACAATGGAGGAAGCAGTATCAAGAGCATCTGTAGTTATTGATTGCACTCCAAAGGGTTTTGGGCATAAAAATAAATTAGATTTTTATGAAAAATATTCTGATAAAGTAAAAGGGTTTCTTGCTCAAGGAAGTGAGGATGGTTTTGGTAAGAAATATGCAAGAGGAATAAATGATCATGTTATTAATTCTGAAGACCAATTTTTACAAATTGTTTCTTGCAATACACACAATATTGCCTGCTTGGTAAATACCATTGCTCTAAATATTTCACCTGATAACTTGATTGATGGAAAATTTGTATGTATACGCAGAAGTAATGATATCAGTCA
>CESD01274032.1_pt1 | contig 43235 bp, 51 predicted proteins | sample 531191 | NCBI WGS metagenome assembly CESD01 (sample SAMEA2622021, study PRJEB7988) | marine metagenome | biome: marine biome (ENVO:00000447); feature: deep chlorophyll maximum layer (ENVO:xxxxxxxx); material: "saline water (ENVO:00002010), including plankton (ENVO:xxxxxxxx)" | depth 188 m
GAATTTGAACTAACATATACATTAGAACCTGTTACGTGTAAATTGGCGCCAGTAAATGCCGAATTAGATGTAATTGTGGTGTCCGTTCCTTCTATCGTACTATTTGAAGAAATGTAAACATTAGAGCCTGTCACACTTGCATTCGCACCAGTGAAAGTTGCGTTTGATGTTGTAACGGTGTTAGTACCTTCGATGGTACTATTAGATGTTATATGAACATTTGTACCTGTAACACTTGCATTCGCACCAGTGAAAGTTGCGTTTGATGTTGTAACGGTATTAGTGCCTTCAATGGTACTATTAGATGTTATATGAACATTTGTTCCCGTAATGTTTACATTAGCACCTGTAAATGTAGAATTAGAAGATACATCAGTATTTGTTCCTTGAATAGTACTGTTAGATGTTATATGAACATTTGTACCTGTAACACTTGCATTCGCACCTGTAAATGTAGCATTGGATGTTGTTACGGTATTTGTTCCTTCTATTGTACTATTAGATGTTATATGTGCATTTGCACCTGTAATGTTTACATTGGCGCCTATGAATGTAGAATTAGAAGATATGTCAGTATTAGTACCTTCTATTGTATTGTTGCTCGTTATATAGGTATTTTTAACCGTTAAACTTACTAGATTTCCTGTGACCGATAAAGAATCTTGAATTGTAGTATTTTGTCTTACATGCAGATTATACATGTAAGCATTAGCAAAATAATTTAAAGTATTACCAAGATTTGAAAAATTATTGACATGAGGAACTAAATTAGATGCCAATACTGAAGAAATCGTAATTTTATCTTGTGTCAATGTTGCAATGTCAACTGTTTCTGATGCACTGCCCCCTAAAACAGTACTGGATATGGTTAACGTATCACCTATAGTATATGCAGTTCCTTCTGCCGTAATAGTGATTCCAGAAATATTTCCATCATTACCAACTACTACCGTCGCTTGGGCACCTGAACCTGTACCATTTAACAAGTCAACATTATTATATGTTCCAGCAACATGTCCTACTCCAACTTGAGTTAGAGTTCCCATATCCAAAGATGCAACTCCTTTTACTACATTATTACCTAATCTTAAAATACCACCATCAGATGTAATGCTTCCATTTGCATGTATATCACCAAAAACTTGTAGATTGTCATTGAAGGTCACATTGCCGTCAACCATCATAGTACCGTTAGCAGTTATGTTATTATTGACATGTAAATCGCCATGCAATAATATTCTATCACCAACTGTTAGTTGCTTATTAATACCCATACCTCCATCTAATACTACTGAACCTGTCGAATTAGTTGTGGAATCGGTTAAATTAATACTATGTACTAATGAATCTATAGTAACATTTGAAGTTATGTAATTATTTGTGCCAACAACGTGAAGATTAGCACTTTCAATAAGAGTTATATTTGAATTTACTTTAAATTGACTAATTGCACTTTCAGGCCTATGTACAATATTTGTATTTGATTCAAGATACGTGTTTGAAGAATTAATTCTTACTAATATAGAATTTGCTTCAACGTTTGATTTGAAGTGTGCGGTAGTGCCGAAATGAGTAAGATTGGCGTCTATATAAGCATTTGCCGCCCCGATATTTACGTTTGAAGATGTAGTTCCTTTTGGATTTCCTTCTGTAGACTTAACGCCTATTGTCGTATTTCCATAGAAAACGGCATTTGCATTTACCGTCAAATCTTTAGAATTTACGAGATGTAATGTTCCAGTATGAAATACATTATCCTGTAAATAAACATCTGCATCAAAAGTAACATTTGCACCAATAAAATCAGTTTTACTTTGTATATCTAAATTATCGGCTTGAATCTGTAGTCGTTCAATTGTTGAATCAAACTCAACATTATTGCGAAAACGGATTGAAGGATTAACATTTATATGACTTGAACCAGTATCATTAAATGTTATAGTATCACTATAAATTGTAAAATCATCGGCTGACAAAATTGTATTTGCCGTAATTGTTAAATCTCCAGAAGTATCACCTTCTATAAATTTAACATGTAAATTTTTCCATGAAGTGGTATTATTACCAATATCAAATGTCATGTGCGAAAATGGCACAAGATTTGAATTAAATGCTTCAATCGTGACCGCTTGTGTCTGTTTTACATTACCTTTAATTTCTAGGTCACCTAAAACAATTAGATTTTTTTGTATACCGACCCCACCAGCAAAACTGACAGATGCATTATCTGCCTGAAATGCTGATACGGTATTAGAAAAAACTACTTTGGGATTAACATTCGAAAAGAATCCATCTACTGTGATTCTTTTGTTTGTAGGAGTACCTAAAGGGTCATCGACAATTAATAATAAATCATCTTTCGTAACACTTTCGGCACCAGGTAAACCTGAGATTCTTTTGTCAGCCATTTATGATTACCAGAAAAAATTAGAAAGTACTATGTCCATTAGCTACTGCCAATAAAAACATATCTGAGCCATTGACTTTAACTCTAATTTTATGAGTTCCACTTGCAATTTCTGTGGTAGTAACTGTATTTGCACTCTTGAAAACCATTCCTTTATCGGAAGCAGTCCAATAAGCAGAATTAGTTGTCATATGAACATTTCCTAAGTCAGCTAAATGCTGAACAGTAGCAGTATGAGCATCAGATGCTTCTGGAGAACTGGTAATAGCATCAAAAGTATCATCACTCAACTTAATCATAGCAGATGGAGTCATTGCCCTTGCAGTTGTAGCTTTATTTGAGTCATTGAGTTTAACAATCAACCCATATGTTTTACCGCCTACATTTACAATACCATCAGTAAGGTCTAATTCAGCTTTAACTCCTGCCGCCTCACCTGTTGCTAAAGTAAGATTTGATGAAGCAGAACTCATTTTAGCCGTAAATTTAGCACCATAAACATTGGTATGTTCAGCGGCCGCAGATGCGGTTAAAGTTGTTTCTAATGGTGTAAGTTCTCCATATGCTGGAGTAGCTAAAGCACCAGTTGTTAACGTAGTTTTTACACCAGATTTTCCTGAGGCACCTTCAGTGGCACCAACAGTTTTATTTAAATTTCCTACGAAATTTTCTACAGAAATTTGTTTATTTACAGGTGCACCGGTTGGGTCATCAACGACATGAAGAATATCTCCTGCCGCAATACCCGTACCAAGGTCCTGTAATTCTGTCATTTTTTTGTCAGCCATTGTTTGAACTCCTTTTTATTATTAGACTGAAGTTTTGCTGGGACTCAGCCAAGACTGTTCATAATGTAAAGGAGGTATAAGAGGGATGTCTTATACGTCCAGAGTCTTATTGAATCTTTGCTTCTTCTATTAATTCATCTATTACTTTTAAAGCACCATGCAATCCTGATAGCTCAAATTGTAAAGATTCTTCTTCTTTATTTAGTTGGTTTCTTCTACTTTCAATCTCTTTCATTTTAGTCATAGAAGAATTATATAAACTTTTTAATTCATCTTGTTTAGTAAACAATGATAATGAGAAATTTTCTTTTTCTTCATTTATCATTAATTTAGGATTTTTAGTTTTACTCATCACACTCCATATTATAGGTTAAAATATATTAAAATCCTTTCGCAAGAAACTTTTCATATGCTTCTTCACTATGAAATCCTTTTGATTTCCAAACTGATTCATCTACCGATGACTTCTTTTTTACTGCAGGCGCCTTTTCTTTAGTCGCCTTCTTTTTAGGGGCAGCTTTTTCTGCCTTTTCCTTTTTTTCAGCCATTTTACTCCTTATTTTTTAATTCTGAAAAATGATTTGTGTAAAAACCGTTTTTTTCATAATTTGTTGAAAAAGAAATAAAATCAGAATATTTTTTCATTGCAGGGTCAATTTCACTTGATGTTTCATTATTCGAATCAAGTTTTTCTTTTTCGTCAATTTCAGTTTCAGCTTCTTCATTCACCTGTGCTTGAAACGCCTTTGTCTTTATGTGACCAATAACTGTATCATCAGTATCAGGGTCATCAATCATAGTCACTCCTAAATCTTTAACCATTGAAACAAACTCTTCCATGTCCATTTCATGATTGTTATAAAATTGTTTTGCATCATCTAATTTTACGATTCCAAAAGCACCCGTTCTGTTATCCTCTAACTTAATAGCATTGTGATAATTGTCAAGAACCGAAGCCGTAACATCCGATATGTCTTTTATCGAAGAACCGACAAAAAAGTGAAACATTTTTTCAAAAAGTCTATATGGGTCTCTACCGTCATATGCAGTGTGACCTGTTGCTTCTTTGATGCCATCACCTTGTCCAGGTGTATCTTTCTTGTACTTTTTAACTAGTTTATCGGTACCTTCTTCTCCTGCACCATATTCCTCTTCAACTTTTCTTTGACTCATAACTTTATTAAGTTTATTCAAACCTTTTGTTTCATACAAGCCTTGCTTATTAAAAATTTTCTTATATTGTGCTTGAGTGAAACCCATTTGCTCTGCGAGTTTTTCAAGTTCAGAGATTTTCAATTCTCTTTCTTCGCCTTTTAATTTGTTTGAAATTTTTGCTTGATGCATCAAATAAAGTTTATTAGTCATCTTAGATTGGTCACCAGTTTCGTATGGATTATTATTTACATAATAGTTCAATCTCTTAATATTCTCTTCACTAAAAGTTTTTTGTGTAGAATATTCTTTGATTGTATCATTAGCAAATTCTTTAATCTCTTGGTTTTTACCCTTTTCAGATAGAAGTTTCAAAGCACTCAATACATCAGTATCGCTCGAACCAGTTGTATATGATTCTTCTTGATTACTTGCTCTATTGGCTTCTTTTTCTGCCCTTTCTCTTTCAAGTTCTTGAGCAACAATTTTATTTGTCTTTGCAAGTTTTTTCTTAAAACCTGCAGTTGCTCTTTTAACTTTTTTCATGTCAGGACCGGTATGCGTTTTAACTGTACCGCCTCTTTTTTTATAGTCTGCAATTTGCTTTGCATATGCGGATTCAACTTCATTAATATCGTTTCCTTCTGCATCATCATGAGGTATTGGCTCACCGTTTGCATCTTTTTCGTGGTGTTCTTTTGCCATAGCCTTAGAGATTGCCTTTCTTCTTTTATGTAAATATTTATCCGAAGAATCTACATCACCGTCTCTATCAATGTCTTTGTTTGTGCGGTCTCTGAACTTCTTTTTGACTTCATTTTTGTTTACTGGTACCATATCTTCCTGTTGTACATCTTCAATGTACATATTGAGTTCGTAACGTTTATTGTCTAGGTTTGCGACCTGAACATGTAAATTTTGTTTTTTGTCTGTTCCTAGAATATAACGATTTGTTTTACCACTAGAAGGTTTTCTAGGACCTGTTGCCACTTTGTTGTCGATATCATCTTTATCGACTATATATCCTCTCTTCTTTGCAACTTCATATGCATGTTGCATAGCAGAGGAGAAATCTTTATGATAGAGTTCGTAATCGGATTTTTTTGCCTCATCTAATCCGGCTCTTTTTCTTTGTGCTTCTTCTCTTGCCTTTTTTTCGGCTTGAGCAGTTTTTCTATTAGCATAAGATGGTACTTTCATATCACCTTCATGCACCTCGTAATTACCACCTGTCATTGCCGCCTTAAATTTTGCGGCCTTTTCTGCATCTTTACGAGTTTTGTAAACTTTGTCTTCTCCATGACCTCTATTTTTGTCACGAATTTTAAAACCTTTTTCTTCTTTGACTGGTTTTCCGCCCTGGGAAATAATACCCTTATGACCTTTCTTATTCATTGAAGCAAGATGTGATTTTGCATCATCGTGACTGTCAAAACTCTTTACAGTAATTTTACCATACTTTGTTTTTGCGGTCTTAACATCATATGCTTCTTCATTTGTACCTGTATTTCCTTTTTGACCATCTATTCCAGTACCATGTTTGTATTTTGGGTCTTTAGGAGGCACAATCATTTTTTTCTTTTTTGGGTCTTTGCCAGCATAAAAATCAGCATGGTCTTGGTCATATGCCTCATCAGCTCTCGATACTTCTAATTCTTTATGAGCACCTTTATCCATGAGTTTATGCATTGCTTTAGAAGCATGTTTTCCAGATTTATACGTACCATGTATTTTGCCATCTGCATCTTTTACGTGATAAGTTCCTGGTTTCCAATCTTTCTTAATGATTCCCTCATTTGCTAGGTCGGTTTTCTGATAACCTTGAGATGCTTTCTTATCCCTAAGTCTCTTAAACATCTTCACACGTTTTTCGACTTCTTTGTGATTATCTTCGAATGCAGGCGAAATACCCTTATAGTTTTTCATGACTGGTTTTCCTAAAATTCTTTGCATCATACCTAACACAAAATCTCTAGGGTCCGTGTCACCATCGACATCAGATTTCGCAGGCATTTTACCGTCTAAAGCAGTTTGTGCAATTTTGTTAAAATATTTTTTGTCTATTCCACCACTCTTGTCAGAATAGGCTTTTAATTCTTTTCCGAAAGTTTGTAAATTCCTATGCATATTTTCTTGTAGTGCTTCTTCATGTGTATCATACATTTTGTTTTCTTTTAAAGCCTCTTCATACACGGCATTAAATTCTTCCTTATTAAGAGTTTTCTTAATAGAATAATCAGCAAACTTTTTTGCTTGCAATCTTCTTTTTACTGCTTTCTTTGGGTCTATCACGGACATCTCACCTCTACTTTGTTTATCCGCTTTGTCCATAGCCTTGTATGCCTTATCAGCCGACATTTCTTTAAAACTTCTAACAAATTTTGCTTTATTAAAAACGCTTGATGCGACATTCACATCTTCGTTAGTTTCTTCGGGTACGCAGTTAGGAACCATTTTCTTTCCTTTCTTTTTAAGTCCTACTTGTTTGTAGTTAGTCCAACATGCCTCATCAGCAGGACCGTAGCCTTTAGGTGTTACGTCTTTGATTTTAAAATCAGGTTGTTTTTTGTTTGCCTTCCATTTACCATCTTTCCAATCACCTTTGATAGCATTACCTTTTTTGTCAAAATGTTTGGCAAGATGTGGCGGCAACTCTTCTTTAACTGGTTTATTTTTTAACTCTTTAATTCTTTTGTTTAGTTCACTTTCGCTCTGTACTTTTTTAGGTAAACCTTTATGTTTAGTACTCGCATAATCTTTGACATCTTTTTTACTCATGTCTTTTGCGGCCTTCTCAGCTTCTGGCGAACCGCTTGCTTCACCTTTTTGTATTGCTCTGACAAGACCAAAGAATTTTTGTTGTTGTTTTGATACTGCTTTCTCTTGTATTTCTGTCTCTTCTCTGTAACTCAAACCCCCTTGTTTTGTCATTTGAGAGTATGACTTACCTCTAGCAAAACCTTTTTTCCAAGATTTCTCTAAATCTTTTCTGTCTTTTCTATTACCCTTTAATCGTAGTTCTAATGCACGGTCACTCTTATTAGGTTTGTCACTATCTGACATCTTAGCACTAGCACTATGATACGTAGAAGCATCTAATTCTTTTATATTTTTCTTTTCAGAAACAGGTGCTTCTTTGTTAGGTTTAGAAATTTTAACATCATCTTTTTTACCTGAAAGTTTAATCTCTAAACTTTTTTTCATTCCTTTGAGACCTTTTTTAATATCTTTTTGTTTTTGTCGAATGATTTCTCGTGGGTCTGGAGGAGCAGGTTGTTGTGCTTCAGGCTCGGCAGGCTGTTTTTCAGGTTCCTGGTTTGCTGGAGTAAATCCATCAGGTTGTTCGATAGGAGGTTGTTTTGGTGCTGGTTTTTTCTTAGGTTTATTGTTGTCAGGTGTAAAAATTTTTTTCTTTTCGTCTGCCATTTTTATCCCTTGATGTTTTTCATCATTCTTCTAAAAGTTGATTTGTTTTCTTCTTGTTTTTCATCACCAGGCATATCTTGCAAATATCTTTTCTCTAGAGGCGTTGCAACTTTAGCTTTTATTTTTTTTCTATCTTCAGGTCTTGTAAATTTTCTTTTGGCATCCATTTCAGCCTGAGCAGGGCTTTTACCTTTTACTATAGCCGTTCCCATTGGACTATCTAAGCGACTATCTACCTCATTTAAAGAGTTCCACATTTCAAAAGATTTATCAATATCTTTCTCTTCTTTTCGTACTCTTTGTGAAGTATTAACTGATTCCCACAAATCTTTATTAGATTCTGTTCTTGATTTTCCGCCTGCTATAAATGAGTTAACTCTCGATTCCGCAAACTGGTCGGAAGAAACTCCTGCCTTATGACCTTTTCTCCAAGATTTCAATGCTCTAAGATGCACTTCTTTTAAAACCTTTGTGGGTATACCTGATTTTTCAGACTTATTTTTCAAAGATTCTAACATAAAATCAGTAATGACTAAATTATTATCCTTAAAAGTTCTTGTATAAACTTTAGGTTCGTCTTTATGGTCTTCTCTCATAGTCTCTACCTTTAGAGCTTTTCTTATTTCGTTATATAATGATTTCGAGTCTCTATCATTTAAATTATTACCTTTTTTAAAGTTGTCATAATCACCTGCAACTGCAAAACCTCTTAATTTTGATGCTGACATACCTGCCGCACCTTCTGCATCTGGGTCTCTTTCGCCTGCACTTTGAAAATCAATACTCTCAAAATTATAGAAACCATGAGGTTTTCCTTCAACCCCATTGTATTTTGGTATTGTTTTTGAAAATTCAGGTATTCTATCACTGCCGACAATCATTACAATTTTTTTATATCCTTTTTCGTAAAGTTCAACTAAAACTTTAAAAATATTTGCTTGTATATCTATATTAACATTTGGACCAAAAGATTTTTCCGCATAGTAAATTTTACGTTTTGGACTTAATGGGTCTTTTTTGGCATTCTGAGTCGGTGAAAGAAAAATCCAAGGGTCGGCTTTATATCTTCTTGCCTCACCTATCATTTTCTTCACCAACTTTAAATGACCAATGGTAGGAGGATTCATTCTGCCATAAGTAAATACGACAGTTTTATTTTCATTTTTTGCTTCTGAAATTAAATGACGTAATGATTTCATGAGTGGTCATACATTTCGTTTGCGTAAATAAAATCTTTGATTGCCTTATTGGTATAAGGTTTCAATTCTTTATTTTCATCGACATAGAATTTTTTACCCTCATTTTCAACAATGGTATGCACAGATTCAAAAGTAGTTTTCTCTCTATGCTCTCTTACTGCTTTATCACCTTTTACCTTTTTCAATATCTTCTGATAAATTAGACTATCTCCCATGACAAGTCCTAATAGTTTATCGAGCATTCTGACAATTAAAATTCTCAATTCTGGTGAAAGGTCTTCTTCCGATTTTAAACTTTTCATAAGCCGAACAAATTTTGAATATTCACTTTTCTCAATCAATCCGCCCATTGCTAATCTTCTAAGTCGGTCATCGGCGCCTTCTCTAAGAGCAATTCCCATCATAGATTCTTCTAATCTATCGACTAATGCTTGTTCTTCTTTTAACATCACTTACTCCTCTTACTTTCTATGAATTGATTAATCGCATCATCATCAAATTTAATCATTTTTTCTTCTTCATTTATAAAGTATTTTTCTCCTTCATGGTCAAAAACTTTATATTTGCGTTGAAATGCATTTTTTTGTTGAAGAAAATATTCATTATCTTCTCTAACTTTTTTGCGTTTAGTATCTTTCATATTTCTTATTAAACTAGCCAATATAACTTTATCCTTTGTTAGATATCCAACCAATTTCTCAAAAAGTTTGGAAACCATTTTTCTCAAATCTGGAGGAATTGGCTTCTCCTCGTTTAACAATTTCATCAGCCTCATAAATTTACTGTAATCACCATCATCTATTAAACCAGACAAGGCTAATTTTTTTAGTCTTGTATCTACATTTTCGTTTAAATTTATTCTTAATAACTTTTGAGAAAGATTATCTAGAACTTGTTCTTCTGAATTCTGCATTTTTTAAAACTCCTACCAATTTTTGGTCAATGTAAAATTTTGTCGTGAAAACTCTAAGCGGTCAATAAGCTTAACCGCACCGCCTTCGGCGGTAACGGCAACGAAACCTTCAGGATTTGTAACTTTAAATCCGTCAGGTGTGGTAATAAATGTCTTTGCTTGTTGACTAATTTCTTGTAACTTTTTTAACAACATTGTTTTAGCCGCTATTAAAATATTTTGCATCTCAAATATTTTTCTTAATTCAACTTTATTATTTACAAAAAATGAAATAAACTCATCATGCTTTTCTTGCTTGGTTTTTCTAGCTTTTTCCGTTTTTAATTTTTCTACCTGAGCATTCAATTTTCTTTTTAAGTATGCTATTAAACCAACTACATGTGCCCTAGGATTTCCTATAATTTGACCTTCTCTAACTTTAGAATTAGTATAAGCCTTTATCTGAATATTTAGGTCATCTGTGTCAGATATATCATTTAAAGTTTTTTTATTTAAACTTCTGAATAATTTACCTGCTCCTGACATTAAAGTTGAAAATTTATTTTTTTCATCTTTTGTAAAATTTATTACACCATCCATTATCTCATAATTTGCATCTCTATACCAAACATCTGAACTTTGTCCAAAGTTATTTAAATTTATTTCATATCCTGCTGACATCTCATTTACAGGTCCATTTCCACTATATTTTGTATGCCAAACAATACCTATTTTTGACGAATTAACTTTTTTGCCTAATTCTGAATTTATTGGCACCGCATATGTGATAGTATTAGGCGAAAAAGTTACCATCGATTCATCATCAATATTTTCTATTTTTTTGTCTCCCTGTTCCGAATACAATAAATCACCCTGATAAACACCATCCATACCTATCTTCGATAGATATTTTAATGCACTTTTCATCTTCACATTAAGACCTTGTGCAGGATGATTCTCATCAATATCAGAATCAGTAAAATTTAATTTTGGCTTTTTACCAAATGCACCATGCTTTGTAGCTACAAAAAAATTTTTACTAACTGGGTCGATACCTGCGACAATTGCAGGAGCACCATCCCATTTAGTTGTAATAGTCAATTTTTTAGTAGCATTACCTTCTAAAGCCTTTTGTATGGTTAACAAATAAGTTATAGATTTTCTAAGACCATCAAAACCATCGTTCAAAATTTCATCTTCGATGTGTTCTAAATGCTTATTGGCGCCTTGGTTTTCTACCAAAAACTCTTTGAATTTTTGCATAGTAATACAATTAGTTAAAAAAATAGTCTTAAACTATTTATGATATTATTTATTTGAAGGAGAGGAATAATTATTTTTGGAGGGAGTTTTGGTCTATTTTTCTCATTATATCATATACTATCTCTGCATTAGGTTCTAAAATTTCTGTAAATTCAGAAGAAACATCCTTACCGTCTCTAAAAACTCGCATATCACACATCATTTCCGTATCCGTGTCAGGCACACTAAAGAAAATAATGTCATGACCTTTGAATTCAAAGACGATAGAGAATGCTCCTTCTGGTGCTGATACCTTAATCATGTAAAACTAAACTCCGAAAAATCTTTCTTTTTTGTCATTCTGTTATCAGTTGCTTTGTCAAATGCTGGAACATCATCCTCTTCTTTTTTGTTCCATGGTAATTTGGTATCTTTTCTTTTATTAGTTCTCTCAATCAAATCTGCTTGGGCCGATTCTTCAAGGTCATATAATTTCATTTTTGCCCTATCAATACCAATAACAAATCTCTTTGAACTTGTAGGGTCATTGTATCTATTCTTCAACTGTTTTACAAGAATCTGATTAAGTTCTTCAAGTTCTTCCGAACTTATTAAAGCAAACATCATATCAGCCGTAGCAGGAAGACCAAATGATTCAGAAGTATCTTCTAGTCCTACATCAGTATTAGTATATCCAGACCTTGTTGTTTGAGTGGCCGAGACTATAGGCAAATTACATTCTACGGCAAGTCCTCTCAATTCTTCAGCAATAGATTTGATAAACGTGTAAGAATTTACATTCGCACCTTGTTTTAATCTAGATGATGAACAAATATTTAGATAATCGATGAATATTATTTGAGGAATAAATTGTCTTTTAAGTTTCAATTCACTCAAAAGATTACGAAAATGATTAGTATTAGCGGCGGCAGTCGGATACTCTTTGACAATCAATTTACCATTTGTCACTTTTCTAATTTTTTCGATTTTTCTTTGATACATGTCTTTTGGCAACTGCTTCAAATCATCAAGTGTAACATTCATCAAATTAGCATCTATTCTTTCAGCAATTTTTTCTTCTGCCATTTCAAGTGTAATATACAAAACATTATGGCCTTGAGATAAGCAACTAGCCGCCTGATGACACATAAACAAAGATTTGCCCACTCCAGTACCTGCCATGGCAACATTAAGTGTTTTATTAGGAAGACCGCCTGATGTTATTTTATTAAAATATTCTAAATCGAATGGTATTCTTTGCTCGACTTTATGATAACTATCATATCTATCATCCGAATCTTCAATATAATCATGACCAATATTTGGGTCAAAACAAACCGCAAGAGCATCAGATAAAATTGCTGGTATCGCACCCTTGTCCTTACTTGTTTCTTTTTGACCATCAATAATACTAATAGATTCCAGTACCGCATTGTATATGGCCTTATCTTGACAAAAATTTTCAGTAGAGTCTACAATCCATTCTGTATCAGGTCTATCATGTTTATTTTCATCATATAGATTCAAACGAGAAACTATTTGTTTAAACTGGTCTTCATTTAATCCTGTGCTTTCATTCAATTCGATAACCAAAGCTTCTTTAGTAGGAGACACATTGTATTTTTGAATAAAGTCACTGACGTATTCAAATACGGTTTTATCAAGATGTTCGGTAAAATAATCTGGTTTTAAATATGGTAAAGCTCTTCTAACAAAATCATCATTATATAATAAACTTTTTAATATTGTGTCTTCTAATCTTTCCATTAGTCCATTTCTATCATTTTTTCTTGTATTACTTCTATTAAAATATCTCCAATCATTTCTTCAAACTCTTTTCCTTCTTTATCAGAATATTTTTTTTCTCTAATTTCTTCAGGAATTTCCATTATATCATATTCAAATCTATATTTCAATTCTTCTTCATTTTCTTCCGGTTCAATTACACCAAAACGATTATATTTGTAAACTACATCTTTAAATTTACCATCTATAATTCTAAATGCATGTTCATCTTCGTCTTCATCAAAACGAATTACTTCATACAGATTCTTCAGGTTCTTCTCTTTCGACATCCTCAGTCTCCGATTGATTTGTTCCATATAAAAATTCTACTTTACAATATTCATCAATCTTTTGAAGAACATCATCTGTAAAAAATTTTGTCGGTTCTGCTAATATAGCTTTACCAAAATGCTTGCTACCATCTGGCATTTCATATCTAGTAGATACTTTTTTAAATGCTTCACATGCCTCAGCCAATTCTAACATCCAATAATATCTATCCAATCCTTTATCATAAGTGACCAAGGCATCTATCATTTTATGTTCAACGGTGAGTCTTGATTTTTGATTTTTGCAATGAATGACATTTCCAATAACATCTTTACCATCTTTTTCTTTTCGTTTAGAAAGAAAAACAATATTACTTGATGCATAGTATAAACCTGTTCCTCCTCCCATAACTTGCTGAGGAAACATAGTTCCAACTTGAGAATAAGTATGATTAGTTACCAACATAGGTATTTTTGCTTTACCTAATTTCAGTGTCAATACTCTAAATGCGGCTTTCACTAAAGCGGCTCGTGTCATATCTTTAGTTTCTTTACCTTCAGCAGTATCATTCATTTCTTTTGAAGTTGATAACATGCCTAAACTATCAAGACACAACATCAAAGGTGGTCTATCTTCAGTAGACAAATATTTGTCTAATACTTTGGTAGCCTGATGCGTAAATTCTTGTATAGTCGCAACTGGCATGATGACCATTCGATTGGTATCGATTTGACGTTGTTCTACCATCTGTTTTGTTATTGCAGATTCAGACTCAAAGTAAATAACACCACCGCTAGGATTATCTGACAAAAACTGTTTGACAATACCCAATACGAAAAATGTTTTTCCTGTAGCCGATTCTCCAGCAAAGGCGGTAATTTTGTTTGCAGGGAGCCCTCCGTAGATGCTTCCCGATAGTAAAGCATTGAGAGCATAACTACCGGAATCGATAAAGGATTCGACATCACCTGCCTCAATACCGTCAGAAACCAGTCCAGCATATTCATTTCCTGTCTCCTTAACAATATCTTTTAAAAAATTTGAAGATGCACTTGAAAAATTCATTTATTCTCCTACATGTATAATAATATATAATCGGGTTTTCGATTTGGACCATAATTAATTCCTGCCACATTAACACTTGTTTTTGTTCTATCAATTACAGTTAATCTTGTTTTGTCCCCATCAAAGGAATCTATTAAATCATGACATTCACCAATGAATCCTATATCCTCTATCATTAGAATGCCATTTTCTGTCAGCAATTTTGTATAATGTTTTAGTGTAAAACTCCATGATGGCATATCATGAGGACCGTCATCCAATATGAAATCAAATTTTATGGAATTTTTAACAAAATAAGATAAAGTTCTTTCGGAATAAGCATTTCTACCATCAAGAACTACTAACCTATCTTCATCTTTATATAAATTTTCTCTCAATACCGTATTTTCAAGTCCTGTTACAATAGTATTTGGAAAAAAATCTCTCCACATTTTCATACTCGCACATTCAAATATGCCTATTTCTAACATATTTTTTATTGTCTTCTTGTATGGTTTTAAAAACGGTCCATAAAATTCAGTATATGCATGGGCATATTTAAAATGTTCTGTGCCTTTGTCAGTACCATACTTATTAGCCAATTGTGTCAACTCATGCATAAAAAATCCTCTATAGTATTCTTATTGTCTGTCAAATATTTCTGATTATTTTTTCTAAAGACCCATATCGGTTCTATAAACACCTCACCAGCTTCATCTGCATTAGGTCTTGGTATCATTCTCATACCTATTTTACCAAGATAATTGGACTTTGTAAACCCCGAAAAAGTATTCACCATGTCATCACATAAATTCAATCTTTTACTGTTTCTAGTTCTAGGCTCTATGATGTTTATCATCATAAAACCATCGTCTTTAATAGTTTCCCATACTTCATGTGACACATTAAAAAAGAAATCATTTTTCCAACTATCAAAACTGCTATATCTTTTCCAAGATTGGTCATCTTCATAATCGGTATTACTCGCATATCGTTCAGTTTCAAAATATGGAGGTGATGTAAAATACATATCGAAAGAATTTTCATATTCATTCCAGTTTACATCTTCTGAAGGTTTTCTAAAAATTTTAACTTTTTTTCTGCCCTCACAAATAAAAAAATCATTTTTCTCAATTAGTCTAGCATGTACACCCAAAACTTTTTCATAGAAAATGCATTGTTTTTTATACATTTCGAATGTTTGTGGATTAGGGTCACAACCAACATATGATTCAGTGCAATGAGTTCCGTAAAATCCTGCTAAACGGTCGCCCCATCCACAAGAAGTATCCAATATATTTTTTGATTCATGTTTTTCATATATCGCTTTTGCAACTGATGGTTTAAATTGCGTAGCCGTGTAAGTGCCTAATCGAAATGATTCTCTAAAAGTCTGTTCATCGAGGTTCTTATTCATCATTACGGTAGGTCTCCAAAATATCCAATTCATACTTCGTAACGACTCTTCGCTTTTCCATATGTCTTGAGGAGATTTAGATGAATTCGAACCACATTTCATTCTATTTTCTTGATGAAAATAATCACTTACATCGTTGTAAGTATGAGACTTATCAATAACCCCTAATGGTTTATCGGAGTATTTATATTTGTAATCATATCTCTCTTTTATGACATCAAAAGTTTTATACTCGTCCAACATACTACTATTACAAAATCTAAAAAATAAATCTATTAATCTTTTTTCTGGAATTTTTTTGATAGGAAATGGAACATCATTTGACACAATATAATTGGCCAATGATTCTCTTATATCTTCTTTTTTATATTTTTCTTTAAATACTTTCCAATTTTTTGAAGAAACATAAGGTATGTTTCTGCTATCAGAATTAATCAAAAAATATTTAACAATGTCATCTTTAATCATTAAACGAAAAAATTATCGATTGTATTTCTTCTCTCATATTCCCAACCGACACATTTTAATATTGCTTTGAGGGGCTCCAAAAAAGATTTTTCAAATTGCATATCGTAATCAATAAATTCATGTAAACCGAACTCATTTGGCAGAACTGTGCCCATACTAATAACTGTATCACCTGTAGGATTAGGCGTTTTCAAATATGAAAACTTTATCTTCTCACCTTCTTGTATTAACTGATGTAAGTTGGTCAACTTATTTTTTTTCAAAAGTTCATTATGAATAATAGTACCTTTTACGTGAATCGGGGTACCTTTCTTATATAATTGTACACTATCAGAATATTTTGCAATACCTTTAACCGACCTAGGAAAAGCAACATCTTCTGGTTGAAGTGTTTCAAAATTATTTCTGAAATTTTCGACAAAAGAAATCATTTCATCTTCAGTACCATTCATTAGAATATGAAATGCTTCTGTCAGTTTATCTCTACAAATAGCAGGCGTAGAAGATTTTACTGACTCAATACCCATAACTTTCAGTTTAGGTTTTGCATACTGAACACCTTCACTATTATGAACATTCATGATGTAATGTTTCTTGCCAGTCCATACTGCTTTATCAGCAAGGACTTCTCTTGACATGTTCATCTTTTGCTGATAAGCATTCATATAATCTTTAAGATTTTCATACGATTTACTGATACAATCTTGAAGTTTTGACTCACAAACCTTATCTAAAAATTTAATTATTTTTTCTTTATCAGTCTCTTCTTCAAAAACGGTTTTTACCAAATCGTCAAGACACACATAAATCGAATCAGTATCGGCGGCAATAATGTAATCTTTATCTTCTGTTTTGAGAATCTTATTCAAATACAGGTTAACATCTCGTTCAACCCAACGAATGGAGAGTTGACCGCCAGTTGTAATAGCCTCTGCCTGTCTTATGTCATAAAATCTAAAATACTGATTACCTAAAGCACCATAAGCAGAATTCAACTGAATTTTTCTAGCCATCTGCATATTATTCAAACGTGATACTTCATTATCATATTCTACTTTTTTAGATGGGTCTTTTTCGTTCTCGTAATGTTGTTTAGCAATCAACATATTTTTCTTAAAGACTTTTCTCTCAGCATACATTCTTTCCATCATTTTTGGAAGAAAACCTTGAACATCTTTTTTAAAATGAAAACCATTTGCGGCCAAACACATACCTTGAGCCTTAACATATTTTGTATCGACATCTTGGTCTAATAGAGAATCTACTGATACAGATTTAGGAGGATAGTCAGTAATAACTGTCTCAGGTGAAATGTTGTATTGCATAATCAAATGAGGATATAAACTATCTAAATCAAAACTAGCAACCCAATCATACATACCAGGAACAGGCTCTTTTACAAAAGCGCCTTGATATGGTTCGTTTTTAATTCTATCTTTTTTAGGAGGAAGAACTATATTCTCTTCTCTCAATTCATTGTATATCAAAGTGTCCCACATACGAACTTGAGTAAATACATCTGTATAATTCACTTTAGCATCATAGGCCAGGACAATAGACATCTCAATCAGTTTCATCTTGTTCTCAAGTCTGTTAACTATTTCAACGTCTTTAATATTATAATCAATGAATTTTTGATAATCTTCTTTCCATAAATTGTGAAGAGAACCAAATTCAGAATAATCAAGTTTACGCTCACCTAATTCAACATGACCTATATGGTCTAATCTATAGGTTTCTCTTTGAGTGTGTGTAAATTTACGGTAGAGGTCAAGATAATCAAGTGTGGCAACACCCATGACTTCAAAAGCCTGTTGTTCTCTGGTACCGCCAAAACCTGCTTGATTAACCGTTCTTTCACTTACAAATCCCCAAGGAGAAAGACCAGAACAAAATCTTTCATCAAACAATCTGGTCATTCTGTTGACAAGATAAGGTATGTCAAAAAACTTTACATTCCAACCAGTAATAATATCAATATTCTGCTTTGACCAAAAAGAAACAAATTCTGTCAATAAATGTAATTCATCACTACACTTATAGTAAAGCACATTGTCATCATGCACTTTATACTCACCAGCACCAAATACATAAAAAACATCTTCAACCTTAACAGTAATGGCCGTAACTGGTTCGCTTGCTCTTTGAGGGTCAGGAAAACCATTTTCAGAACCAGTCTCGATGTCAATATTTGCTACAATAATTTTACTCAGGTCATAGGGAACTGTACCTTCAAAATTATCAGATATAAAACAGTAGTGATAATTAGTGTTACCGTAGATAGAAAAATTTTCTACACCATCATATTTTTTTATGAATTCTCTGGCCTCTCTAATAGAGCCACATTCCATAGGAGCAACATAATCCCCATCAAGAGTCGTGAATTCTGTAGGTTTTGGTGAAGGTACGTATAAGGTAGGATTATAATCTAATTTAGATTTGAAGTGTTTACCATTTTTATCAATTCCACGGTAATGAATCTTACCGCCCCAATTTTGAACATTAGTATAAAAGGTCATGTAGTGTATTTTGTATATCTATATTGATAAGGACTCCCCATTTCGTCTAGTTTATCATAACACAATAGAATGTGATTGTCAATCCAGGTTCTTTTAGATTGAAAGGCACCTAATAAAAATAAAATTTGTAAATATATTTTCCAGAGTAGAGGTCTCATGGCTTCCAAGGAAGATATTTTCCTTTTGTTTTTTTATTGATGATTAAACCGTTTTTACGATTAGTACCATCTTTTTTATATGAGCAATGTACCCACCCACTGTTTGGGTCCGAAGGGTCATGAAATTCGAGAATGATTTGGTCAAATTCTAGATTCTTATAAACCCATTTTGCCAATTCTGAATTAGACAAACCAATAATTTCGAAATCGGCGGCTTCCCCTTTGCAATGTTGAGAGGTGGATTTGGAACCTATTGCTTTGTTCAACTCAGGACCTCGATATCCTGAATTAATAGTGACTACTCTACCAAAATGAGTTCTGACTGGTTGTAAAATATTACAACAGAGATTCGTGAGGTTAACGATTATTTCATCATTTTTTGGTGTGTTATTAATACCTAATCGTGTAGCCGTTGACGATTTAATTAATTCTGCTAATGAAAAATTTTGTGTTATTTTCACGGTACACCTTTCTATTGTGCATCATAATATGTTTTAGAAAGTTCTCCACGAACTGCGGTTTCTCCAGTTTTTCTGCATTTTATATAAATTTTCTCAGAAACACCAGATGGTCTATTAAAAGTTCTAATACCACCTGAAACTGAACCATTTGCATCTGAATAAGTATCAGAAGCCGTAGCCGCATTTTCATATTGCCATTTATTATTTGAACCTGTGACTGTTACCCAAGCCATTTGTAAATCCAATAAAAAAAGGCGGTCCGTAGACCGCCTCTAAAGTTATACTACTTTATGTTCGACTGTTTTCACTCCATCGTGAATATCAATTTTGCGAGGTCTTTTTTCCTCTGGTATAACTCGCTCTAAATCAATTTTAAGCAAGCCATTAAATAAGTCCGCACCCTTCACAATAACGTCATCCGCTAAGTTAAACCTTCGGGTAAAGACTCGCTTGGCGATTCCATGATGCAAATAACTTTCACCATCATTATCTTTGCGTGGCACTGATTTTATTGTGAGTGTGCCATCTGCGAGTTCTATGTCTAGGTCGTCTTTTGTAAACCCTGCAAGGGCTAATTCGATTACGTACTGGTAATCGTCAATTTTGCGAATATTATATGGAGGATAACCTCCTTGACCATTCGCAGAAAAAGAAGCATCATCAAAAAGACGATTAAAAAAAGAATCAAACCCTACACTTGTTGAAAGTTGGCGATTGAGTTCTTCGATTGTTTTCGGTACTAAATACATATTATCTCCTATATTAGCGAGATTATTTAAATATCTTCTACATTAAGTCAGAAGATTGTTGCGGTATTGCAACGGCGAGATACATTTATACGTCATCTCTTTTTACTATATTTATATTATATATCCTTTTTTAATTTTTGTCAAGCGTCATAATCCTGTTGACCCAAACCCTCCATCTCTTTCTGTTTTTTGCTCAGGTCTGTTATCAATTCTATTAATAACATAAGGTTCTGTTCTCCTCATTTCAGCTTGTGCAATTCTGTCCTCATGATTTATTAAAATTGTATCATGAGAAATATTTGTCATTATACAATTGCATTCTTCAACATAATCTTCATCAATAATACCTACATTATTTGCAGTAATTAATCCTTTTTTTAAAGCATTACCTGAACGAGGATGAACTTTTACATAATAGCCAAAAGGTATATCAAATATTATTCCTGTAGGAATGAGATATCTCCATTTAGGCAACATATCAAGTGAATCATTTTTTAATATAATTTCTTTTTTATGATTATATCGATTATAACCAATAATAGTTTTTCCTGCTTTGAGATATGCTTTTAAATCAAAACATGCAGATTTTTCTGTTGCTAATGATGGAATTTCAATGTCATCATATAAACAAAAAACACCTAAACTTTGTTGTAATTGTATCGTATTCACTTTACTCCATAATTTAATTTTTCAATTATTAAGACTTTTTGCCTATATTATATTTTGGCGTTAAAGTCCATTCTTCCTTTTCTGCAAAAGATAATATTTTTAATTGATTGAGAGGTAAAGTAGGCTCTTCTGTCTTTGAAGGATTTATTAATCCGACAAGGTCCCACTCCGCTAAAAGATTTGCTATAGTATTTCTTCTTGCAATATCTGTATCTGAAAAATTAAAAGGTTTTCCGTCTAATGCAAAAAGTTCTTTAAAATGAACAATATAATATTTTTGTTGTTTGTGTAAAATATGACACGATTGATATAATGTTTTTTCTTTTCTACTTGCTACACCTATTCTCGTTAGAGTTTCTTTCACCTTGAGAAAATCATCTTTTTCTTTCAAAGAAACTTCAACCATTTGACTGATATCATAAGACATCATGCTCCTTTCAATTCACCTTTATCAAGTATCTTTCTAATATGTTCTAATTGGTCTTTAGAATGTAACGGCAGTGCTTCTTTTGCTCGGTGGATGTTGAAACTGTAGTATTCCATAAGCATGGTCAATAATTCATTTTCATCGGCTTTGTGCCATTTTGAGAATCGTTTCTTCTGCCTGATATTATTTAGTAAATACTCAAATTGAAGTTTGTTCTCTATGTTAGGACGAATATTCATTTCATTGGCATCAAATATCGTATCCATAAAATAAGAAAGACCTCGATTCACTATGAAAGGTTTATATTTTTTTTCAACCTGACGGTCGATATCATCGGCCATCAGGTTCTTTTTTCCATGATTTATTTCATTAATAAAATCAAAAGGTGTCATAACATATTTTTAGGACTAGGATTTTCCATCATTCCATTTAAAAGTTCTTGTCTCTGCAATTCAGCCTGTTTTTCCGAACAAGCAAAGGTTATATTATATGCAATTCTAGCATTATCTGGTGCCAAATTACCAGCAGTTTGTCCAAAAGTTTTTTCAAAATATTCTATTTCATATCTTTTTTCATACTCAGCTATAGCACATCTTACCATTAAATGCAAATGTTTAGGAACAAATCTTGTTCTTACATGAGGCAATTGAGATAATTGTGAAAATAACATAGTGGTCCAAAATTCTTTTCTTATGGGGTCCCACTTTCTTGTTTCGATTTGTTCAATCGAAATATTATCTTTTGGAGTATCAACTTTTGCATAATTTTGTGTACATCCATAACCAATACTTATCATCAAAACCATAGCCAGTATTGATTTTTTAGACATTTTTATCCTAATTAAATTGACATTCTACCATTACTTCTACAAGACAGGCTACAAGATTAAGTTCTTGGTCGGCCGCAAATGCAGATTTGTATTGATAGTCTGCTAAGATTAAAATTAATTGAGGAATAGAAGACGGTTGGACATACTCGGATGCTACATCATATATTCTACGAAAAACCTTTTGTGGGTCATTGTCAATATTGTCAGCAACCCATTTACGTACACTATTAAACTGCTTTTCTTTCATAGCAAGCATCAAATCTTTAAGATTTACTTCTGATACTTGTGAAAGTATGCCTGAATCTATTTTACCAAATGAAGAATATTTTTGTAGTTCATTTATTACTCTCCTGTTATCAGGAAAGTGTTTCATGATTACTTCTGCAACTACCTTTTTATCGTACTCTATCTGTTCCTTGTCTAATATATATCCAATTCGTTTCATAAAGTGACCCGCCATTTGTTGCTTGTCATCATTATGTAACTTAAATTCTACAACCTGACATCTTGAATGCAATGGTGAAATAATTCGATTTGCATAGTTACACGTAAGAATAAAAGTGCAATGCTTCTCAAACTCTTCAATAAAAGCTCTTAGGGCAGGTTGTGTAGATTGTGGATTTAGATAATCGGCTTCATCAAGTATTACGACTTTGCTTCCACCATCAAAACTCATAGTAGAAGCATAGTTACGAATTTTATTTCTAAGAACATCAATACCAGATTCTTCAGAGCCGTTAATGAATAGATAGTCACAACCAACTTCATTACAAAGTGCTTTTGCAATAGTAGTTTTACCTGTACCAGGACCGCCAGATAGAATCATATTAGGAATTCTACCTTGGTCTTTTATACCTTGAAATATATCTTTTATATGGTCCGGTAGGATACATTCCGAAATTTCTCTGGGGCGATACTTTTCACACCAGAGAAATGATTCACGATTTTGCATGTGGATTAACCTTCAAATACAGAGTTAGGTTCTAGTGCAATGAAATATGTTAAAACATCATCGGTACTAACAAATTTTGCCAGACCTTTTTGAGAAAGAGAAACAGTATATTCTTTAGACATAATTTTACTAAAGTTTTCTACCTTAAAAATGAATTTAAAATTTTTATCTGTTTCGCCAACTTCATCAAATGCCTCGTCTGTCATTTGATTTTTGGAATTAATAACAACAATTTTAACTTTTGAACCATCACCTACAACTGCAACTTCAGGATATTGAAGAATAGCAGAAGATTTTACGATATACTCATAAACTGTTTTCTGAAGTGTAAACTTAACGTCTTCAGTAGGAAGAGCAACCTCTTTGTCAGGAGGTCTAACAACTAGACTAGCATCACAATATGTTTGCTTTTGTCCTCTACTAGAACGAGTAGCATCCTTCAATACTAATTGCTTATCGCCAAATTCAATATCAGGTTGTTCAATCAAAGATAGAACACCAAGCAACCTATTCAAGTCATAGATGCCAAATTCTACAGGAATTTCTTCAGCAATATTAGCATGAGCAAGTATTGCCTTTGAAGGTGCAACTGTTTTGATTTGTTTACCTGTTTGAAAAAACAAACCACTATTAATATTAGAAAAATTTTTCAAAATAGAAATAGTTTGTTCACTTAGTTTCATAATAACTCCATAATTTATTTAACATGATAAAAATAGTATAACAATATAAAAAAGATAAGTCAATCATTTTTTATTTTTTAAAGCCTTTCTTTTCTGACTTCTTTTTTCGGTTTTTTTCTGAATTTGTTCAACCTCTTCAACGGCCTTTTCATTTTCTTTTTTAATTCTTCTCTGCTCCCTTAAATGTTCTGAATCTCTAAGGTTGGTCATTGCATAAGGATTAGCTTGGTCTATTCTACCTAAATCTGCCATAGTGCCATCAAACACATAAGAACCAACATGACCTAATTTCATCCAAGGACATAGAAAAATTTTCTTACCTATTTTTCTAGATAATTGACAAAACATATAATCTTCTGATAGATATCTATCAGAACCGCCAGATTCTCCTCCTGGCATATATGCATCATTATCGATTACCGTATCAAAATATGCATGAATATAACGGTCACCTTTAAAAAATTGAGACCTATTATGGTCTGGTTTATAATGAAATTGAGGAAACGCTTCTCTCCAATCGTCAAAAACATCTCTCTTAACCATCATAAAACCCGTACCAATTTCTAGAACTTCTACAGGCTCATTAACCTTCATTTCTTTTGTACCCAAAACAGGATTAAAAACAAAGTCACCTGTAAATTTTGCCAATTCATCTGGCTCTTCATCCGCTATACCAATGTCTACGGCTCTTCTTATTTTTTCCCATGCAATGCATTTCTTACCATAAGGACCACCTATAATAGGTTTGTCATCATCACAAAGAACTGCAAGAGACAAAACATCTCTTGGGTCAAAATGAATATCAGAATCGATAAACATTAAGTGCGTGAACCCTTCGGCTCTCAAAAATTCATCCACAAGATAATTTCTCGCTCTTGTGATAAGAGATTCATTAAATATGAAAAAGAATCTCGTTTCAACTCCGTAGTTAGCACACATGGTAGCTAAATCAATACAGGCTTTTGAAAACATTCCTACACAATTACCACCATACATTGGTGTTGCTATGAATATTTTCTTCTTTCTAAGTTCCTGTACTTGTACTTCAATTTTCATTATACTCCTTAAACATGTGGTTCCGTATGACCATGAGACTGTTCTGGTTTTATTTTGTCAGTATGACATATATTATGCTGAATTTTTTTCTTTGGCCATATAAGAGCATACGCCATTGTAGTTAAAGAAATTACCGCCACTATTATCATAGCGACAAACATCATCATGAATATCATTTCTTAGGTCCGTACATAGATTGTGTAACACCGATTAAAAATACAATACTCACAACAATTCCGCAACCAAAAATGATTGCGGAATTGGGGTCATTAAAAAATTCAATCAGTCCCATTCTCCTCTGTCCCAGTTTCAATTACCCTGAAAGCACCTAAAATTGATGGAACCCAAAGACCTACATAGATTCCATAAAGTTTGGCATCATAATGGTCCATAAAGAAAAACAAATAGATTGAAAGTGCTAATGATAGCACGGTTGCAATTAATACATATTGATGTGATTTTTTCATTTTACCTTTCATTGTTAAAATGCATCTGCCCATTGCTTATCAAGCAATTGTTCAAATTTTTCTTTTTTTTCATACTTTGAAATTAGCAATTCTAGCTCTTCATTACATCCGATTAAATATAAAATTCTTTTTTCTAATTTATCTATTTTTCGTTTGTCTTGTTTATGCTGAATTCTTGCATTCATTTAAAATTTATTTTTGATTATAATCTTTTGACATATGAATCAAAATTTCTGGTTTAGTTTTTTCATATGGGTCGGTATCAAGGTCAAAAAATCCTTGAGGAGGTTTTTCCGAAATTACATATTCAACGTTCATATCATTTATGAACATAGCATATCTCCAACTACGAAAACCTAAATTTTCTTTCCATACTAACATATTCATGTCTCTAGTAAATTCTCCATTACTATCAGGAATCATTTTAACGTTTTCAATTTCTAAATCTTTAGCCCATGCATTCATAACAAATGAATCATTTACCGAAAGACAATAAACTTCATCTATGCCTTTTGCCTTGAAATCATCATATAATGCTTCCAGACCTGGAAGTTGCATACTGCTTCAAGTAGGCGTAAAAGCACCTGGCAAAGATACTACTAAAGATACTTTATCTTTAAAATAATCTTCAGAGGTTTCTTGATACCAATCTTCGCCTTTCCTAATCTTAAAAGTAGTATTAGGTACTTTTCTTTGATATTTAAATATTTCTTGGTGTTTAATTCTACCGTCAACATCAACAATCGACATCTTCTTCCTCCTTATCAAGAAAATATTGTAACATACCTTTATAATCACCCACAAACTCGCCTTTAATGAGAATTTGAGGTACAGACGTTGATTTGGTGTGTTTCATAATCTCACCAAAAAAACGTTTATCAGAATTAATGACTGTATATTTCAGCCCTTTTTCTTCTAGATATTCTTTTGCTTTATCGCACCATTGACATTCGGGAACTGATTGGTGCCTTATGATTACATTCCCTGTTAATTTGATTTCCATAATTTTCTCACGAGTAAATAAAAAAATAGGTGAGTCTTTTTGGACTCACCTATTATATATATGACAATCAAAAAGGTGTTCTGTCATCAGAATCAACTTGAGGTTCACCTCCTTCTGAAGTCTCTTCTGAAGGTTTATTAACATCACCATCAACCTTGGTGTACAGGTCAAGAAATGCCTGTTTTGTTTCGTCATCAAAACGATTGACACAAAGTTGAATCGCCTTCATTCGGTCACCGAAAATCTTAAATGCATTTACGATGTGAACAAGGCGTCTGGTAGCAACGATTTCATCAATGCCACCATCATAGAATGTCTTACGGATGATGTCGGCCCAATCAACAAGTTTTTGTGCAAACTCATCATCAAGACACCCAAGTGACTGCATGATACCAACGAGAATTTTCTTCTCGGTAGCAGGAGTAGGATACTCTTGCTCAATGGTAATTGCAAATCTCTCAAGGAAAGCCTCATTGAGGATGTTAGTACCGATAAAACGGCCATCATCAGAACCTTTACCTTTAGTGTTTGCGGTAGCAATCACATTGAAACCAGTCTTGGGTTTGACAAAACGATTAATCTTTTTGACATAAACACCTTTACCCTCAAGAACTGGTTGCAAACACATGATTTTGTTAGATGCAAGGTCTACTTCATCAAGAAGCAGAACGGCACCACGGTCCATGGCTTGAATGACAGGACCATCTTGCCATACAGTTTGACCGTCAATCAATACGTAGTGACCGAGAAGGTCATCTTCATCAGTCTCAACAGTAATATTGACACGAAACATTTCACGTTTGGCTTTGGCACAAGCCTGTTCAACGAGAAAAGTTTTACCATTACCAGACAGACCAGTAATGAAACCTGTATAAAACAGATTTGATTTAATGATATTATGAATATCTTTGAATTGACCGAACGGAACAAATGTTCCATCTACTTCAGGAACAAAACTCACATCTTCAGTATTAGTGATAGATGCAGGAAGAGAAGGTTCAATCTTAGTAACCTTCTCATCTACTTTGGTAGCAATCATAGTTGATTCTGAAGATACAGGGTTAGAGGTGCTTTCACTCATTACAACCGCACCATTGGCGGCAATAGTTGGCAGACGATAAACACCACGAGACATGCGAAGTACATCAGATTTTTGCAACCATTGCACGGATAAAGAACTGCCATGTTTGGCTTGAAGTTCTTTGATATCTCGTGTGGTGATGGTTTCACCAAAACCTTCAGAGATTGCCAGTTCAACGAATTGTTTTTGTTTATCAGTCAAATTCATAATGCCTCATTGAGCAAAGGGTTATTTCTCATTACCAACATTAGTATTATACCAAATTTTTGGTCAATGTCAAGGGTTTTATGCTACCAAATCAATAAATTTATTGAGAACTACACGGTTGCGTAATTTCTTACGATTCATTTTTTTGAAAGCATTACGTATTGCAGATTTTTTAGAACCAACATCAACTTTGTCAAGTTCTGAGGTACTATCAATCTGAAGGTCAGCACCGTCTTTAATGATATAAAGATTATCATAACCATCCATTTGGGTTACAATACATTTTTCTTTACGCCATGATGACATAATTTCTTCATAATCAGAAGATTTAGGTGCATAGTAACCAACTTTATGTCGGTCAAGACGATTAACAAGAAAGAAACCAATGATGTTTGCACCAGTTGATTTACGCAAAGAATCAAATAAGATTTCAGTCATGCTTCTGTGACTGGCCGACCAACTCATTGCAGTTTTTCTCACAACTTCTGTTTTTGTATTTGTATCACGAATTGTCAAATGGTCATGACGATTAAAATATTGTTCTTTTTTACTTGAATCGAGATAACGGTCAAATTGACTTGAATCACCATCTGTCAGAAATACAGTGTTAACAATTTGAACATTGTTATCACGTTTGAATTTTCGAACCAAATCATGACCTGCAACAATGGCCGCATTTAAAGGAGTACCACCTAGGCAGTATTCATTTGGTATTGAAGGTGTTTTACTATCACTATAATGCCAATTAATTTTACCTACGAAATGGTCACGTATATTGATAGCATTCCAGCAGGCTTTATTGAAATCGGTGTTTGACATTTTATTCGAAAACAATTGCATCAAATTAAAATGCTCTTGCTCACACAAGTCACCAGGTTGATAATCCCATCTTGGAGCATCATGTTCCATGTCTAAACTGGCTCTTTGGCTACTTGAACGCCACAATCGGTCAGTAAATGCATAAACATCAAAAGGAATATTAACTTTTCTACAGAACATTACAAGTATCATCATTTGTTCTACAGTACCGGCCATATTACTATTCATAGAACCAGACCAATCAATGAACATGACAAGACCATGATTCTTACCGGTTGTCACGGTAGCCACTCTTTTGAAAAGATTGTCTGAATACTTGTAAGAATAAAGTTTTGACGTTTCAAGAACACCAGTGTTTGCCGATGCGGTACGTTTGTACTCATCTGCACGTTTCTTCATCTCAAATTCTTTTGCAAGATAATCAATGATTGATTTATTTTGCTCACGAAATTCTTTGAATCTTTTAGGTGCGGAAGACCATGACTCGGTTGGTGTCATAGTACCCCAATAACCAGTGTGAGATTCATCACCATAAAACTTTTCATGCATCTGAGCCAATTGTTTGTAATCAATAACAATATTTTTCAAATTTGCTTTTGGAATATTGGCATAGATATATTTTCTATCATCATCAATAACTTCATTCAATTCTGATTCTTTTCTGCGAAAGAATTCATCAGTAATTGAACGAGGACCTGAAACTGCATTTGGATTTACATTTGTACCAACACCACCTTCAGCACCAACAGTATTTGACGGATTGACTTGACCATCTGTTTCATCATTATCATCGTTTTCAAATTCATCTTTGAATTTATCGGCAGGCGAATTACCATCTGAAGATTTTGTTTCATCTGAACCATTCGCAGATTCTTCAGATTCGGAAGATGGACCTTCTGAATTATCTGATTCAGACTCATTTTCCTCGCCTTCATCACCCTCACCATCAGGCATACCAGAACGTGGCTCTGATTCTTCAGACTCTTCATTCCATTCAAAAGGTGTTTCGCCCATCGGGTCAAAGTCCATATCACCTTCTTCACTTTCACCATCACCATCACCAGAAAACATATTGAAATCATGGTCATCGGTCATGCTTTCATTTTCTGCACAATAATCATAAAGTCTGTCAGTAAATTCGACAATCTCAGGAAAAGTTTCAAGAGACATCAGTTCATCAACCCACTTCATTTCATCTTCAGTAAATTCAATGCCCATTGAAGCACCACCTTTTGTATGAAGGTTAATGCGGTCAATAAGAGGAAGTCCATCAATCTCGATTCCATTGATACCAAAGAAATCGTTACGCATTAATTCACGATAACCAAGAACCATTGCCTTAGAAGCACCAGGATATTTTCGTTTGATTTTCTTCTCAATACGAGCATCTTCGGTAACATTGAGAAATGACTTGTAACCTTTGCCTTTTTCATTACCTGACGAATGCCAACCATCAGCAGGAGTATTGAGTGCATGACTTACTTCATGAAGAACAAGAAGGTCATAGACATCACCGTCCATCCACTTGAAAATCGGAAGATAAAGCACACGATTTTTAGGGTCAAAAGCGGCAGTCTCATAATTGCCATGTTCAACTTTGATATTTTCTGTGGCTAGCAGTTTAGCCAACATTGATTTTGATTCTCGTAAATTCATGAGATTTTTTAGGAAGGGTTACTCATCAACATAGTTATATATTACCAAATTCTGATGAGGTGTCAAGTTTTTTTTTGGAGCGAGTAACGAGATTCGAACTCGTGACCTTTTGCTTGGCAAGCAAACGTTCTACCAACTGAACTATACTCGCCCAAAAAAATTATACTCTTTCTACTAATGACTCTTGGTACCTAATCGTTCTGACAGGTAGAGTATGCAGTCTAATAAAATCACCATCTTTAACATCCCACATATCATCTACGCAATCTGGTTTTTGTTCAAATGCATACCATTTTCTATTTTTGTCCATTGCGGCATACTTCATTTTAACAAGTTCTAATTTTTCTAGAACATCTTTTTTGACAACATCTCTCATAATTATTTTTTTATATTAAGGTTTATACCAAACAAAAATTGGTTCGAACTTGAACCATTTATCATCAACTTTAACGGCATTCTTATAACTTGGTTTACCGTCATCACCAATTCGATTACCGCCTGGCATCCAGGCTAATGTCATTTTAATTTTCTCAACAAACTCCATACCATGCTCTCTCAAAATCTTGTTACTATCTTCTTCAAGAGGTAACATATCAGGACCAAATTTTGCATCGGCGATATTCCAAAGTAAATATCGTTTAGGTCTCAAATACTCGATACATGTCTCAAGGGTGGGTCTTAAAAAACCATCTACCCAAGATTGGTATTCTGGGAATTTTTTGTAGGATTGTTCTTCATCTTCTGAGTATGCTTCTTTAGCAAAGTACGGAGGACTTGTGAAGATGAAATCAAGTTTTCCTTTGTAGGTTTGAAACTGCTTATTATTTTTGATTTCTTCGGAACCAAGCTGATATATTTCATAGGTATGGTTGTGCGGAAAAAGTGAGCCATATTTATTCTCATTAAAAAATTTTGCAAGATACTCATATTTCGTAATACCCAACTCTTCAATCCAATGGTCGGTATTAGGGTCGGTCCCGATATAATGGACATTACGGTCATCGGTAACAGACATAGCGCCAAGACAACGACCGCCCCAACCGCTAGAAGGGTCATAAACATTGATAACATCTTGCTCTTTAATGTGTTCAGTATACCTTTCATACAAATATTTAGCGGTAAGAGGAGGAAAGTTTACTGCATACTGACACCATGAAATACGAAATGCCTTAAAACCTACAGGAAATATTTTTTGACCAAACTTGAATAAACGAATACGAAACAAATCATTTTCATCAAGTTTTGCATTTACTAAACATTTTTCAGGAATATTTAATTCTTTAATTTCATCTTTTGTAAGTGTACACCATTTTACGTTCACAAGGTCTTGATTATGACCAGTATATTCTGTATCTTCGGAATGAGGTGCAATCCAATAATCATGAGTGCCCAAACCTCTAAAATCACGTTCAAAAATTTCTACCCATTGTTTACCAGATTCAGCAGGAATCAAAAAATCTTTTATTCTACCTTTAACAGGAACTGTTTGAGAGTATTCATAAAAACTGTCACGTTTGAAATGACGATGTGAATATTTGTAAACTTTCTCTGATAATTTATCATCTACAAAGTGGTCATAGATTGAAAGACCATCATCATTTTTAGAATAATTAATTCGGGTCTTCATCATGGTAGGAAAGAACTGATTACAAGCATTACCAATGACCGATGTATTTCGAATTATATTATCACCTTTATGCATTTCATGAACTGGAAAAGATGACATTTTATTAAATTGTTCTATTATAGCATCCTTATTCCAACCTACTCTTGGAGGTAGACCAAGTTCATCCCAAGCATATGCGATTGTATTTCTCATGTCAGTCAACCATTGACGAAATTCATCATCTGACATCCAAAGAATTTCTTCAAATGTCTTATTGACTTCATGGTCTAAAACGTAGTCATTACGTTCATAATAATGTTTCATTTCTTTATACCGAAAAAATAGAGGTCACAAATTTCTTTATCTATCGCAAAACTATATGATACAAATAGTTTATCAAAGTCTATTAACTTTGTAAAGTCTTTTTTGTTTAAATTTTTATAATAATCCCATCCTTTATCAATTGTTAATGGAGAATTACCAGGACTGGTTCTTGTCGTTCCATGCTCTGGTCTTCCATCACTAGCACAAGTAAAAAAGACCATGCCTTTTGATTTAGTAACTCTTATCATGTTCAAAAAAGTCTCTAGCCAAAATGGATTATGCTCAAAGCATTCGGCTGAACAAGATACATCAAAAGTTTCGTTTGGAGCATCATATTTTTGTCCTTCACATACTAAGTCTACACCTTCTCCCTCTCCTACGTCTATACCTACATATTCACATTCATAAAAAAAATCTCTAATAGAACCATTGATATTCAAACTGCCTACTTCTAAAACTTTCTTCTTACTAAAAAAATGTGGATAAATTTTTTTCAAAGATTTTACATATTCTGCCTGTTGCAAGTGTGCCATTATGCTCCTACATTCCAAAACAATGTTGTACCTATATCACCATATAATTTTTTATCAGAAAGTTCTTGAATAAACTTCCACGCCTTTGCATCATATGTAGGTGCAGAAGGAAATGGAGGCATTTCATCTTCTTTAACGGGTTGGTCAAATTTATATTCACTACGATGATAAATTGCTCTTCCTATTTCTCGTTCATTCATAGTATGTCCTACACTTACAACATGTATTGTCGCATTAGGCCACGCAAGTTGTAACCCTCTATTTAATGTTCCACTTGAACCCACGGTCCATACTTCATTTGGTGTGACTGGTAGATTTCTTGCAACTTTTATTATCGAACCAAGAACTGATGGATGTTCAAGACCCAAAGGCAAAACCATTCTGTCAGATGATTCGGCGGCATAATCTTTTGCACGTTTTTGTGTGACTGTCAACATACCATTTTCTACCCAATGATAATCAACACCTAATTCTATGCCACGTTTTTGATATTCAGTAAGATTTTTTTCATCACGTTTCGCCATGAACAATACTGATTTTTTGTTATGACGTTTACATGCAATCGGTAAACTTATTTGTGCGTATCCAGTAGCAGGACATGAACCAAAAACCCATTCATTTATGTCTTTATTTGAACCTATAAGATAATCTATAAATCGTACTTTTGAACCTGCATTGAGCATGTCATCTCGTACTACAAGAATACCATCATGCTCAACCAGTTGTGGTGTAGGATATGGGTCTGTCCAATCTTTCACAAGTTCAAGATAATCCTCATCGGTCTCATTCCATAGTGTACTCATTTTTTATATCCAAAATGTTTTTCATCGTTAAATTGAAAATCTCTAATTTTTTTATTTTTATGAAAAAATGATAATTTAGAATTTTTATTTATTGAAACTATTTCATTAGATTTTATAAAATTATCATCAATATATAATTTAAAATCTCTATAGAAAATCTCATCATTTACGTCTATGTTCTGAGCGAACCAAAAAAATTTATATTCATTCTCATCTTTAAAAGGAAATAATACAAAATCATGTTGAATATTTTTTAAATAAACCGTTTCAAAAGGAATAAAATATTTTAAATTTGAATTATGTCCAAAAGGGACAAGACCTAATGTATTATTTTCAAGAGGTTCTTCGTTAACATGAATTTTTAAATTATTTTTACGACATATATTTGAAATAACATTTTCTAAAATTATAGTATCAAATGATAAAAAATTTTCTAAATTTCTATAATTTATTAAAGTTTGTGCAAATTTTAAATTAAAAGTAAACAACTCGGTATTAAAACAAATTTGTTTAGAATTGTTTACTTTATATTCATAAAAAATACCATCACATTTATTTTCATTTATCTTTTCAATATTATCGTATAATTTAAATATCTTTTCATTATTAAGGTCATAATTTAAAAAGGTAAACTTATCATGACTTGAACTAGCTCCAATAGACACGCCTGCACACATTGATAAAAAATGTGCATAACCATGATATGGAGGGTAATAAATTAACTTTGTATTCGAACCATCAAATTGAGATTGTAATTTGTTGCCTAAAGTCAATGTTATTTGAAAAGTTTTTGTAATATTATTTGTTATGTCCCAATTTAATATAGGATTTTCTTTATCATAAACAATATAATCAACTATTTCAATAATACTCTCAGGTATATAAAATAAATGTGTACAATAACAAATTTTAATATTATTAATTTTCTTTAATTTTTCAAATAATTTTATTGCTATTTGTTCTTTATTTTTTGTATCTAAATGTCCTGCAACAATTAAGAAATGGTCTTTCAATCAGTCCAACCCTCACCTTTTATAAGGTGTTCAAATCTATGTATCATTACAGTCAAAAATAATTTAAATAACGTATCTTCTGTATACGTTCCATTATCTACTATCAAAGTGTACATGTTCCTCTATTTTTTTAGATTTAGAACTGAAAGTGTCATTCATCATGCACCACCAATCGTACCAGTCAGGCTTCTTTGTTTTCCATGTGGCAAATCTACGTTTTTCAGTCGCATAGAAATTACGATAAGATGGTATTGAAGATTTTACACTCAATTTATATTCATCTGGCATTGCGAGTGGTGGGTCTGACCATCCATTATCTTCAAGATTGTAAGGTTTTGTTTCAAGATATTCACGCAAATCAAGGTCTGTCTTATGAAACTTGCCATATCTTTTCGTGAATTCAGCACACAAAGCATCAAATAACTTATACAACCAATCGTAATGTTGAGTGCTAGACCTAACCCAAATATTAGAAGGATGCTTATAATGGGCGGCAAGATATAATTTATGTTCTCGGTCATCTGATAATCTCCATCTAGTCAGTTTGTGACCTCGTTTATTTTTTGTATCATATGGCACACCGTCAACAATTCGATGTGCAGTACACATTAGTTGAGCATACTCAACCACCATTTTCGTAACATGTTTATCACAATGATAGCTTGCGGCCACCATTGGATTTTTATCAAGAAAAAATATATTCATAATAATGTTCTGGCTTGTTCGTTTGAAACAATATCAATTACTAAATGTACTCTATCTTCTTTCCCTTCATTTACTGCACGATGAGGTTTTCTAGTATCTAACAACCAGGCCTCATTAATTTTCATGTTAGCAGTTTGTTTATGTCCTGTCAAGTCCCATGACTCAAACATAACTTTATCATTTGTGATGATAGGAAAATGTATTCGCATTAACTTACCATCACCGACACCTGAATCGGCATCAACTAAATCAGTGTGACGGTCTAATTCACCATCACCTGATTTCAGTTTCATAAATCTTATTCGATGCACTTCATCCGCTTTGAGCATTTTTACAAGTTCTCTCACTTCAGCAAAGTCATCATATAAGTATGTATCTTGCATTTTAAAATCAACATTTTTATTTTCTTCTTTCCATTTTTTATTCATCTCCGATGGTTTTGTCATAAACTCTGGTTCTGGTCTGTAGCCTCTTAACGAAACTGCTGACCAAGATTTTCGTTTATTGTAATTTGAGTAATGATTAGAGAATGTAGGGAGTTTAGAAAGTTTTTCTCTTATTGAAGATATAAGATGTGAGATATCAGTAGTCAATTTTAATTTTACAAGATTATGGTATTCTGTGTCAGGAACTTTTGGATGCTCTCTAGAGTTCCCAAATATATCTTTAGAATATGGTAGAAACCAATACACAATCAATTCACCAAAGGTGGTCACTTTAGTACCTACTTTTTGAAAACCTAATTGTGTATCAAAAATATCATTTGTTGCAGTATCTTCAGCCCATGAACAAACCCAAACATCAGTTCTATAACTGCGTATTATGTGGTCATAAAATTCTTGTTGACTTTCATGTGAATAATCTGTAAAAGAAAATCTATCAATTTTGACATCGCCAGGTTCACGATACCCAATTGGTATGTCTTGATACATGTAGATAGGTGAGCGAGTTTTACATTCTTGAATAGTGAATGTAGAACCTTTAAGATTGACTACCGTACCATTACTTAGATGTTCGGCAATGTCATTCTTTTTCATTTCTGAAAAAGGTGAACAACTGAATCGATTATAGTTCTCAAATCTTTTAGTATGGGCTAAAAGAGTGTCAAGGTCTATTCCTTTCTGCCACTCTTTCATCTGAGATTTGTTTTGATTGTTCAATTTTTCGATTGAGGATTTGGTCAACATATTTTTTCAACTCTCTTAACTGTACAATATCCATAGATTCTAAATGAACCTTGGTCCAATTCATCATCGCATTTCTTTCGCTTGCCTTTTTGCTTTTCGAATATATATTTTTCTTCGTTTTTTAGCCTGTTGCATATGCATCTGCTTGGCTCTATCAAAAAAGGTATAACCATTCAGATGGTCGTACTCATGCAATATAATTCTTGCGGATAAATCAATGAAACTACCAGCAAAAGGTTGTCCTTCTTTATCCTGATAATTAACCGTTACTCCTTGGGGTCTAGAAACTTTAGGATAAAGTCCATACCATGTAAGACATCCTTCTTTTGCAAGAAGTTTTTCATCTGTTACTGATACAACTTTAGGATTAAACATTACCATTGGTTGTTCTTCATGAATCATTGCAAATACTCTTGCATTTATACCAATTTGATTTGCTGAGATTCCATACCCTCTGTAAAAATCCATGCAATTGATTAACGTATCTTCAAGTTTTTCTGCATCATCTTTGTCAAAATCAAAATTATCAAGTTTAGTTGTGATTAATTCATGGTCTTCTGATACAAGATTAGGAATCTCTACTTTATTTTCAGTCATACTATCCTGCTAAAGTTTTTATGTTTTTCAAATTTAATCATGTTTTTGAATTTGTCATATAAAACTTCTCCTTTATGACTTATCACAAAAACATTTGATTCTTTACCGAGTGAATGAAGTATTTTGAGAAAATCACTTGTACCGTCTTCATCAAGTGAACTGTCAAAAACTTCATCAAGAATGAGCAGATTTGTACTCATACTATTTTTCAACTTGGCGATTGCTCTCCAAGTGAAAAGCAAAGCCAAGTCGATTCTCATTTTTTCACCTTCACTAAATGATGCGTAGGTGAATTCATCACGAAATCTAGATTTAATTGTCTCGTTAAAGTTCTCATCGAGATTAAACGATACATAAAAATCCATTGATGCCAAATACTTGTTTATCAATTTATTCATGATAGGCAAGTATTTTTTTATGATAGTTGTTTTGATGCCACCGTCTTTGAGTAGCACTCCTGCAACCTCATATATTGAAAACATATTACTATATTGCTCTTTCAATGTCAAGAGATTTTTTTGGTCGGACTTTAGTTTTTTAAGTTTTTTCGATGCATCTGCAACATCGGCACCTTTATCATTTAAAGTCTGTATCTCTTCATTGACCTTTTGTATATACTGATTGATTGCGGAAATAGATGCATTATATTTTGTAATTTCACTCTGAAAATCTGTAATCGATTTTTGTGTTTCGGTCATTTCCTGAATTGACTTGATTGATAATTGCAATTCTTCAGCAATTTTAATTACCGCCTCATCAAGTTCTGTTTTCTTTTTCTGCTTATCTGATATTTCACATTCTCTATGGTCTTCGTCAATCGTCTGTTTGCAAACTGGACAATCTGTATTTTGACGATAAAATTCTATTTCTTTCTCTACCTTTTTGAGATTCTTATTTATCTCATCTTCGTATTTTTCTAACTTTCTCTGCTTATTTTGTTGTTGGTCAAAATATTTGACCAATTCATTCAATGCTTCAATGCGTGTTTCGATATCTGTAATCTGTAAATTATATGATGCAATATCTTCGTTTGATTTGTCTATTTTATTTTGATTGGCAGAAATTAATTGTTTGTTATTCTGCTTCATCTTTGAGATATAATCTTCTTGTAATTCTATTGCATTATCATTCTTTGAAATCTCTAATTCATTATAACCTACATCTTGTTTCAATTCTGATATCTTATTTTTAAGAAGTAAATTCATTGTAGAAAATACTTCAATATCAAGTAAATCTTCAATGATTACTCGGCGGTCACTAGATTTCAACTGCATAAAAGGTACGAAAGATGAACTACCTAATATTACAATTTGAGTGAATGATTTATAGTTGAGTTTTAAGATATTTTTTTCAAGATGCTCTTGATAATCTCTGGCCTTAGAATCTTGATTTATCATCACACCATCAACCTCAATTTCAAAACGATTTGGTTTGATGCCTCTACGAACAAGAAAATGTTTTTTACCTATAGAAAATTCCACTTCGGTAAGAGCATTCTGTTCATTAATAGAATTTATAAGTTGTGGTTTTTTTATGTTACGAAATGCTTTACCGAACAGACTAAATGTGAGGGCATCAAGTATTGTAGATTTACCTGAGCCGTTCTCACCAACAATTAAAGTTGCTGAATTTCTTTTTAAATCAACTTCTGTAAGATTTTGACCAGTTGATAAAAAATTCTTCCACCGAACTTTATGAAAGTTTATCATAATTTGATTTCAATATGTCAATAATTTCTGATTTTTTAGAATGCACATTTGCATGTGCAATATCTCTATTAGATTGAAACTGGTGTTTTTTACATTTTTCGTGTTCGTCTTCTAATAAAGACAATTCATCAATTTTCTCTTTCAGTAAGAAGTTGAGGTTTTGTTCCATTCTCAAATTGGTACTCCGTATCTTTCAATTTATCTTTTATCACATCAATAATATGAGTATTGAGTGTCACGTTTCTTTCATGTGCTTGCAAGGCAAGTTTTAAAAAGACATCATCAGATATGTCTAATTCAATAGATTTCATTTCTTCAGGCTGTGATTTCATAATCCAATGCCTCATTGTAGAGTGTTCTTATAAGATTGTCAAGTTCTTTTTTATTCTTCTGAATATTCAATGTGTCTATATAGTTACTCAGAATGGTCAAAGTATCTTCAGCCTCATCGACTACAGAATCATCATCTTCAAATTCCAAATCAATATTCTCGACTACAGAGACATCTGCGACATCTGCTTTGTAAAGTTCATCGAGCATTGTGTCAAACCAGTATGGATTAGTCTTTTCAGTAACAACAACTTTAACAATGGTACCTTTATATATATTATAATCTTTCTCTTTAATAGTCTCAAACGTTTCTTTACTATCATCATAATATATTTTATAAAACATTCGATACGGATTTTGTATGAATTCTAGTTCTCTTGTATCCGTATCGAATATATGAAAACCTCTCGCATCACCAAAATCAGACCAAGTTATTTCATAAGGATTACCAAGATATGTGATACCGCCTTGTGTAGATTTGTGATGAAAATGTCCACTATAAACTAAATCAAATTTAGAAAACATGTCTGCACCAAAACCTGCATCGCAAAAATGTCCTCTATGCATTTCAAAACCATTGATTTCAAGATGACCCATCATGATTTGTGCATTAGAATCATTAATAGCGTCAAGACATTCATTATAATTATCTGAATTAATCCAAGGCATCATTAGAATTTTAGTACCATCAAACTCATATTCTCTTGGACTGGAATAAATCCAAGGCTCAAGAATATGGTCTGCGGTACTAAAAAGTTCTGTGAGCGAATTGACCTTATTTGTATTCTTGTAGTAGATATCATGATTTCCAACAATCATATGTGTGTCAACGTTCATCTCCCACAATCGTTCTACAAAATTTTCTCTCAAATCATTTGCGGTCTTAAAGTTAATGTATTTTCTCCTATCAACAACATCACCTAAATGTATGCATGTCTTAATATTATGGTCATCGATATAAGGAAAAAATACATTGTCATAAAACTTCGAGAAATAGTCTGCAAAAATTACACTATCGTTTCTCGCACCCCAATGTGTATCTGTAATAAGTGCTATTTTCATATAGAGTATATACCTGCGTATTCTGATACAGTTTTCTTTTTTCTTTTGGCGGCTTTCTTTTGTTCAAATTCTGCAATAAAATCGCCTATCATTATTCTCATGTCATTAGAAGCCACTTCTGTCATGTATTCACCTTTACCATGTTCATTTTGGTCTATATTGTCTTCAAGATATTGCAGTCTTTCCATTTCTTTGTATTTTACATAAAGATGTTTTTTCTCTTTTTGTATTCTACGAACAAATGCCCAATAAATTATTTGAGTGAAATACGCAAAAGGATTTAATGACTTTTCAGGATTAAAATTATGAACATATTGAAGACAATTTTCTATACCATCTGATATCATATCATCTTTAAAAGCATAATTTATAAAATTTGGACGATACGACAATCTCTCTGCAATAAGTAAAAAACATTCTCCAATATAATCAGGAACTGGAGGAGACGGTTTATCATTTTCTTTAGCCAATGCTATTTCTTTTTTATACTCAATCATAGCATTTAAAAAATCTTCATTATTAATATAGTTTGACATAAATCTCCTTTAATATTAGTAATGAACATATTAACATATATCACAAAATAAGTCAAACCAAGCAAGACTTGACAAACACTAATAATATTGTTATCATGGGTATGTACCCATGAATGATATTAGTTAAGGTATCCTATTTCTTGTTCTAAGTTTGATGTTGCTTCTTCTGAATTTTCTGTATTTTCTAATGCTCGATTATACATTGTAATGAATTCGTCATTTAATGTTGCTATTGTTACTACTGACTTAGCGGATAATGGAACTTTTTCATCATCGGTAAATGGTATCCAAGGTGTAAAACTGTAATGTATTGAAACATCGTTCTCAGTTGAAAACAATTTGAGAGGTTTTTTTAATTTAAGAAATCCGTTTTCAGATTCTTTCATATCTATTTCTGCAAATATTCTGTCACCATTAGTTAATTGCACAAATTTAAATTTATTCTTTTTCATCGTTTCCTGGAAGTGGGACTGTGATAATTTTGTAGTCGAATTGTTCTTCGTTGTATATTTTAATACGTTCAATGAAGTGCAAAAGAGTAAAGTTTTTATATGATTTGTAAGATAAGTCATCTGCAATATCATAAAGCGTTGCAATTTCTTTAGTTTCATTCTTTCTTAATCCTCTTCCTATACTTTGCAGATTTCTTACCCTGGATTTAGAAGGGGAAGCAAAAATGACATTGTGAAGGTTAGTAATATTAATACCAGTAGAAAAGGTGCCATAACTCGCAACAATAATGGCATCTTTTTCTTTTTCAACAATTCCTCTAATTCTTTCTCGGTCTTCTGTATCTGTTCCTCCGAAGACAAAAAAGACTTTTCGTCCATTCGCTTTTTCCTCTATTAATTCGTATAAGATTTTTCCGTGTTTTTCCACTAATTGGAAAAGAATGAGTGTATTAGTATTTAGTTTTAGTGCTAGATTGCGTATAAAGTTATTTCTTTTTTCGTTTTGTACAAGAAATGTAATCTCTTCTTGATATTTCATTCCTTTTAGAAAATGGGTAATATCTTCTGAATATTGTAAAACTAAACATTTAATTTCAAATGGCGAAAGAGTATTTTTATCTATCAATTCTTTAGTCGTTACTACTCTATATACTTTACCAAAAAGACCTTCTAACATTAATTGATGTGTTTGAGAGCCGTCCAATGTTCCTGTAGTACCAAATTTATATTTTGTTTTAATTGTACTTTCCATAATTGATGACAAAGATTTGGCTTTGAACTGATGGGCCTCATCGCCTAAAATCATGTCGAAATCTGAGTAATAATTTGCTGGTAGTTTATATAATGATTGCCATGTTGAAATGTAAATTGGTCTGTCCGAAACTTTGTCTCTACCTTGAAATATTTGATGTATATTTTCAGCAGAATTCCAAGTATCATCTTTTGCATATTCATTAAAATCACTGGACATCTGTGCTACTAATGAAGTAGTAGGTACAATAACCAAACATTTAAAATTTGATACTTTTTGTTGATAGTAACGAATGAGTAGATATATTATAAAAGATTTGCCAGAAGCCGTAGGAGATAATAAGAGACATCTTTCATGATTGATTGCATATAAAAACGCATCAATTTGATAATCTCTTGGCTCTATAGATAGATTTAAATTTCTAGCAAATCTTTCAAAATCACCTTTATCATATTTATTAACAACTTTAGGAAAACTTTTATATTCTACTTTATATTCACGGTCTTTTGCAAATTTTATAACATGGTCTATCAAACCATTATATAAAAGTTTATTTCTAAGATTGAATAATCTTATTTTTCCATCCCAAATTTTATTTCGATATGCTGGCATAAATCTATAACCAGGAACATAAAAAGTAAAATAATCACATAATTCTTGCGCTAAACCTGGTTCAGTTTGCACGGACATGTAAACTTCGTTCTTCTTATCAATTAATAAAGTATTTGGTTCGTAAAGCATATATTTAATCTAATAACTTCATCCATTTTTTAACAATAACATCAGGACTAAATTTATTAAGATTCACTTTTGGTTTTAATGAGTTTACATTATCCATCCATTTTAAAATATCTTCTAATGATGTATCTTTTTCTATGAACATATTATTATTTTTATCGGTCAATACTTCCTTACCAGAATCCCAAGAATTAGTAAGAACAGGAACTCCTAAAAAATTTGCTTCTAGATAAACCAATCCAAATGTTTCTTGAGGAGACCCAGGTCTAAAGAGACAAGACGATTTTCTTAAAACATTCATCGCTTTTTCATACGTCAACTCACCTAGAAAAGTAATTGGATAATCATGTTGATTCGTATCTCTCAATAATTCATGAACTATTTCAACATCTCTACGTCTTCTTTGTGGAGGAATACTTATATAAAAAGGCCTTTTCATACCTCTCTCATATAAAGCTATGTATATTAAAATCGCCTCTTTTAATCCTTTTGCCATTGCACTCATCCAATAGACATATTTTTCTCTATTTTCCACAGGTTCTTGTTTTAAGCCATTAGGAATCATATAATGAATGACCTCATCGTCTTTATGTTTATTGACTTGATAGTTTTTATTAGAATTTGAAAGAAATATTCTAGGTATCATATCACTAGCAGGAAACCAATTATGACACCAATTGTAATTTTTTTCTGCACTATTAAGTTCTAATGGTGATAGCATTGGTATATGAGCTCCTGCCATACTATAGTCAGAATGTGTATTGTGCATGTAAGGTAATTGATTGCAATAAATTCTGACTTTAGAATTAGCAAAATGGTGACGATATAAATTTAAATGTTTTACATTATTAACTATTCTATCCACGCCTTGATTATGAGAATGTATAATTCCTACATTCAATCCTTCGGATGCTAATTTTTCGGCTACCGTAATTATTTGTCTTTCTGTTCCTCCCATAGAGGCTCCCTCTCCTTTATAAAGAGGTATATTTGTTTGAATTAAAAAATCATACATTTTAATTTCCCATAGTAAATTTTTTCCATTCTATACTATTCTTTATTA
>CESD01092580.1_pt1 | contig 43116 bp, 39 predicted proteins | sample 531191 | NCBI WGS metagenome assembly CESD01 (sample SAMEA2622021, study PRJEB7988) | marine metagenome | biome: marine biome (ENVO:00000447); feature: deep chlorophyll maximum layer (ENVO:xxxxxxxx); material: "saline water (ENVO:00002010), including plankton (ENVO:xxxxxxxx)" | depth 188 m
TGGTGGAGAATACCAAAAACATCAGAAGCTGAAGCAAACCCTCAAAACGAACATCCATTTGGAAGTTTCGTACAAAAAACAAAAGATTTTTTAGTCTGGATAACATCAGGTAAAGGTCATGCAGGACCAGCTTATTACTGGGTTATAGCAGCTATACTTGGAATAATAACTCTTGTTGAAGTCTGGTGGTTTGATCAAGAAGGATTAAGATATATTCTAGTTCCTGCAATGCTTGGGTTCTCTATCATAAAATTTATTTTAGTTGTAGCCTTTTTTATGCATCTAAGATTTGATCATAAGCTATTCTCATATGTATTTGTGACATGTATGGTAATTGGAGTTTTCATATTTTCATTATTTATTCTTTTATCAGCATTTCATGGCTTTGGCGGATAATCAGAAAAAGATAAATTGAATAATGAAATATCAGCAATAGATTTCTTTCTAGAGTGGAGTATAAATTCTACTCTGTTCTTTTTCTTAATTACAGCTTTTACTATCTACACAATTGGTTCCTATAAATTAATCAATAACAACAAATCAAAGGGTCAAATTTTTAAGTTTTTGAGGGGGTTTTTTGCCTATATTTTTTTACTAATAGCTCTTGTTGGCCCTTTTGCACAATATGAAGAAACATTTTGGGTTCATATGATCCAACATCTTATTATGATTATGATCGTTCCCCCTTTGTTACTTTCTGGTTTGTTTTTTTCAGCTAATATTTGGTTTTTCCCTAGAGTAATAAGAATTGGTATAGCTGATTTTATAAGGCCAAAAAGTATTACAAGAAAAATTTTAGGTAAAATTACTTCTCCAAAATTTACATTGATTTTTTATGTGATTTCTCTATGGACTTGGCATCTTCCTGTATTTTTTAATTTAGCTCTAAATTTTGATTTAATTCATTACAGCGAGCATTTCTTCTTTTTTATTAGCGGGATTCTATTTTGGTGGCCAGTTATAGGACTAAGCATAGGTTCAAAAAAATTAAACTTAGCGCTAAGAATGGTTTATCTACTATTAGCAGTTACACCTACTGCAGTAGTGGCTGCGTTTATAACCCTTGCTGATGGGGTGATTTATGGAGAAAACATACCTAGATTATTTGGAATAGAGGCTATAGAAGATCAAAAGATAGGAGGATTAATTATGTGGTTACCAGGAAATGCTATTTTTTTGGGGACATTAGCCGTGCTCTTTTTCAAATGGTCACACAATCAAACTATCAACTCAAGAAAATATATTGGTTAATCTTGCTTCTTAATAAAATATTCATTTTCAGATACAAGCATTTCTGAAATATTCTCATTAGTATAAGACTTAAGATAAATAACAGTGGCCCAAGCAATCTTAAGCTTTTCTTCCATCTGATTAATAGTCATACCCTTGTTACCATTTAGAATAAGTATTCGAAAAACAGCTTCAATAAGTGATGTTCCAGGTAGAACAAATTTCTTTAACAAATGATCCTCTGGCTTTTCATCAAGATCTTTACCTATATCATTCACTTTAGCTAAAAGTTCTTTTGTTGATAATGACATCAGTGTTTTTCTCTCAGAAAGATCAAAAAACTTTTCAATTATTATGAAATTTATAGATAATTCAGATTTTTCAAATGCTTCAAAATCAATAATAAATTTATGATCAGTTTTTATGTCTTCTTTTCCACTTGTTGTCATATCACTACCTTTTTTAGTTTAGTATTTCGGAAATATCTTCGTTCCAACCAAACATTTCTACATCAATTTTTTGGTCCTTTTTAAGTATATCAGTTCCTGAAGGGCAAATAGCTAAACCGTTTGATAAAAACATTGATGTAAGTACACCAGAACTTTGATTTTTTAATGGAGTTGCAATAATTTTTGAATCTTCTCTAGAAACCTTAACTCTTGCATAAAGTCTTCTTCCATCATAATTATGTATATCTTCAGTTAACGTAGCCTCAATAATTGGACGGTGCTTGAGTTTTTTACCACTCATCTTATCAATAGCGTATCTTCCAAACTTTTCAAAAGCGATCATAGCGCTTACAGGATTGCCTGGGAGGCCTATCAAAGGTATTTTCTTATCTTTGATAACTATTTGACCAAATGCTAGGGGCTTAGCAGGTCTCATATTTACAGACCAAAAGTTCATATCTCCATTTTTACTAAGAACATCTTTTACTACATCATAATCTCCTTTAGATACTCCTGCAGAAGTTACAATCAGATCTACATCATAGAATTTATAAAGTTTTTTTTCTAAATCTTCTATGGTGTCTTCAGAATGGGTCTGAGATATTGTTTCTCCTCCATACTGCTCTGTAAGAGATGCAATTGTCGAAGAATTTGAATTATATATTTTTCCTTTTTCTAGTTTTTCACCAGGTTCAATTAATTCGTTCCCTGTAGATAGAATACCTACTTTTGGCTTTCTATATACTTCAATTTGATCGTATCCAATAGATGCAAGTACTCCCACTACTGCAGGTGTTATTTCTGTACCCTTAGTTATTACTTTGTCCCCCTCAGAAATATCTTCTCCACATTTTCTAATATTTTCAAAATCATCTACATCAATTTTTATACCTATTTTTTCTGTTGATTTTGATTGATTTTCATCTGTATCTTCAAATGGAACTACTGCATTAGCCCCATCTGGTACAGGTGCTCCAGTCATAATTCTAGATGCTTGACCTGATGAAATAGATTTTTTAGGCATATTACCTGCGGCAATTTCTTCAATAACATTTAAATAGACAATATTATTACTTGAAGCTTTCTTAACGTCTTTTAGTAAAACTGCATAACCATCCATAGCTGAGTTGTTCCAAGGAGGAACATTTATTCTCGAAACTACGTCTTTTGAGATAACATATCCAAGACTATCTTTAAGATCAATACTTACTACTTCTAACCTAGTAAACACAGATAAAATATTTTTTCTTGCTTCTTCAACAGAAAGCATATCAGCATGATAATGGGATTTTCTCTTCTTTGACATTATTACTCTCTAATATAAATACCCAATTTTTTTTCAAGTTTGGATAAAATAGTTTTTTCTATTTTTTCAAGTTTTTTTGAAGATAAAGTTTCTCTAGGTGATTGATAATTCACTCTTATAGAAATACTTCGTTTCTCACTAGGAATTTCATTGCCTTCATAAATATCAAAAATCAAGCAATCTTCAACTAAGTTTTCACTATAAATAATCTCCTTAATTTGAGAAAATTTTACTGATCTATCAATAATCAGAGACAAATCTCTATGAGCCTGTGGGTATTGAGAAAAATCCTTATAAATAAACTTATTTTGGCACTTAATTACTTTCGATAGGTCTATTTCAAAAACAATTACCTCGGAGGATGAAAAATTATTTTGTTCTATTGTTTCTTTGGATAGCTCACCCATACAACCAATATTTTCATCTATATTTCGGTTATAAATTATTGAAGATTTTTCAGAAAACAACTTATCATTAGATTCTTTTACTTCAAAATCGAAATTAAGATTCTTGGAAAGCATTTCTAATATACCTTTGATATCAAAATAATTTAATTTGGAAGATTCAGAATTCAAAGAAATTTCCTGCCTTGGTCCTGTTAATATTCCTGAGAGCATGGTTTTTTCAATAACTTTTGAATCTAATTCAAAAAAAACATTTCCTATTTCAAAAAGCTTTATTGGCCCTTTCCAATTATTGGAATTTCTTGAGGCTGCTGAAATCAGAGAAGGTATAAGACTTTTTCTAAGTATTGAATATTCTTTAGAAATAGGGTTTGCCAAAGTTATCTTTTCTCCTAAATCAAATATATTTGGAGTAAAAGAGAGTTGTTTTTCTGAAATTGCTGAGTAGGAAATTGCTTCACTTAATCCTGCACCAACCATAAGGTCCTGAGAAAGATATTTGATATCTAAAGATTTATTTGGTTCCCATTTTGGCACACTGCCTGATAAGTAAGTTAATGGAATTTCATCATATCCAATAATTCTTGCGATCTCTTCATGAACATCCTCTGGAATTTGAATATCTGTCCTCCAAAAAGGTTTTTCTATTTCCCATATTTGATTGATTTCATCAAAAGTAAAATGAAAATTTAAGTTATCTAGAGTTTGATCAATTTGATTATTGGATATATCTAAGCCTAAATGATTTCTTAATTTATCTTTATTAAGAATAATTTTTTGATCTTCAGTCTTTAAGGGATAGCTGTCTTGAATTTTCTGATTAATTTTGCCACCTGCAAGTTCTACTATCAAATCTGCAGCTCTAGATAAACCATAGATTGCAAGTTTTGGATCAAGATTTCTTTCAAAACGCATTGAAGCTTCTGTAGATAATCCTAATTTTTTGGAGGTAGATCTTATCATAGACGAATTAAAGTTGGCAGCTTCTAAAAACACATTAGTGGTATCAGATGTTATTTCTGAGCTTTTTCCTCCCATTATTCCTGCTAAGCCAATTGGAGATTTTTGATCAGCAATAACTATACTATCTTTAGGAAGTTCCCTATTCTCTCCGTCTAAAGTAAGCATTTTTTCTTTGGATTTTGATTTTCTAACATATATCTTGCTTCCATCAATTTTATCTTGATCAAAAGCATGAAGAGGTTGGCCTATTTCAAACATTACATAATTAGTTATATCTACAATATTATTTATTGGTCTTTCACCGATTGAAATCAATCTCTTTTTCAGCCAATCTGGAGATTCTTTAATATTTACAGACTCAATTTGAATTCCTGTGTACCTAAAGCATATATCTTTATCCTCAATTTCTATGATTGAAGTTTTTTCTTCAATTGGATAATTTACTTGATAATCAAAATTTAATCTCTCAGAGAATTTTGCAGATAAATCTCTTGCTAAACCAACAACTGAAAGACAATCTACTCTATTTGGGGTAACATCTATATCTAAAATAGTCTCTGAGTAATAATTGCTTATAGATGTTCCTAACTCATAATCATTTGGTAAGACCATTATACCTTCATGATCTTCGCTTATTCCTAACTCTTTTTCTGAACAAATCATACCCTCAGATAATTCTCCTCTTATCTTTGATTTTTTTATTTCAAAATAACTATTATTATTTGGATCAGGTAGATTGGTTCCTATAGTTGCAAGAAATATTTTTTGCCCTTCTTTTATATTTGGGGCTCCACAAACAACACTTAGAGTATTTTTCCCATCGTAAATTTTAGTTAGCTGCAGCTTATCTGCGTTAGGATGAGGAATAATTTCTTTGATTTCAGCTACGATAACTCCGGGAATATCTCCAGTTGTAATAATCTCTTCAACCTCATTACCTATCATAGTTAATGAGTCTGCTATTTCATCAACAGATTTATTTAAACTTATGTAATCTTTTAGCCAGTTTATTGATAACTTCATAAAATTTAATTCACAAATTGACTTAGAAATCTCAAATCATTTGCGTGAAAATTCCTAATATCTTTTATTTTATTTTTTAGCATTGAAACTCTTTCAGGGCCTATACCAAATGCAAATCCGCTATATTCATTTGGATCATATCCAACTCCTGTTAACACTTTTGGATGCACCATACCTGCACCTAGAATCTCAATCCATCGTCCTTCCCACAAAATTGACATATCAACACCTGGTTCAACAAAAGGGAAAAAATCACATCTAAATCTAACCTGTTGATCTGATCCGAAAATTTTTCTTGACATTTGATATAAAGTTCCTTTCAATTCGGAAAATGAAATATTTTTATCAATTGCAAGGCCTTCTATTTGATGAAATTCCCATTCATGAGTCGAATCAGTTGCCTCATATCTGTAACATTTTCCAGGTACAACAACCCTTATAGGAGGATTATTTTTTTCCATTATTCTTGCTTGCATGGGTGATGTATGAGTTCTTAGTAAATAATTATTCTCATTATTTGTTAAATTAAGCCAAATAGTATCCCATTGATCCCTAGCAGGGTGATCATCAGGTATATTTAATAAATCAAAATTATATTTTTCTGTTTCAATTTCGTTTCCTTCATGGATTTGAAATCCCATTGATCTAAAAGCGTCACAAATTTCTCTTATTATTAAAGTAGTTGGATGCAAAGTTCCATGTGAAATATTTCTTCCTGGAAGTGTTATATCAAAATTGTCTGCATGTTTTTGAGTTTGTGAATTATTCAATTGAAAAGATTGAAACAAATCGTTTAGATCATTCTTTAGTTGATTAAGTTTTGGTCCAATTATTCTTTTTTCATCTGGGGAAATATCTTTCATAACTTTCATTAAAGAAGATAATTCTCCGTTTCTACCTAAAAACTTAATTCTCCAATCCTCAAGATCAGATTTTTGAGAATTAATACTTATTTCATCTGAAGCAGATTTTTTTAGATTTTCAATGTTTTTCAGTATAGATTCAGTATTTTTCAAAATATTAATTGTATTTTTTGTACGTATAAATTATATTTTAACAATTTAAAAAAATTAGCGGTAATTTATCTAAATTACAGGAAAAGAGGTCTTTGTACTTGTTTTAGAGTAAAATGAACATAATTCTATATGGTATTTTTATTCTGAATAGTATATAAAGTTAGTATCCAAATAAAACTAAGGTTTCAATTGGAGGAAACATGGAAGCATATTGCATGAAATGCAAGGGGAAGCAAACTATGAGTAATCCCCAACAAATAACTATGAAAAATGGTAGACCAGCTACTCAAGGAACTTGTCCCAAATGTGGAACTAAGATGTTCAAGATTGGTAAAGCTTCATAGTTCATATTTATATATTTTTTATATAAAGTCAAAATTGCAAAAAGATCGAAAGTTCTTTTTGCAATTTTGTTTAAAGGAGGAAATTAATTATGGAGAACAGTATTTTTGGTAAAACAGGAGCAAATGTTAGCAAGCTTGGTCTAGGATTGGCTCAGGTTGGTTTTCAGTTAGGATCTGCAGAGTATGAGGTAGCTGACAAAATATTAAATACTGCACTAGACAATGGAATTAACTTTCTTGATACTGCTGCAATGTATCTTGATAGTGAGTCTATAGTTGGAAAATCTGTTGGACATAGAAGAGATGAATATTTTTTAGCTACTAAAGCAGGAACAGGAAGAACTACATCTCCTGATTCTGAATGGACTTATAAAAAAATGAAAGATTCAGTAGAAAACAGTCTGAAAGATTTACAAACTGATGTCATTGATTTAGTTCAATTACATTCATGCGAAACTCATTTACTTGAACAAGGCGATGTTATAAAAGCACTTCAAGACTGTAAATTAGAAGGAAAAATAAAATATATTGGATATTCAGGAGATAATGAGGCTGCTATGTGGGCAGTAAAATCTAATTTATTTGATACTTTACAAACTAGCTATAGCATAGCTGATCAACGAGCAAGAACTAAAAACATTCTTAATGAAGCTCAATCAAGAAATTTAGGGATAATTGCAAAAAGACCAATAGGAAATGCAGCTTTGTTGGGGGTTAAGAACCACTATAAAGGACAAACTCACGATCATTTTGGAAGTGCTTATGATGAATATTTCACAAGAATTATGCAAATGACTGAAAATATTGAAATAGAACTCAATGAAATAGACCCTATTGAGTTATCTATGGCATTCACTCTATACAGAAAAGAAATAAATGTAATAATAATTGGATCAAAAAACAATCATCATGTTGAACAAAATCTAGCTTATATGGGAAAAAACCTAGAAATTTACCAAAATCTCATTAAACAGTATGAGAATATCTATGAAAAATTGGATAAAAATTGGAGACAATTAACTTAGAAATAAAAAATACCTTCCCCATGACAAAAAAAAGAATACTTACAGGAATAAGACCAACAGGTGCATTACATTTAGGTCATTACGTTGGAGCACTCCATAATTGGATATCTCTTCAGGATGAATATGATTGTAATTTTTTGATTGCTGACTATCAGGCCCTAAGTGACCATTTTCATGAGACGGATATGATAAAAAATTCAGTTATTGATGTCACTTTAGATTGGTTATCGGTTGGATTAGATCCAGAAAAATCTAATTTTGTAATTCAAAGTTATGTCCCTGAACATGCTGAACTATCTATGCTATTATCTTTCATTACTCCACTTGGAATGCTTGAAAGAAATCCTACATTAAAAGGAGAATTAGATTCTCTCCCTATTGAGAGAAGAAGTGCAGGTTTCTATAATTATCCTATAAGTCAAATTGCTGATATTTTACTCCCAAGGGCTCATCTAGTTCCAGTTGGAGAAGACCAAGCTCCACACTTAGAAATGTCTCGAGAAATTGCTAGGAAATTCAACAGAATGTATGGTGAAGTTTTTCCTGAGCCGGAAACTCTAATAGGCAAGGTGGGAAGGCTATCTGGAACAGACGGAAAAGGAAAAATGAGTAAAAGTCAAGGAAATGTTATTTTGCTATCCGACTCAAAAGAGACTGTAGAAAAAAAAGTAAGAGGAATGTACACAGATCCTAATAGAATCAGAGCCGATATTCCAGGTAAAGTTGAAGGAAACCCTGTATTTCAATACTTAGATGCATTCACAGATAATGATGCCAATGTAGAAGATTTTAAAGCAAGATACAAACAAGGCAATATCGGTGATGTTGAAATAAAAACTTACCTAGCTAATACACTTAATGTATTTTTAGATCCTATAAGAGAAAAAAGAGCTTATTTCGAATCAAACATGAATTTAGTTGAAGATGCCTTAGATAAAGGTGTTTCAAATGCAAGGATTTCAGCAAGTGAAACCATGGAACTGGTTCGTGATAAAATGAAAGTCTCAACTTATAAGAAAATTTGGTAATAATGATCAATAAAGCTGAACTTCAAGACTTTATTAATAAATCTAAAACATACAATTTGATTCCTACTTTTAGAGAAATCAGAGCAGATTTAGATACTCCATTATCAATTTATCTAAAGTTATCGAAAAATCGCTACTCCTTTTTATTAGAATCAATAACTGGTGGTGAAAACTTAGCTAGATACTCAATAATAGGCACAAATCCTAAAAAAATAATAAAGACAGGAGATAAGGAAGAATTAGGAAATATTGATCCCTTAAAAATAATTAAGGATGAAATAAATAGCTATAAAGTGCCTGAAATCGAAGAGTTGCCTGTTTTTACAGGAGGTGCTGTTGGTTACCTATCATACGAGACTATATCTTATTTTGAGAAATCAGTTCCAAAAAACAAAAAATCTACTCTTGATGTCCCTGAATCAATCTTTATGATTACAGACTCTATTGTTGTTTTTGATCATGTAAAACAAACAATTTTTATAGTTAATTATGCAAAAATAAATGAAGATAAAAATATAGAGAATATTTACAAAGAATCTTTAGAAAAAATAGAAGAAATATATAAGTTAATTAAAGAACCAATCCCAAAAGAGCATAATAATATTTCATCAATAAGTAATGATGATCAAAAAACTAAAGATGAATTAATATCCCAATATGAAAAAAATATGACCAAAAAAGATTATGGAGCTGCTATAAAAAAATGTATTGAAAATATTTATTCAGGAGAAATAATTCAGATAGTTTTCTCACAAAGACTTACAAAAAAGACAGAAGCTACAGCAATAGACATTTATAGATGCCTAAGAACAATAAACCCTTCTCCATATATGTTCATGTTAAATTTCGAAGACTTCCAAATAATAGGAGCGTCGCCAGAACTTCTAGTAAAATCAACTGACAAAGAAATTGCTGTGCATCCGATAGCTGGGACACGGCCAAGAGGAAAAGATCAAGAAGAGGATGATCAAATTGCCAAAGAACTAATCTCAGATAAAAAAGAGCTAGCTGAACATCTAATGTTATTAGATTTAGGAAGAAATGATGTTGGTAGAGTTTCTAAGCCAGGTACAGTAAATGTTAATCAAAAAATGGAAATTGAAAAATACTCACACATAATGCATATAGTATCTAATGTTACAGGTACTTTAGATGATAAATATGATGAGTTTGATGCTTTGAGAGCAGCTTTCCCAGCAGGTACAGTATCAGGTGCTCCTAAAGTTAGAGCAATGCAATTAATTTCAGAATTAGAACCTGATAAAAGAGGTCCTTACTCAGGAGGTGTGGGTTATTTTTCATTCAATGGAAATATGGATACATGTATAGCAATTAGGACAATGGTACTTAAGGATAAAACTGTTTATTTACAAGCTGGTGGCGGAATAGTTGCTGACTCAAAGGTTGATTACGAATATGAAGAAACTCTAAATAAAATGATGGCCCTTATAAAATCTGTTGATGATGCTGAAAGAAACTTAAAATGATCGTTCTATTAGATAATTATGATTCATTCACTTATAACCTTTTTCAATATCTATCAGAACTAGGGCAAGAAGTGAAAGTCTTAAGAAATAACGAAACTTCTATCAAGGAAATTGAAAATCTATCCCCTTCACACCTTGTTATATCTCCAGGCCCGTCAAATCCTGAAAATGCTGGTATTTCAAATGATTCAATACAATATTTTTCAAAAATAATTCCTGTTTTAGGAGTTTGCCTAGGTCATCAATGTTTAGGCAATACTTATGGAGCAAAGATTATTCAATCTGAAGAAATAATGCATGGAAAGATTTCTGAAATTATCCATGATGGCAAAGGACTTTTTGATGGAGTACCCAATAGGTTTAAAGCTGTAAGATATCATTCATTAATTATCGATGAGAATACTCTTCCCAATGACTTTGAAATAACAGCCAGAAGTGATTCAGGTACAATTCAAGGAATTAGACACAAAAGTTTATCTTTAGAAGGAGTTCAGTTTCATCCAGAATCTATAGAAACTGAGCACGGGAAAAAAATATTAAATAATTTTCTAAAAATGAAATGAATATACAAAAAATAATTAATAAAGTTTCATCAGGTACAGATTTAGATTTTGAAGAATCAAAGTTTTGTATGAATGAAATTATGTCAGGTGAACTTCTCCCTTCTCAGTTTGGAGTAATTATGGCAAGCCTCGCAATTAAGGGAGAAACATTTGAAGAAATTGCTGGTATGGCAGCAGTTATGAGGGAATTTTCGATAAAGATAAAAGGCAAAGAAAATGCAATTGATGTATGTGGTACAGGAGGAAGCGGATTAAAGTGGTTTAATATATCAACGGCATCAGCAATTGTTGTAGCGTCTTATGGGATACCAGTTGCTAAGCATGGAAATAGAGCTGCATCGGGAAATAGTGGTTCTGCAGATGTTTTAGAAGAATTAGGCATAAAAATTTCATTAGAGCCAAAAGTTGTTGAAAAATGCCTACATGAAATAGACCTAACTTTCATATTTGCTCAAACTTTTCATCCATCTATGAAATATGCAGCTCCATTGAGAAAAGAAATTGGTATCAGAACTATTTTTAATTTTTTAGGTCCTCTAACCAATCCTGCTAATGTAAAAAAACAAATTATAGGGACACCAAATAAAGATTATGCAAAAAAGATAGCTCAAGCTGGAAAAAAATTACAATTAGATAGAATAATTACCATTAGTGGAGAATCAGGGGCTGATGAGATAGAAATTGATAAAAATACATATGTTTTTGATTCAAAAGAAAATTTTTCTGAAAATATCTTTGAATCGTATAAAAACTTAGGCTCTTCAAGGCATTTAGAAGTAAAATCTCCTGAGGAATCTGCAAAAAAGATTTTATCTTGTTTTAATATGAAATCTGAATCTTCTGATGAAGAAAAAAAAGCTATCTTAAACTCTATTTCAATTAATACAGCTATGGCATTGCATCTTGCTGAAGAAAACAAAAGTATCGATGAGTGCATTCAGATTGCCAAAGAAAATATTTTTAATGGAAATGCACTCAAAAAATTAAATCAACTAAAAGATTTTACAAATAGAAGCTGATGGGAATATTAGACAAAATAATATCAGCAAAAGAAGACAGGTTATTAAAAGAAAAAGCTTCAATTTCTTTAGATGAGTTGATTAAAAGCAAACCAGAACATGAAACAATATTTCCTCTTGAAAAAATTCTTACTAAAAAAAATATTCTAATCTCAGAAATGAAAAGACAGTCTCCTTCAGGTGGCAATCTTGATCAATCCCTTATTCCGAAAGATCAAGCAGAAATGTATATAAACGCAGGCTCAGATGCAATTTCTGTATTAACAGAAAAAGATTATTTTATGGGCAGCGAAAAAGATTTATCTGATGTCCTTGAAATAACTAAAAATAAACAAATACCAGTTCTACAAAAGGATTTCATCATTGATGAATATCAAATATATAACGCAAAAAAATTAGGTGCAGATTGCATTCTGTTAATAACAAGAATACTAAGTATGGAAAAATACTTAGAATTTTATGAATTGTCAAAATCTTTGGGATTGAGTGCAATAGTTGAAATTTTTGATGAAAGTGAGTTAGATTTTGCTCTAAAAGCTGACATTAATATTATTGGTATAAACAATAGAAATTTAGATAGTTTAGAAACTAATTTAGAAAATTTCGAAAAAATTTCCTCTATGGTACCCTCGAAAATATTTAAGATTGCTGAGAGTGGAATAAAAAATTCAAACGATGCAAAAAGAATGATCGATTCAGGCGCTAATGGTTTACTTGTGGGAGAATCAATAATGAGGTCTACAAATCGATCAAAAATTATCAAAGAAATTTCTTCAAATGAATAACACAAAGATAAAAATATGCGGAATAAAAGATACTAGACTAATTGATGAATTATCAAAATTAAACATAGATTTTATAGGTATAAATTTTATAGAAAGCTCAAAAAGATTTATAGATAGTAAATCTGCAAAAGCAATATCCCAAAAATTATCCTCAAAAAAAACAAAAATCAAATTAGTTGGTCTATTTCAAGATCACGATAAAAGTTTGGTCAACGAGTTATCTAATGATCTAAATTTAGATTACGTTCAGCTATGTGGCAACGAATCAATAGAATACCTTGAAGGTCTAGAAAAAAAAATAATTAAGACTATTCATATAAAAAAAGAATTAGAAATTGAAGAAATTAATCAAAAAATAAAATTATATTTAGATAAATGTGATTACGTGATATTAGATACCTATTCAAAATCATCTTCTGGTGGAACAGGTGTCAGTTTTAATTGGGATAAATATAAAACTCTTTTCAATAAAAGAGTTTTTGTTGCAGGAGGATTGAATCCAACAAATATTAGAGATTTAATAAAATCACATGATCCTTGGGGTGTTGATGTTTCATCAGGAGTTGAGCATGAGGGTGAAAAAAGTATAAAAAAAATAAAAGATTTTATTAAATTTAAAGAAAAATAAATGCCTGCTGATAAAAGAAAAAATTTAGACAATAAAGGATATTTTTTATCTTTTTTTGTAGCCTTTCTATGGTCAGGGAACCCTACTTCAGTAAAAATAAGCCTTAATTACACAACACCTTTTATGGTTGGTTTTCTTAGATTTACTTTAGGAGGTATAGTTGCACTGATATGGGCAATCTATAAGAAACAATCTTTAGCTGTAAAAAAAGAGCATATTTTTCCTGTCGTTTTAGCAGGTTTGCTTCCTGCAGCTCAGATAGGTTTCTATAATATAGGCCAAGCCCATACTTTAGCGAGTCATGGGATTATTATGATAGTAACTTTTCCATTATGGGCTGCAATTTTTTCACATTTTTTCACCCCTAATGATCGATTAAACTTATCTAGAGTTCTTGGGCTTATAACAGCATATTCCGGAGTAGTTGTTTTATTTTGGGATTCAATTAACCAAAATATTACTGAATACTTATTTGGAGATATCCTAATGTTATTTTCGGCTATGTTCCTTGGAGGAAGGCTAATTTGGGTTTCTCACATTACTCAAAAAGTGGGACAGCCACAAATTATAATTTCTGAAGCTGTGGTAGGCTCCTTGATGTCAATTATTTTATCTTTTTTGTTTGAAAAAAGCTTTATAACTTTTTCTATCAACTTAATACTATCTATGGCTTATCAAGGAATACTAATAGCAGGAATAGGAATAATTTTACAAACATATTTATTAAGAAGTTACTTACCAGGAAAAGTTACTTTTTTTAATTTATTTCAACCAATAATAGGTATTTTTATATCATGGTTCTTATTGGGAGAAAGTTTAGGATTTATACTCTTTTTATCTATCTCATTACTGACAATTGGAACATACTTCACTATACAAAAAAAAGTTTAAATAACATTAGTTTTCTAATCTAAAATCTGATGGCCATCTTACTTTTTGAGATTTAGCTAAATAGAAATTGCAATCTGTAATTTTTGCATTTGAAAAAACACATCGATATAACCATGAATTTTCAAAATTAGAATTGGTAACTAGTGATCTTGAAAGATTTGCTCTATACAACGCTGCTTTTGTAAAATTTGTGTCTATAAATTCTGAATTTATTGCTGAAATTTCAGAAAGATCCGCATTACTAAAATTGCAACTAATAAATTTAGAATTGTTTAAAAGAACTTTTGACATTCTCCAACCAGAGAAATCTCTGTTCTCAAATACTTGTCCAGAAAGATCATATCGTTTATCAGGATTGTCTATTATCCATTGACTCAAGTAGTCTTTTGTTAAGTTTGGGTCATTTCCTCTTAAAATCATAAATTTCTATAGCTAATAATTAACAGTTTTGTAACACCTAATAGTTATTATAGAATAACAAAAAAAAATTGATTAAATATTTAACTAGGAGTTTAGTATGGCAAATGAATCTAAAGAAGCATTAAAGCTGATGAAAGATAATGGCTGTGATGTTTTAGATATAAAATTTATTGATCTTCCTGGAGTTTGGCAACACGTTTCTGTTCCTATCAGTGAAGTAGACGATGGTTTATTCGCAAATGGTACAGGGTTTGACGGGTCAAGCATCAGAGGATTCCAATCTATCGATGAATCAGACATGTTATTGGTTCCAGACCAATCTACCGTAAAAATAGACCCATTTGTTGACGGTCAGGTAACAGTAATTGCAGATATTAAGGATCCTGTAACTGGAGAAAAATATAACAAAGACCCAAGAAATATTGCCAAAAAAGCTGAAGAATATCTTAAGAGCACTGGTGTAGGAGATACTTCATTTTGGGGTCCCGAAGTTGAATTTTTTATTTTTGATTCAGCTCAATTTGATTATGGCCCAAATTATAGTATTCATAATGTTGATTCAGATGAAGGTATTTGGAACTCAGGAAATCCATTCATGTTAGATGGAGAAACAATTAATAAAGCGCATAGACCTAAACATAAAGGTGGTTACTTCCCTGTGTCTCCTGTCGATACGCAACAGGACATTAGAAACGAAATGATAAGAATTATGCAAGATTCTTTTGGAATTAAAGTAGAAAAGCAACACCATGAAGTTGCAACTGCAGGTCAGGGTGAAATTGACATTGTTTATAACACTCTTCTTGATACTGCTGATAATGTAATGGCTTATAAATATGTCGTCAAAAATGTAGCCAAAAGACACGGTAAAGTAGCAACATTTATGCCTAAACCTATTTTTGAAGATAATGGAACAGGAATGCATACTCACCAATCAATTTGGAAAGACGGTAAACCTTTATTCGCTGGAAATGAATATGGTGGGTTTTCAAAGCTTGGTCTTAACTACACAGGAGGATTGATTAAGCATGGAAAAGCATTAATGGCTCTTGCAGCTCCAACAACAAACTCATATAAAAGATTAACTCCAGGGTTTGAAGCTCCTACAATTTTAGCGTTATCCGCAAGAAATAGGTCTGCTGCTTGCAGAGTTCCAATGTATTTCCAAAATCCTGCTGCTAAAAGGATAGAGTTCAGATCTGCTGACCCTACTTGTAATCCATACCTAACATTCTCAGCTATGCTTTTAGCTGGTCTTGATGGTATTGAAAATGGATATGACCCAGGCGATCCTTTAGAGAATGATTTATTTGAACTTCCTTTAGAAGAACAAGCTAAATTACCTCAGGTCCCTTCAAGTTTAGAAGAGGCCCTTAATGCTTTAGAAGAAGATCATGATTTCCTTCTAAAAGGAGGAGTCTTTACTGAAGATGTAATAAAAGCTTGGATAGACTTTAAGAGAGAGAATGATGTAGACCCAATAAGGCTCAGACCTCATCCATATGAGTTCTTTCTTTCTTTTGATGCATAAATTGTAAAATTATAAGCTTAGGTATTAATTAAAAAATAATTTTAATTCGCCTAAGCTTTTAATTTTATTCCCAGAAAAATCTTCATAGTAACCATTTCTGTCTATAAGAATAGGAGTCATACCAGCGTTTTTTGATCCAATGTAATCGGACTGTATTTGATCTCCTACATAAACACATTCTTCAGGATTAACATTTGCTTTATTAATTGATGAAATAAATATTCTTTTATCAGGTTTTTCGTATTTTTCATCATATGAAGTTATTATGAAATCTAACAAAGAAGTAAGTTTGAGATCTATCATGAGTTGATCTCCTTTGATATCCATATTTGTAATACCTGCAGACTTTATTCCTTTTGATAAAAGCCATTCTAATAAATCTTTTGTGTCATCAAAAATTCTTAGTGAATATTTCTCTAATGAAATTTCTTGCCATATCTTCCAAGATAAATCTTTACTAACTTGTATGTTATTTGATAATAATATTTTATTTTCATATTCAATAAAAAAATCTTTTTTCTCACTTGAGGACATATCTCTGAGTGGTTTTATTTTTTTTTGTAGTGCCATAAATTCATCCGCAAATTTATATCCATAAGAAATTTGAGTTTCAGACAAAAAAATTTTATTTTGTTCTAGAATTTTTTTTTGGATCTTTTCTTTTTGAGGATAAAAACCTGCTAGGGTTCCATAAATATCAAAAAAGAAATATTTTTTTTTATTTAGATTCAGCATTATATTCATAGATTTTATAGTTATCTTTATCATAAAGCTTAGCCACTTTATCTCCTAATTTTTCTTCTAATCTAGTAGGAAATTCTGGAAAAAAATTACTCTCTATAGACCCAAAAATAATTAATCCAACATCATATGTCTCTAGGAAATCTTCTAAATATTGAGAAGAATCAGTTTTATAAAATTCTTCAATTTGCTTCTTTCTAAGTGTTACTTGATTTTGATCTAGTGATCTTTGTTGCTTTTGGTGCCAATCCCAGCCCAATACACTCTGCATACCTGTATTTATTGAAATTCTGGATGACCAGGAATATAAATCTGTTGAATATTCTACAATAACCCTATTTGTTGATATATTTTTATTAATCCAATCAATAGCTTGATATGAGTCTGACAAATCTATCCAGTTGCCATCTTGAGAGTATTCAGCATTTTGCATGTATTTAGTTCCATCTAATCCATGAAAGTCATTATTAAAGCGATCCATAACTCTTGGTTTTATTGCATATATTGGATAAGAGATTCCTATAAAAAATATTATTGTAAAAATAGAAATAAAAAAATATTTCTTATAGTTTGAGTTAATCTCATTTAATATAAATGTAATAAAAATACTCGATGATAAATTGAGAAGAATCCATGATTGAAAATTGAACTTAAAATAAGTGTTCATCCTATTGATATCTGAGTCAATAATTAGAAACTCTGTGAATAAAGGTAATCCAAATCCCAGAATTAACATAACAGAAAGCCATAAATAAAGCCTCGAATCATTTTCATAAAATTTATACTTCAAAAAAACTATGAAAATAATAGAAAATATTATTAGAAATAAGCTAAAGATAGTAAGAAAATCATAGAAAAATACGAAAATCATTATCAATAATAATATAGAAAATAAAATTATCAGAATCTGTTTTTGAGATAATGAGATTTTTGGATAAATTAGTTTGATTCTTGACTTGAAATTATCAAGATAAAAAATAAGAAAAATAAAAAATAAAGTTATTGGCAAAAATAATATTTGTAAAAAAGATAAAATTGGAGTTTTCCAGCTAGACAGAGATAATGACAGGTCAGGCATTATGAAATGTAAATCAAAATTTATAAAAAGCAATCTAGAAATCAATAAATAAAAAATCAAATATATTGCTGATTTTATTATCTTAAAATTAAATTTATCATTACTAGTAAAATTCAATAAAATAATAGAGGATGAAACGATTATTATAGCTAAGGGATAATCCCATGAATTTGTAGCTTTAATTAACCCCGTCAAAAATGATAAGAAAACTAGTATAGATAACTTTTTCATCACTATAAGTTTGGAAGAGTTCTCATAATAGAATAAAAATGAAACGGTAATAATAGAAATAATTATAGGAATACTCAATAAGTGAGCATGAAGGTCGGCAAACATGAAAGAGAAAAAAGGAAATTCATTTATCTCTAATCCATTAGAAACCATACTAACAGTTCTAGTACTTCTCCAATAATCAAACATATCTTGATTTCCAAAAAACAAATTATAAATTTGTATAATTGAATCAAAATTTCCAAATATAAGTACGAAAAAAATACCTAAAATTCCTGATATAACAGGAGTCTTAAACCAATCTATATTTAACCCTTTTGATTTTTTATATAAATAAGAAAAATTAGAAGAAAATGAAAAAATAGCAGTTGAAGAAAAAGCAAAAAAAGTTGGTATTGCAAGGTTATATGATATGTTTGAAGGTATTCCTGAAAGCTTTGTAATTAATGCCACAAGATACTGTCCAAAATAATAATAATTCATCGTATAACCACTAAACCAAGGATCATGTGGAGGAAAATTTATACTTCTTAGTATTGCATTCAGATAAGCGTAATCCATTGGCTTCTCTCCTCCTCTGTATGGATGCCACAAGTCAGGGTTAAGATATCTAATCATTAGAAAAATAATAAAAGTAATCAAAAAAATTGCCTCGATCATAATTATTTTTTCTTTTGATCTTGAAATATAAAACAATATTACGTCTTTATTTTTTATAAAGAGAATGATTGAAACTATCAATGAAATTATTAGGACTACGAGTAACTCTGTGAAAATAAAGTTTATAAAATTATTTGACGATAATAACCAAACTATAAATCCATATGTAATCAGACCAAAAAACTTATAAAAACCAAACCCAAAGTCTGGAAGATTTATAAATAATTTATAAAAAATTGGTAACGAAATAAAAGCAAAAACTTGAATTATTAGAAACCAAAATAATATTTGTAATAATAGATTATGCTCAGAAAAATAGAATTGTTCTATGTATGAATTTGAGTTGCCTAAAGAATTATCAATCTGAACTTTTTTATATGGAGATTTTGATGAAAAATTATAGTAATTTATATTTTCAAAATCATTGAATCCAAATATCTCAAATAATTTTTCTTGAGAGTAATTTTTATCATTCCTTAGTATAATTACATTTGGATGATCATAAACAGAAAAGCTTTCATCTGACCAACCTAAATTAATGTTTATACTAAATTTTGTTTCATGATCTGATAATATATTTGGTTTTTCAATATCAATTCTTTGAAAATAATTTTCTGAATAATTAATACCAAATAAATTCATTGATTGTTTTTGATAATTGACTACATTAAATCCAAAATCACCGTTGAATATTTTTTCGTAAAAAAGTTTTGATCCAGGATATCTATCTTCTAATCTTGGAATAGTCGCATAAAGCCTATTTGAATATAGAACATAATAATCTGAGTCTGAAAGTTGTTGGAAAATTTTTTGAAATTTTTCAGGCGTATCAGGATTGTACATTTCTAGTCTTTCATGAGCTAAATTCAAACCAGATAAACGAGGAATAGATTCTTCCCAATGTTCTTGAACTATTACTTCTTTTTTATCTGAGTTATCACTTAGCCAAGTAGCTGCCTTATAAGCCGGATGCTCTGTTAGGTATATTCCATTGATATAAGATAAAGTAAAATGAATGCTCGGAACTAATAAAAGAATTAGAATAAAATATTTAATTTTTTTTGAAATATTTTTTTTCGAAATAAATCTATCTTCTATGAATTTGATAAATATAACTCCAAAAAAAATCAATAAAGGAATCATTGGTAAAAAATATCTTGTGAATTTAACTTGAAACGATCCATTTATTAAAAAGTAAGGAATTATCCAAGCAAAAATCAGCAGACCAAATAAAGATTTATTTCTAATAGAAATGATTAAGAAATAAAAGAATCCAAGAAAACAAATTGTAGAAAGCAATGGTCCTAGACCCCACTTAAATATTTGAATTAAAGGGTATATAAAAGATTTGGTTTCATAATACTGCCTAGTATAAGGAAAATCTAATATTCCTCTTACCATTTTTGATTGTTCATTTACGTGTGATAAATAAGTAGAAAAATCTAAAAACATATATGGTTGGAAAATAAAAATAAAAATAAAAAAAGAAAAAATAAATGCAATTAAATTCAAAAACAGGTCTGAGATTTTGTTTTGATTGATTCTTAGAGAAATAAAGAAAGAAATAGATATTGGAATCAAAAGAGTTATAAAAGAAAACTTAAATGCCATACCAAGAGCAAATAAAAATGCAAGAAAAATTGTCCTTATAATTGTTGGAGCATAAATATTTTTATAACTAAAATATAAAATCAATAATGAAAAATTTGTTATAAAAATATCGGTAGTAAAGAAATGACTATTCTGAATATTTATTAATGATATTGAGCCTAAAAAAGAAACTAATAAACTCCAATTTTTGTTCAATACAACTCTAGAAAATTTATACAAAAAAATTACAGTTATTGAATCAATTAATGCTGAAAATATTCTTAGTGGGATTCTTAAATCATATATTGACGAACTTGAAAAAAAATTTGAAAAAACACTAACTATTTTCACGAAGTATACAGGAAGACTTCCATAGTTAAACCATCTGGGATTAAGGGTACTAATTTCAGAATTAAAAAAATCTAAACTTCTTAGTGATGAAAAGCTTAAATCATATCCATGCATCATAATCGCTCGTTCATCTGGGTGAAATAAATATCCTGAATCCCAGTTAATCCCTACTAATCTCAGAGAAAAAGCAAATACAAAGATCATAGATAGGATAAATTTATATTTGTGATCTAAATAAATTTTTCTTAATTCATTTGAAATAGAATTACTGAATATCATAATCATTATTTTTTACTTCTAAACTTAATAATAACGATTTATTTTTTTTGATATTTTGTTAAAACTTGAATTAAATATCCTAAGATTGATTTTAAAAGATTTATTAAGATTCAATTATGGTAATTAACAATCTTAACAAGATAAATAATTTTGAATGGAATTCTGAAACAGTAATAGCCCTTCGAGCCCATATTGGCAATTCTCAAACAAAACTTGCTAAAGAGTTAGGGGTAAGGCAACAGACTATAAGCGAATGGGAGAACGGTCTATATAAGCCTAGAGGAGCTTCAAAAACACTTCTAAATCTATTGGGAAGAACTGCTGGGTTTCCATTCCAAAACTTTCCAAAAAAACGAACACAATTATCTTTTGATAGGTTTGGGTTTGAATTAAAAGACTTAAAAAAAGATAATGAAGAAACAAAAATTTCCAAAAAGAATAATTTTCAAAAAAATACAAGGCGAATTAATTCCTTAGATGAATTTGAGAAAAGAAATAACGAGATACCTATTTAGAATTTTTTAGTTCTATTTCCTACATACTCGAAACTTAGTTCAAAAGTTACTATAAAATATCTTAAAAGTATTTTTTAAAATAACATAAAGACAAATTTAGTAATTTATGCTTTCTCAGTCAGAAAAAAAATTTAAGAAACAAATAAATAGTCTTCTTGATAAATTTTTACCAAACAATTGGCAAGAATATCCAGATGAAAGAATTGATGAACACTGGAATTTATCTGTAAAAATAAAAAAAGAACTCGCAAAAAACAAATGGATTGCACCTTCATGGCCTGAAGAATATGGAGGACTTGGTGAAGAGGTATCAAAATCTATAATACTTTCTGAAACATTTGCATATAGGATGTCCCCAGGAAATGATAGATTTGGTGTCAGAATGATTGGACCTACAATACTAAAGTACGGTACAGACTATCAAAAAGAAAAATTTCTAAATGAAATTACAAGAGGAGAAGTACAGTGGTGTCAGGGTTATTCAGAACCAAACTCAGGTTCTGATTTAGCTTCTATTGTCACTAAAGGGGATTACAACGAAGAAAATGACACCATTACAATCAATGGAATAAAAGTATGGACTACACTTGGACACAGAGCAGACCGAATGTTTATTTTGGTAAGAACTTTACCAGATAGCAGCAGGCATCATGGACTTTCCTTAGTGCTAATTGATATGAAAGATCCTGGGGTAAAAGTAAATCCAATTAAAAATATTTCTGGATCTTCCTCATTTAATGAAGTTGTACTAAATAACGTAAAAACTTCCAGTAAAAATGTAATAGGAAAGCTTCATGAAGGGTGGATGGTCGCGCTCGATTTACTAAATTTTGAAAGATCAGGTATTGATTACATAGGATGGGGAGAAAGGTGCTTGGATGACATAGAGGATTATTGTAAAAAAAATAATCTAATTGAGAATGAAAGTGTTATCAGCGATTTATCTTCGCTAAGAGCTAGTCTTGAATCTGCAAAAATTATGACTTATAAGGCTTTATGGATAAAAACTCAAAATGATGAAATAAACATGGAACCATCAATGAGTAAAATTCTTGCAACAGAAATAAATATAAAGATTCATGATTTTGCATTTAATATTTTGAGTAAAAAAGTAACAATACTTGATGATTCTCAAGATGGTTTTTCAAAAAGGATTTTAAAAAATAGACTCTTTTTTGTTTCTGGAGGTATTTTAGGAGGTACCACAGAAATACAAAAAAATATAATAGCTCAGAGGGGATTAGGATTGCCGAGATGATCAACTTTAAGTTAAACGAATCTCAAATTATGATTCAATCAAGCCTAGAAAAAGCATTAGATGAAAATTTTGATATCAGGAAACTAAATATAAATGCTGAAAATGCAGAAGGGTTGAATCATGGATGGAAAGAAATAAAGGAATTAGGTTATACAGGTATCATCACTAGAGAAGATAAGGGTGGCTTTGGTTTAGATATTTTTGATTTTGGGTTAACTTTAGAAACTTGGGGTAGTAAATTGTGCGAAGGGCCATACATTGAAAATACACTGGCTATTGGAACTCTACAAAAATCCTCTAATGATTTCAATAAACTTATTGAAGACCTTACATCTTCAAAGAAAATAATGAGTAGTGTAATTAACGAACAAATAATAGAAAAGAATTATTTAGAAATTAGAAAGACCAAAAATGAAGTAGAGGTTAAGGGTGAAATTATTAATTTACCATACTTTGATGATGCTTCAGATATTTTGTGCTTGGGATCAATAAACAAAGAAATAAAATTTATTGTAATCCCGCAGAAAAATTTTAATGAAATAAGAACTAGTAAGACGATTACGGGACAAAAACTTTCTAATATTAGAATAAATTGCAACCTAGATAGTGACAGAGTTATTGATTCTGAAAAAAATCTTGTAGATATTTATTTTCAATTATTTACATTATCTAAATGCTTTGAATCTATTGGAGCTGCAAACACAATTATCAAAATGACTACCGAATATATTAAATCCAGAGAACAATTTAATCAGCCAATTGGAAAGTTTCAATCTATTCAGCATATGCTCACAGACTTATACATTTCCTACTCAGAACTAAAAGAACTAGTTAGATATACTGCAAAATTACCATTCGATGATAATAATTTTCAAAAACTTGTATCAATGTCAAAGATCAAATGTGATGAAGATTTACCCAAAGTTGGGTGGATTGCACATCAACTACATGGCGCTATAGGATTTACTTGGGATTATGGTTTGCATCTCTTAACAAAAAAAATATTACTTAATAAAAGTCTCAATGGAAATTCTATTCTTCATTCAAAAAAAATAATCAATTGATGATGATTTCAGACCAACCGTTTGTAAAGCTTTTTTTATACAAAGAATATAGATTATTTTGGCTAGCTGCTTTTTTTTCCAATATAGGTATGTGGGCATTAATTTATGGCAGACTATGGCTCATGAGAACAATGACTGACTCTGAGACAATGCTTGGACTAGTTTCGAGTGCAAATTTAACTCCAGTATTATTACTAAGTATTTTTGGAGGCGTAGTAGCAGATAAGTATAATAGATTGAAAATTTTACGTTTAACTCGCCTAATGTTCTGTTTTATGACTTTTCTAACTGGATTTTTAATATTTTTTAACGTAATGAACCCTATGATATTGATCATTATTTCTATCGTAACGGGAACTTTGATTGCTTTCGACATACCATCTAGATCATCTATGATAGCGAAACTGGTAGAAAAAAAATTTTTACCCGTAGCAATATCAATGTACTCAATAGTTTTTGGAATATCAGGAATTATAGGACCATCTTTGTTTCATCCAATAGTAAAATTTATCGGACTTGAAGGATTATTTTACATAATAGGTTTATCGTATTTATTTACTTTTTTTACTCTAAAAAGAATGAATCTGAATCTTCACGACCCAATTAAGAAGCAATCAGAAGGAGTAATAAAAGATTTATACTCTGGCTGTAACTATCTAATAAAATCTCCTACAATTTTTATTGTTATATTTGTTGGATTCTTTTTTGGATTAACTGCAGGGTCATATGATGTTCTTATTCCAGCGATAACAACTGAATTATTAAATGGAGATTCAGAAATTTATGGAAAATTACTTTTATACGGAGGAGCTTCTGGACTAATTTCAACCTCAATATTGATATTACTAGGACAAAAATTAAATCAGTACGTTTTCTACTTTGGATTTGGGATAATTTCCTCATTATCATTGATTATTATGGGATCAGACTACGGAATTGCTAATATTTTTATAATATTTGCAATGATATCTTTTGCAAAAGTTTTCTTTAATACGATGGGTACTACAATTATTCAATCTAATGTGAAAGAGGAGTTTAGAGGACGGATTATGAGCATAAGCCAATTAAGCTGGGGTTCTGTTGCAATCGGAGCAATTATTGTAGGTTATCTTGCTGAATCTTATTCAATTAGTTTCTCATTCAATTTTATAGGCTTTTCAAGTCTAATAGTTATTATTATTGGGGCTGGAATTACCTTGTATAATCTGTTCATAAAACGTTAAATTGTAAGAAAGACTTTATTTATGAGTTAAAATCTTTACGAATAACTTATAAAATGGTAACAAAGATAAGAAAATATTATAATATTAGTATAAGATTAGAGAATTCCGAAAGGAGAGATTATGCAACCATTTGCATATTCTGCACCCACTACAATTAAAGAGGCTGTAGAAATATTAGATAAACACGGTGATAAGGCAAGACCTTTAGCAGGTGGAACAGACTTGCTAGTTCAAGTCAGAGGTGGAAGGTTTGATTTGGAAGCTGTTGTTGATGTAAAAAAGATTCCAGAACTTAATGAAATTAGTTTTGGAAAAGAGGAACTAAAGCTTGGAGCAGCTGTTCCATGCCACAGATTATATGATGACCCAGAAATAAGCAATAATTATCCTGGTTTGATTGATGCAGCAACTCTTATTGGAAGCATTCAAATTCAATCACGTTCGGGATTTGGTGGTAACTTGTGTAACTCTACTCCTTCCGCTGATGGAATTGCACCATTGATTGTGCATTCAGCAGTTGCAAATATTGAAGGTAAATCAGGATCAAGGAGTGTTCCTGTAGAAGATTTCTGTACAGGGCCTGGATCGAATGTATTAGGCAAAGGTGAAATGCTTGTTTCAATATCTATGCCAAATAAAGGCAGTAAGTTTGGAGCTTCATACGAAAGATTTATTCCTAGAAACGAAATGGATATAGCTGTTGCAGCCGTTGGATCAAGTATACTTCTTGGACCAGATGGAAAAATTGCTGAAGCTAGAATCGCACTAGCATCAGTTGGGCCAACTCCAATTTTTGCTAAGAAAGCATCTGAATCTCTTGCAGGTAAAGAACCAACTGAAGATTCATTTAAAGAAGCTGGTAGTATTGCCAAAACAGAATGTTCGCCTATTGAAGATATGAGAGGTACTGCTGACCAAAGAAAGCATCTTGTAGATGTATTAACAGCTAGAACACTAGGTAAAGCACTAGAAAGAATAGAGGGATAAAATGGCTATAGATAAAATACATGTGAAAACAACTATAAATGGACGCCCAGAAGAATTTCTAACTGACCCTTACGTAAGCCTTTTAGATGCATTACGTGAAATTGTAGGACTTACTGGAAGTAAAGAAGGGTGTCTAGATGGAAACTGTGGAGCATGCACAGTAAATATAAACGGAAGAATTGTTGACTCTTGTCTTGTTTTGGCAGCAGAGGTTGACGGACAACAAGTTGAAACAGTTGAAGGAATGGCAAGTGCTGAAGGATTACACCCTTTACAACAAGCCTTTTTAGAAGAAGCTGCTCTTCAATGTGGAATTTGTACTCCAGGGTTTCTTGTTGCATCTAAAGGACTGTTGGATAATGAACCGGACCCAAGTGAAGATAGAATTAGACATTGGTTAGCTGGTAATTTATGCCGATGTACAGGATATGAAAACATTGTAAAAGCAGTAAAAAAAGCTGCAAAAAACTCATAAAAATATATAGTAAGGAGATAAAAAAATGGTAAACGTATCAGACTCAAAGAACTATAAAGTTATTGGTACAAACCCAATTCGTCATGATGGATATGACAAAGTCACAGGGCGAGCTGTTTATGGAGCAGATATAAAGCTTCCAGGTCTTATTTGGGCTTCAATAGTTAGAAGTCCTCATGCTCATGCTGTTATCAAGAATATAGATACATCTGCTGCTGAAAAAGTAGATGGAGTATTTGCTGTAATGACAGGAAAAGATCTGCCACATTTAGCAGATAGTTGGATTGACCACGGAGAAGGAACAGAAAATATAGCTTGGTCCTCTGAAAATATATTAGCAACTAAAAAGGCTCTTTATAAAGGCCATGCAGTAGCTGCAGTTGCTGCTAGAGACAGATATGTAGCAGATTATGCTGCTTCTAAAATTAAAGTCGAATACGATGTATTAGATTCAGTTACTAACGTAGAAGATGCGACTAAAGATGGTGCTCCAATTCTACTTGGAGATTTAGTAGGAGATCATATTGGTAAAAAAGTTAAAAATACCAATATTGCATCAATAACTAGACATGAATTTGGAGATCCAGACAAAGCATTTAAAGATGCAGAACATGTTGTTGAAAGAACTTTTACTTTACAAATGGTTCATCAGGGTTATATTGAGCCTCACAACGCTACTGCTGTTTGGGACGAGGAAGACAGAATCAAAGTTTGGACTTCTACACAAGGAGCATTCCCTGTAAGGACTTCTACTGCAGCAATTTTAGATATGGATGTTTCAAGAGTTAAAGTTACTCCCCTAGAAATAGGAGGAGGATTTGGAGGAAAAATTCCTATTTATCTTGAACCTATCGTAGCTACTCTCTCAAAGAAATCAAGAAGGCCTGTAAAAGCAATTATGGAAAGAAGCAATGTATTTCAAGCTTCTGGACCTGCCCCTGGTGGGACAATTACAGTAAAAATGGGAACTGATAAAAATGGTAAGCTAATCGCAGCTGATACTTCTATTAAGTTAGAAGCTGGGGGATTCCCTGGGGCAGCAGTAGGTGCTGCAGTTCAATGTATTTTTGCCCCTTATGATATTCCTAATACTAGAATTGATGGATATGATATTGTGGTAAATAAACCTAAGTCAGCAGCTTACAGAGCTCCTGGTTCACCTCAAGCAGCATTTGCGACTGAAACAGTTGTAAATGAACTAGCTGAATTACACGGTATGGACCGAGTAGAGTTCAGACAAATCAATGCTTCTAAAGAAGGTACTCGAAGAGCAGACGGGGTAGTTTTCCCTGTAATTGGTAATGAAGAAGTACTTGATGCAGCTAAAGCTAGTGATCATTGGAATTCTGAATTAGGAGAACCAATGAAAGGTAGAATTAGAGGAAGAGGTATAGCATCTGGTTATTGGTTCAACGTAGGTTTGAAATCTACAGTTAATTTGACTGTAAATACAGATGGAACAGTGGCACTGATTGAAGGTTCAACAGACATTGGAGGTACAAGAACATCAATTTCTATGCAAGCAGCAGAAATACTAGGAATTCCAGTTACTGAAGTAAGACCGTCAGTTGGAGATACGGAAACTGCAGGGTACGCTGATGTAACAGGTGGTTCAAGAACAACTTATGCAACTGGTTTTGCAGCGGTGAAGGCTGCAGAAAACCTAATAGAAGTACTCAAGGAAAGATGTTCAATAATCTGGTCATTAGATAAAAATGATATTGATTTTGATAATGGAACCTTTTTTGCTTCAAAAGACCCTGAATTAAAATTTACATTCAAGCAATTGGCTGCAAATCTAGACAGCACAGGGGGACCTGCAGCTGCAAGCGGAAGCGTGGACCTAGAATCTGCAGGTGGGGCATTTGGTACTCATATTGTTGATCTTGATGTAGATCCAGATACTGGTAAAACAGATGTAGTTCGATATACAGCAGTACAAGATGTAGGAACAACTATTTATCCTGCTTACTGTATTGGAAACATACAAGGTGGTGTTGTTCAAGGTATTGGATGGGGTCTAAATGAAGAATACTTTATGACAAAAGATGGTGCTCAAGCTAATACCTCATATCTTGACTACAGGATGCCAACTGCACTTGACCTGCCTAACATTGATGTTGTGCTGGTTGAAAAACCTAATCCAGGTCATCCTTTTGGAGTTAGAGGAGTAGGAGAAGTTCCTATTTGTCCTCCAATAGGTGCAATTGGTGATGCTCTTCATAATGCATTAGGTAAAAGATTTTACGATGCACCAATGAAACCAGGAAGAATACTTAACGTTTTAGGTAAAATTACTGACTAAAGTATTTAATGAAAAATTAAATAAAAACCGTGTGTATTAAGTTTTATGACTATTAATTATAAGATTTAAATAGCACGGTTTTTATTATTTATTATCAGAAAAGGATTTTAATAAATGACTATAAATTTTGATTCAAAAAAAAATTACAAGGTTATTGGTACTAATCCAATAAGACATGACGGATACGATAAAGTTACAGGAAGAGCAATATATGGTGCCGATGTTAAATTGCCTGGACTTATATGGGGAGAAGTTTTACGGAGCCCTTACGCACATGCAAAAATAAAATCTATCAATACAACTAAAGCAGAAGAAATGAATGGAGTGTTTGCAGTAATTACTTCAAAAGATATACCTATAAATAAAGACAGAGATGATAATAATAGTTCTAAAAATAAAAAATTAACTGTCGATCTGAAGAGAGACGTAGATAATATTCTTGCATATAAAAAAGTTCTTTATAAAGGACATCCAGTAGCAGCTATATCTGCTATTGATAGAAATACAGCTAAGGAAGCATGCAAATTAATTGAGGTAGAGTACGAAGTACTTGAACCAGTCAAAAATGTAGATGACGCTATTGCAAAAAATGCACCTATATTATTAGAAGATATTGAGGCAGATCATTTAGGTGAAACGGTAAAAAATACAAATATTGCTAAACATTTTCGTCACGAAATTGGAGATGCAGATAATGATTTTAAAAACTCAGATTATGTACTTGAAAAAGAATTCAATTTACAAACAGTACACCAAGGATATATAGAACCACATAACGCTACTGCTCATTGGGATGAAAACGATCATCTTTCACTATGGTCAAGTACTCAAGGAATGTTTGCAGTAAGAGACCTAACTGCAGCATTTTTAGATCTTCCTATTTCTAAAGTAACATCAAATTATGTAGAAATTGGTGGAGGATTTGGAGGAAAAACTAAAGTATACCTACCTCCTTTGGCAGGGATTTTGTCAAAAAAATCTGGCTATCGACCTGTAAAAATGATAATGGACAGAATATCAGTTTTTCAAGGTTCAGGACCTGCTCCTGGAGGAAAAATAATTGTCAAGATAGGTGTAACAAATGATGGAAAAATCAACTCTGGGTCTGTAGACATCAAATTAGAAGCAGGAGCTTATCCTGGATCTGCTATTCCGGCTGCAGCTGTATGTTGTTTAGCATGCTACAATATTCCAAATATTAAAGTTGATGCCTATGATGTTTTAGTTAACAAACCTAAAAGCGCTGCATATAGAGCTCCGGGATCTCCTCAAGTTTCATTTGCTGTAGAAAGTGTGATAGATGAAATTTGCGAAAAAATGACTTGGAATAAAATTGATTTTAGAATTGCAAATGCATCGAAAGAAGGGACTAGAAAACCTGATGGTGTTTTGTACCATAAGATTGGATTTATAGAAACGCTTGAAGCTGCAAAAAAAAGTGATCACTGGAATTCTAAAATTGATAAAAGAAATAAAAATAAAATATATGGGAGAGGACTTGCTTGTGGTTACTGGCATAATGGAGGAAATAGATCAACTGTAGATCTAATACTCCAAGATGACGGGAATATAGCATTAAATGAAGGATCTGCTGACATAGGTGGAACTAGAACTTCAATATCAATGCAAGTTGCAGAAACATTAGGAATCCCTGCAGAAAATATTCATCCATCAATTCCTGATACAGATAAAATAGGGTTTACTGCTACTACTGGAGGTTCCAGAACAACTTACGCCACAGGATATGCCGGTTGGGAAGCTGCAAAAAAACTAATAGATGAAATGAAAAAAAGAGTTTCTATTCTTTGGGAAGAACCAGAAGATCAAATAATTTTTGATGATGGTAAATTTAATTCAAATGTATCAGAACTAGAAATTAGCATAGAGGAACTTGCCACAAAAATAAATCCAACAGGAGGACCAGTTACTTCAACTGCTTCTGTAAATTTGTCAGCTGCAGGAAATGGTTTTGGTGTAGGAATTTGTGATTTAGAAATAGACCCAAAAACAGGAAAAACAGATGTAGTTAGATACACTGCTATTCAGGATGTTGGAAAAGCTATTTATCCTCAATACGCTGAAGGACAAATACAGGGTGGAGCTGTGCAAGGAATAGGATGGGCTTTGAATGAAGAATATTATATTGAAAAAGATGGAAGTATGGCTAATACTAGTTTTCTAGATTATAGAATGCCTACAGCATTAGATATGCCAAATATTGATGTTATATTAGTTGAGGTAGCAAACCCATTGCATCCATTTGGAGTAAGAGGAGTCGGTGAGGTTCCTATTGTCCCGCCTCTAGGAGCTGTAGCTAATGCTATAAAAGACGCTACTGGAAAGAGGCTCTATCATACTCCTATGAACCCTAGAAAAATATTGGAAGCTATAGATAATGCCTAAACTATTTTTGCCATATCACCTAAAAAAAGAAACTAATAATGAAGATTATGTTGAAGTAGAAGGAAGTACTCTTCGAGAAGTAATTGAAAATTTGGAAAAAATGTACCCAGGGACCAAAGATCATCTTGTTGAGGGAAATAGAATAAAACCAGGTTTATCAGCAATTTGTGGATATGCCGCAACTAGAAAAGGTTTACTACAAGAATTAGAAGAAGATACTGAAGTACATTTTTTACCTTCAATAGCTGGAGGATAAATGGATAATCACAATAAAAAAATTATTGAAAACGCATTTGAGAAAATTCTAAATGGTTTAGAAAATAATGTTGATAAAAATGGGACTAAAGATACACCTAAAAGAGTATCAAAAGCATATGACGAACTTCTTTCTGGATATGATGCAGATATAAATAAAGTTATAAATAATGCACTTTTTGATGTCGAATATGATCAGATTGTAATAGTTAAAAATATAAGATTTTACTCTTTATGTGAGCATCATATGTTACCTTTTTTTGGAAAGATTGATGTTGGATATCTCCCAAATGAAAAAATAATTGGTTTATCTAAAATTCCTAGGATAACCAAGGTGTTTTCTAGAAGATTACAAGTGCAAGAAAGACTAACTGAAGAAATAGGGGAATCAATTTACGAAAACACTAAAGCTCAAGGAGCTGGTGTAGTGATAACTGCTCAACATTTATGTAGTGCTATGCGAGGAGTAAATTTACCTGGTACAGAAATGGTAACTAGCTCATTATTTGGATCTTTCAAATCAGATCCTTCAACAAGAAAAGAGTTTTTTGATCTTATTAAGTAGGCAAGTTTGAAATTAGAAAAACAAAATGTTCTTATTACAGGTTCTGCTAACAGAATTGGAAAAGAGATTGCAAAACATTTGTCTAAACTAGGTCTTAATATTGCTATTCATTATAATTCTTCAAAAAAAGAAGCTGAAAACACATTATCAGAGATAAAAAAAGAAAATGTAAACGCAGATATCTTTCAGTCTAATTTATCTAATGAGGAAAATTGTAAAAATTTAATTATTGAAGCAGAAAAAAAGTTAGGTAAAATTTCAATACTCATAAATAATGCGTCGACTTTCAAACAAAATACCCTAGAAAATACTAGTTCTAAGACGTTACAGGAAGATTTATTTATTAATTTGGTTGCACCATTCATATTAGCTCAAAGTTTGTTTGATAGTGAAAAAAAAGGAAAAATTATAAACATTAGTGATTGGCGCACAGCAAGGCCAAATAGATTCTCATATGGAGTAAGCAAAGCTTCTGTTTATGGACTAACTAAATCTTTAGCTGTTTCAATGGCTCCTAACTATCAGGTGAATGAGATAGCTCTAGGCGCAATACTTCCTCCAGCAGATGATCCTAATAGAGAATTAAAAAAAATAAATCTAGGATTAATAGAAAGAATAGCCAGAATAGAAGAAGTTACAGGCTGCGTTGAAATGCTAATCGAGAATGATTTTATAACGGGAGAAAGAATTTTTCTTGATGGAGGAAGGCATGTATTTTAAATGAATGATTTTGACCAAATTTTCATAGAAGATTTAAAATGTTATGCAACAATAGGTATTTTTGATTGGGAGAGGCAAACAAAACAACCCTTGATAATAAATTTAACTTTAGATATATCTAAAATTAAAAACCCCAAAGATCATATATCAGATACAGTCGACTACAAATCTTTAAGTCGAAAGATAAATGATTTAGTTGAAAAATCATCCTATCAACTAATCGAGACATTAGGAATAGAAATTGCAAAAATATGTCTAAGTGATCAAAAGGTAATAAACGCAAAAGTCAAAATAGATAAACCTGGAGCTTTGAGACTTTCTAAAAATGTAGGAGTAATTATTTCAAGGAGCAAAAATGAAAATTAAAATGGATTATGGAAGAGAAGGTTTAGAGATAGATGTCCCTGATTATTCAGATATATTAATCCCCAATCATAAAAATGAAATAAGTAATCCTGAAAAAAAGATAACAGATTCTCTTATAAATCCAATTAATTCAAAGTCACTAAAAGAGTTGTATAAAGATGGAATGACTGTTGGAATATCAGTTTGTGATCATACAAGAGCTCAACCAAGAAATGAAATTATAAGCTCAATATTAAATTTATTTGAAGGTATAAAAAAAGAAAACTTTTATGTATTTATAGCAACAGGAAGCCATAGACCAACTACTGAAAAAGAAATAAAGGAAATGTTTGAGAGTAAAGTGCTTTCAAATTGTACGATTATAATACATGATTCAGAGGATTCTTCAAATCTTAAGAGTTACGGAAAAACATCTGAGAGTATCCCAATAAACTTAAATAAATCTTGGATAGAATGTGATTTAAAAATAACAACTGGTTTCGTAGAACCTCATTTTTTTGCTGGTTTTTCAGGCGGGCCTAAAATGGTAGCTCCAGGACTAGCTGGACTTGAAACAATTATGAATCTGCATGATTTTGATAAAATAAATCATCAAAATGCTACTTGGGGATTAATTGAAGGTAATCCTGTTCATGAACAAATATCAGAAATTTCAAAAATCAATTCTCCAGATTTTTCTATAGATTTAACTCTAAATAGAGAAAATAAAATCACAGGTATTTATTCAGGAGAATTATTCTCTGAACATAAAATTGCATGTGACCAAGTAAAGCTTGATGCAATGAAAAAGACTAATAAACTTTATGACTTGGTTATAACATCAAATTCAGGCTATCCGTTAGACCAAAATTTATACCAAACAATTAAAGGGGTATCCGCAGCAGCACAAATTACTAAGCCAGGGGGGCTCATAATTAGCGTATCTGAATGTTCCGATGGAATCCCCTATAAAAGTCATTATGAAACACTTTTAGAGTCTGTACAAAAGCCTTCAGATTATTTAAATAAATTAAAAAATCAAGAAGACCTAGAGCCTGATCAATGGCAGTTACAGATTCAAGCACAAATACAAGAAAAAAATGCTGTTATGTTATATTCAAAACTAAATGAAGAAGATGTTAGTAAGTCACATCTAATAAGAGTAAAAAATATAGAAGAAGTAATTGAAGAAACCAAGAAAAAAATAAAAAATCCTTCAATTTGTATCTTACCAGAGGGGCCTCAAACAATTCCTTATAAAGAATAAAATGTATAAAATGGAAAGTTTTACTAAAAAAGCTTTAATTAAACTAGAAGATGAAGGCTTAATTAAAAATTTTTCTATTTCTGTATATAAAAATAATAAGAAATTAAGTTTTTTTGAAGAATTTGAAACAAAAAAAAGATTTTTTATTTTTTCTGCTGGAAAACCTATTATAGCTGCGGTTATTTGGAAATTAAATGACATGGGTAAGCTAAGTTTTGATGATGAAATTGCAAAATTTTGGCCCGAATTTGGTAAAAATAATAAAGATTCAATTACAATAAAAAATGTTCTGACTCATACATCTGGTGTGTCACTTACAACAGATCTTCCTGATAGTGACTATACAGAATTGAATAGAATATATAGATGGTTAGAAAATTTTCAAGCTGAGAGTAAACCCGGAGAAAGAATCGCTTATCATGAGGTAACATATGGATGGATTTTGGGAGAGATTATAGAAAGAATAACAAAAAAATCTTTTGAAGAATCTTTCATAGAATTAGTAAAGATTCCTCTAGGGCTAAAAGACATAGAATTTTATACAAAAAACATTAATAATTTACCAGAAGAAATAATGAATCATGCTTCTTCCAAACTGCCCACAATTCCTACTATTTTTAAACTTTTTGCAATTAGTAAAGTGCCTCTTATTTCAGGAACATGCATCACAAGAAGTGAGGATTTAGCAAAATTCTACAATCAAATTATTAATAATAGAGATTGGATAAGTAAATCTACACGAGATGAAATATTGAAAGTTCATGCAAAGGGCTTAGATTACAACGATAAGATGAAATATGTAAAACTTGGTTTAGGAATAAGATTTGATAGTGATATATTTTTTGAAAAAGAAATGGATTCTACTGAATCAACTTTTGGTCATACAGGAATGGTTTCAAGTATTGGTTGGGCATCAATAAAAAATAATATAGCAGTATCAATTTGTAATAATTTGCTTCTTTCAAGCGCTCTTAATAGATACAGATTGAATGTTATATCAAAAGCAATAAAAAAAGATTTGAATACAATATAAATATGAGAAAAATTTTTCTGATACTTTTAATACTTATTATTTCTTGTTCTGAGCCAATAGATATTGAAGCTACTATCGATGCTAGGGCTCAAATTATTACTGAAATGAGTATAAGTAAGCTCAACACTCCTACCCCTCAACCTATTCCAACAGCCCAGCCAACTCCTACTCCTCAACCTACTCCAACAGTTATTCCTTTTCAAGAAGATGAAATAAGAAAAATTGCAGTAAATGAAGCTATTGAAATAGCAAGAAAAGGTGATATTTACCTTGCAGAAGAATTAATCCCTGAAATAGTACCACTTTTAGTTCCAGAACCAACACCTCAGCCTACAGCAACCCCCCAACCTACAGCAACACCTCAATCATTCGAGTCTAATAATACAAATGACTTTGCTTATGAGATATATAGAAAACATAAAAATAAAGTTGTAATGATAGAAGTAGGAAATAGTACTGGAACAGGCTGGATTATAGAAGATGATTGGGTAATTACTAATGAGCATGTAGTTGGATCGAATTCTTTTGTTATAGTTTTTGTACCAGATCCAAGTAGTGATAATGGATTCACAGGTATTCAAGGACAAGTATTTGGAGTTGATAAAAAAAGAGATTTAGCAGCAATAAAAGTTATTCATAATATAGAACCTTTTAGGACTAGAGTAGTTGATGTTAATGAAATTGGTAAGGACATTTTTACCATAGGTTACTCAGCAGGTAATCCTGGAGTTCCATCGAGTCATTCCGGAATAATAAGTTATGTAAAAACTGTTTCTACTACTCTAAAATTTGAGAAAGGTGAATCTTACTATAGAGGCGACCTCTTAGGAAAAAATGTATCAGTTATTGTGTTTGATGCTGCAGCAGATCCTGGAGACTCAGGGGGTCCTATAATTGATAGTGAAGGAAACGTTGTAGGTATTATCTACGGCTTTCTTGAGTCAACATCTGGTAAAAGAGTTACAGGACAACAAACAGGAACTAGTTTTGCATCAATAAGTGATGTTTGGGAAACATTAAAGAGTGGAGAAGATACTACTTTTAAGTAAACTACTTAGAATATTCTTCTAAATATCTAAACAACTCGCTCTTTGGGTCCAATATAACTGTTGTGTCAGTACTTAATGATTTTTCATAAGCTTCTAAAGATCTGACAAAACCATAAAATTCTGGATCAGAACTCAAGGCTTCTGCTAGAGCTTCAATTGCTAAAGCTTCACCTTCACCTCTAGTAATTGCAGATTGACCATTTGCAGTTTCTAACGTAATTTCTACTTCCCTATCAACCGCAGCTCTGATCTCTTTATCTTGTTCTTCACCTTCTGCTCTAAATGCACTCGCTTTTCTAAATCTTTCGGCAACCATTCTTTCAAAAATAGATGATTCAACAGAATCAGGAAAGTCAGCTCTCTTTATTCTTACATCTAATACTTCAACACCCCAAATATTTTGTAGAGGGACATAATATTTAACTTCTACATCTTCATCAACTGTATCAGTAATGACAGATGCTATCTCATCAGAAGTAGCTAAAGAAAACCTAGCCTCACCCTGTGTTCTGGTATAAATAACTAAATCAGTATTTTGGTAAGAGTTTTGTAAAGATTTAGCATCATCTTGAGATATTTCAAACAAATTTGACATAGTAGTTATGTTATTCATGATAGGTTCTCTTTTTTCTGAAATAATTTCATCTTGAGTATCTTGGGCTATTTCTTCTCTTACTTTGGAAGCAACAATACTACCTATTCTTGAATCAGCAGTTGATTCATTTGTTAAGTTCTTAAAAAATAACAAAGGGTTTATAATTTTGTACCTTGCATAGGCATCTACACTTATTCTTTTCTTATCACTTGTAAGAAGTTGCTCTGGTGGCACATCTACTCTTTGTAATCTTTTATCAAATTTAGTCACTTGATCAATAAATGGTGTCTTGAACTTGAGACCAGGGTCTGTGTGAGATTGTTTAAACTCACCAAATGTTGTAACTATAGCAACTTCAGTTTCATCCACCGTAAAAAAGGCCTGCAAAACAACAAATATTGCTATAACAAAAAAAACAATTATTGGCGTAGATTTTTTATTCATATTTCTTCCTAATTATTTGATTCAATATCTAAAAGAGGCAAAATTTTAGCATCATCAATTATGTATTTATTAAAATTTGGAAAGACTCTTTCGACCATTTCTAAATAAAGTCTCTGTCTTGTAACATCAGGAGATTTTTCATAAGCTTCAAGAAGTTTCTTAAAACCTTCTGCTTCACCCTCTGCCCTAGCAATTCTTCCTTGTTTGAATGCATTTGCAGCTTCAGTAATTTTTGCTGCTTCTCCTCTAGCTCTTGGTATTTCAGACTCTTTGTACGCGTCAGCTAAGTTTATAATTCGATCTCTTTCTTCTCTAGCTCTTGTAACATCATCGAAAGCATCCTGAACTTGAACTGGAGGATTTACATTTTGAAGCCTAACTGCAATTACTTCTATTCCAGTGCTATAGTTAAGGGTTAATCCTCGCATCAGAAGAAGAACTTCATCTTGTACTTCTGCTTTTTGAGTTGTTAGAACATCATCAATATTTCTTTTACCAACTACTTGCCTGAGAGCAGTTTCTGTAATATCTCTAAGTGTGACACCATCTGGTTCACCTGGTTCAACATTTCTATCTCTTTCTCCTGGGTCATCAACTGAAAACAAATAATTTCTCAAATCTGATATTTTGTACTGTATAACAGCTTGTACATCAACGAGGTTTTCATCTCCTGTAATCATAATAGATTCGTAAGGAACTGGTTTTGTGATTTCTTCACCTTCACTTCTAAATCCTAATTCCAGTTGTCTTGTAGCAGTTGTTATAACTACATCTCTTTGTCCGATAGGAGAAGGCCACCACCAATGTAGACCATTCGTTTGTATAGTCTGAAATTTACCAAACATTCTCAATGCAGCTTGTTGATCAGGACCTACTGTATATATACCTGAAGCTGCCCAAATAATAGCTAAAACTATAAATCCTATTAAAAATAATGATTTATTACCTTGAGGAAACTTATTTAGAAAAGGTAAATTATTTTTTAGATTTTCTACGAATTCTTGGAAAGATATATCATATTCATCTTTCCTTCCTCCAGATGGAGGTCTATAAGATTTCGCAACGCCAAAAGTTTTTTTTATGAAATTCATAATTTAATTATAACTCAAAATTAAATATTAATTAGATCTTAAATTAATCAATTTTTCCAATTGTTTTGGTTCATCTATATTTTTTATTTCATTCAAAAATTCCTCGAATGAGTCATAGGTACTCAAAAGATGCTTAAGATCTTTATCGTAATTATGAGTAGAAGAAGGAGAATCCCCATAATTTCCATGAAAAGCAAAGTATGCTTGATTAATTTTTCTAATTGAATATCCTTCAGAATTAATAAATTCTTTCCTTTTATTCATATAAAATTCAGCTTCATCTAATAATCCCTTCTCAAGTAAATGATCAACTTGGTGCCTCGTCTCTTTCATCATTATTCTAAATTTATTGTGAGTGGGTTTTCTTTCATCAGGCCTTCCTAATATTTCGCTTGCAAATAGATCAGCTAATGTTTCATTTATTGATACCATGTCTCCTCCTTTGAAATAAGATCTACCTAAGGGCGAAAAAATTAGATAATGATGCAACCATTCATGAGCAATTGTTGAGAATAAAAAATCAAAATTTTTACTAGGCTTTATGATACTTGGATATGCAGCAAAACCGCCAGTATCCAAAATAATTGATGAATAATTCATACTATCAATACTGTTTTCTATAAGTATAATTTCTTCCTCTGGTATTTGATTGTTTAGTAAAATTGCTCTTTGTTGAAAAATTTTATCTCTGGGCGAAATAACCAAAACTTTTGGAGGATTTTCAATTGAAAAGCTCAATGGTGGAAATAAAAACTTCATCGATAACGTTTCTTTGATTCTAATAGAGACTTTTTTTTGAAAAAAATCTTCTAAATCATCTCGAGAAATACTTTCTTCAAGAATTTCTTTTCTAACCTCTTCTTCAGTAAGGTTTCTAGAGTCTGTAAAATTTAATATTTTTTTTGGTAAATTTTCTAATTCCCAAAATAAAATATTAAACTTATGAGTAACAATAAGTTTTTCTATATTAGATATTCTTTCTACATCTCTAACGAACACAATTATAAGAATAAAAGAAAAAAATATTATAAATTTAGAGAATTTCTTGTTCAAACTTTACTGAATATTTTTTATCTCTTCTATAACTTCATCCAAAAACTCATTACAATCAGCAATAACTCCAAATTTAGAATGAAGAAAAATTGATGCATCAGGATCATTATTCACGGCTACAATATTTTTTGAATTTATACAACCAGCAAGGTGCTGGCTGGCCCCAGATATTCCAAAAGTAAAATATAGATTTGGACTTATCCATTTTCCTGTAAGCCCAACAAGTTGACTTGTTTCAATCCATTCAGATTCTACAGCCGCTCTAGATGCCCCGACAGCTCCATTAAGAATGTTCGCAAGTTCTTTTATTTTTTCAAAGCCCTCTTTACCTCCAATACCTCTACCGCCAGATATAACAATATCCGCATCATCCAGTTGAATGCCTTCTGGTTCAGCCTTATTCGTTTCTAGGATATTGAATGTCTTATCTTTTTCAGGTTGAAGTAAAATTTCTTTTACATCTTTATCTACACTACTAAGTGGCTTTGGTTCAAAAGAACTTTTTCTCATTTTTAGTATTACTGAATTTTCTAAACTTACTGAATAAATAGCCTCAGCGGACTCCCCGTGGATAGGCCTAACTAGTTTTAGAATATTTTTTTCTTTAGTAATAAATTTTTTCACATCAGGTAAGTATGGAATAGCTTTTCTAAATGAAATAGAAGGAGCAACATAGTTTGATAAATCATCTTTTTGAAAAATTATAATATCAAAATTATTTTCATCAATAAATTTATCTATAGTTAATAAAATATCATTAGGATTTACGACTTGATTATCTATAGAAACAAAAAAAATCTCGTCTACAGGTAATTTTGATAAAGAGTGTTTATCACCCCCAAATACTAACGCTGAAGACGAGGCTATATCTGGTAAATTATCAACGAATGAAAAAACTTCTAAAGAAGAATTATCAATTTTTTCATTCTCATTCACTAATATGGATAAAACTTTCAATTAAATCACACCTTCTTCTTTTAGCTTTGATATAAGATTCATTGCTTTTTCTTTAGTTGAATTACCCTCTATAATTTCAACCTTGTTATCATTCTCAGGAAAGTACACTTTCTCTATTCTAATTTTTGGTTTTATATCTTCATTGGTAATTTCTAAATCATTTAGTGAAATTTTAGTGATTTCTTTTTTCGAAGCACTCATGATTCCTTTTAATGTTGGGTATCTTGGATCTCCAACCTGATTACCTGTAGTTACAATCACAGGTGTTTCTGCCTCTACTTTTTGAAAACCATCAGTAATAACTCTTTCCATTTGCAATTTTTGATCTTGAATTTTTATATCTTTAACAATATTAACAATTGGTATAGAGAGATTTTCTGATAAACCAAAGGGTACGCTCGCATTATCAAAATCTGATGCATGGCGACCGCAAAAAATAATATCATAAGGTCCTGTTTTTCTAATAATTTTAGACAAAATAAGTGATGTTCCTAGAATATCACTTTCTTCAATTAGCGGATCTTCACATGTTATAATTTCATCAGCACCCATAGCTATAGGTTTTTTTATAACATCACTAGTGAGATTATTTCCTATAGAAATTATAGTCACCGAAGAATCTTCGTGATTTTCAGAAAATCTAAGCGCTAACTCAACTGCATTTAAATCAAACCCATTAACAATGTTCGACACATTTTCCGTAGGAATCAACTTGTTTTTTACAGTGTCTATTTGAAGTTTATTAGATGGAATATCAGAATCCGGAACTTCTTTTATACAAACACATATTTTCATATGAATTAATCATCCTTATTGTGTGAATTTTATATGATTGTTATGAAATATTATAAACATCATAAAAAATATTTTCTCAGTATAGGAAACATTAATGAATTATATTTAAAGGTATGGAAGAAATTAATAAAAATTTTCATAATCAATTAAAAGACTTAGAAATATCTTTTGATGATCAAAAATTGAGTAATTTATACGATTATTTCGTCATGATTGAAAAATCATCAAAAGAATTCAATCTAACATCTTTGAAGGGATGGAGTAATATTTCAAATGAATTATTCATCAGATCTCTAAGGTATATAATTTTTTTAAAAAATGATTTTTCCAATATAAACTACAAATTTCTTGACGTCGGAACTGGAGCAGGCATTCCATCAATTCCAATAAAAATATTTTATCCTGAGATAAGGCTATCATTATGCGAACCTTCTCTAAAGAAATGTACTTTCCTAGAAGGAGTAATTAAAAATTTAAATCTTAGCAATGTAAATATAGAGAACGAAAGAGCAGAAAATTTAGGTCAATCTAGTAAGAGAGAATCGTATGACTTTGTACTAACAAGAGCTTTAGCCAAATTACCTACACTAGCTGAACTAACATTACCACTAGTTAGGGTTGGTGGAAAGGTAATAACTGCAAAAGGAAAGTTTCCAAAGGTTGAAATAGATGAATCAAAATATATTTCTGAATTATTAGGTTCAAAAAAAACATTAGTCGAAAAAGTTACAATACCAAATTCATTACCTACAGACCATTTTATAATTTGGGAAAAAAATAAATCAACTCCAGAAAATTTTCCAAGAAGAAACGGCATCCCTAAAAAAAGACCCATAGTATCAGAATAAACAATGGTTACAAAAAAATGACTAAAAGTTTTATGAAGCTATGGTTTAAATTTGTAATTAATTGATACAACATATCATTATTAAGAAGAACCGTTCGAAAAACATATCTACTGATTTGACCATGAAGTATAATTAAAGATATAAAAACTATTGATTTTTTAATTGATACAACATATCATAATTACCGTGTAAGATTTTTGTGTGAAAAAAACTACATAATTTTTCTTGATTTATCATAAATTTTATTTTCACACGCAAAAAATTTATGTATAATTGAAAGATATAAATTTGATACCAAGTATCATTAGAATAAGGAAAAAATAATGAATTTTAAGCGTTTTTTAAAGCTGGCAGTTTTATGTATGTCAGTGTTAATAATATTCGCATGTGAAAGCGTAGATGAGCCTGCTCAAGAAAGCCAGGTAAATAATGAAGCTGTAATTACAGAAGAATCTGTTGATAAGCTTAGCGTATTGGCCACAACTCCAATGATTGCTGAATATGTTAGACAGGTAGGAAATGACAATATAGATCTAAGTATACTGATGCCATATTCTGCAGATCCCCATAGTTTTGAAGCTTCTCCTCAAGATGCAATAAAGATAGCTGATGCTGACATTGTGTTTTACGTAGGTTTAAAATATGAATCTGCTAACTTAGTTGAATTGCTAGAGAACTCAGTAGCATCTCCAGATGCACTAATCGAAATAGGGCCTAGTATAAATCCAATTGAATTCTCAGAAGAAGGCCACGATGATCACGAAGGTCATGGTCATGATGATGACAAGCATAAAGATGATGACGATGACGACCATGATGGACACGAT
>CESD01010009.1_pt1 | contig 41842 bp, 41 predicted proteins | sample 531191 | NCBI WGS metagenome assembly CESD01 (sample SAMEA2622021, study PRJEB7988) | marine metagenome | biome: marine biome (ENVO:00000447); feature: deep chlorophyll maximum layer (ENVO:xxxxxxxx); material: "saline water (ENVO:00002010), including plankton (ENVO:xxxxxxxx)" | depth 188 m
TGAGGTTGGAATTGATAATCCTAATGTAAATGTAATCCTTATAAATAATTCTGAGAGATTTGGTTTGAGTCAACTCCATCAGCTTCGCGGAAGAGTTGGAAGAGGAACATTAGAAAGTTATTGTCTTTTATGTAGTGATAGTGAATCACCTACTACAAAAGAGAGATTAAGTATTATTGTAAACTCAAGAAATGGATTTGAAATTGCAGATGAAGATTTAAAATTAAGAGGTCCTGGGGAGTTTTTTGGAGAAAAACAAAGTGGATTTGTCAAATTTAAAATTGCAGATTTAATTACGGATGGTCCAATTATAAGAAATGCTCGAATGAATGCTTTTGAAATTATTAAGAATGATGCAAATTTGACCCAAAATAATCATTTAATGATTAAACAAAAATTTGATGATGAATATTTACAACTTTTTTTAAAAACAACAGTAAACTGAGGATATAATGAAAGAAAAACCAACAGAAAAACAACTATTTGACGCGTTAATTTCTCAAACAGCATACGGAATTTGGGTTTCATTAGGAAAGTTACAAAATCCTGTAAGCGGAGAAACTTCCGTTGATCTTGATCAAGCTTCAATTCAGATAGATATGCTAGATATGATTAATAATAAAATGCATGCAAGTCTTACTGAAGAAGAAAGAGAATATATTGATAAAGTTTTAGCAGAATCAAAAATGAACTTTCTTGAAGTTGAAAAAAGCGAAGCTGGGAAAGAAGATTCTACTGAAGATACTAAAGAAGAAACTGAAGCATAGCATTGAGCTTTTTTACTACCTATAGCAAAAAACTAGAAAATTTAATTGCAGTAGTTATTTTCATTATAACTTTTGCAATTTATTTTTCAACAATGGCCCCAACTGTATCTTTCTGGGATACTGGAGAGTTTATTGCAACCTCATATATTCTAGGAGTTCCTCATCCACCTGGAAGCCCTCTATTTTTATTAGTTGGAAAATTTTTCAGTTTACTGCCTATTAGCAGTGATATTGCATTTAGGGTTAATATTTTTTCGCCATTAATTAGTGCTTTAACTATTAGCCTTCTCTTTCTCATATGTAATCAATTTATAGATAGAGTAAATCCAAATGATAATAATAAATTTTTTAAAATGTGTTCTTCACTTACAGCATCTTTGACTTTTGCATTTACTCATAGTCATTGGTTCAATGCAGTTGAAACAGAGGTATACGCTTTTAGTGGATTTATGACAGCATTGGTAGTTTATTTAATTATGATATGGTCGAGAAAAATTCATAATTCAAACCACATCATTTATTTAATTATCATAAGTTATATTATTGGTTTAGCAACTGGACTCCATTTATTAAACTTATTAACCATCCCTTTTGTTGGTCTAATTATATATTTTTCAATTGGGAACTTAAATAGTAAAAACTTACTCTTTACACTTTTAATTTCATTAATCATTTTTTTTGGTATTCAACGTTTTATTATTCAAGGGTTACCTCAAATTACAGAATCGATAGGCCTTATTGGATTAACATTTTTAATGATATCTTTAATCATTATTTGTGCATATTCAATCAAAAATAATAAAGGGTTGATTTCTATTATTTCGACTTCAATAATTCTAATTATAATCGGTTATTCCACTTATTTTTCTATTTTTATTAGATCAGGTCAAGACCCTAATATTGATGAAAACAATCCAGAAACTGTTGCAGAAGCTATTTCATATCTTAATAGAGATCAATATGGTCAAATGACAATATTACCAAGAAAGTTTGATAATCTTCCTTCTAAAGTATCAATTGTAGGCTCTCCATTAAATGAAAATTTAGAATTTTCATTTGACCAAGAAAAAGACTATATGTTGTATGATATCCCATCTCAAGCAAGATTTCTATGGAATTATCAAATTAAAAAAATGTATATAAGGTATTTCTTATGGCAGTTTGCAGGCAAGGGCGATAGCGGTGATCCATTTGTAACAGATGTAGGAGCTTTACCTGATGAAGATGGAGTAGACTGGAGACAATTTGGCTTACCTCTTGCGCTGATTATGGGTTTCATTGGGATAGGTTATCATTTTAGAAAAAACAAGCATGATGCATTTTCTTTATTAGTTTTATTTTTAATGACAGGCGTAGCAATCATCTTTTATTTAAATCAAGATGCTCCACAGCCTAGAGAGCGAGATTATTCTTATGTAGCAAGCTTTATGACTTTCTCTGTATGGATTGGTCTTGGTATTTATGCATTTATTAATTTTATAACTGATTCTTTACTTGAAAAGTCAATTAAAAATAAGTCGTCATATTTTATGATTGTTTTATTTATTCTATTTATGCCAACTAGAATGTTAATTGCAAACTATCACGAACATGATAGAACTGGAAATTATATCGCTTGGGATATGGCATATAATATGCTACAAACATGTGAACCAAATTCTATTTTATTCACTAATGGTGATAATGATACATTCCCACTTTGGTATCTTCAAGAAGTTGAAAAAATAAGAACGGATGTTGTTGTTGCTAATCTTAGTCTTTTAAATACTCCATGGTATATCCAACAATTAAAAGATCGTCACAAGGCTGATCCATTTATTAAAATGAGCGAACAAGAAATACAAGGTCTTGATTTTAGAAGATGGGAATCAAAAAATATTTCAATTAATGCGCCTAAAGATCAAAATAATATAAATGGTAAAATTGAGTGGGAGCTAAAACCTACTTATTTAGGTGTAGCGCTAAGAATACAAGATTTAATGGTTTTAAAAATTATAAATGATAATAATTGGAATAGACCAATATATTTTGGAGTAACTGTTTCTCCAACTAGCATGTTAAATCTTGATGATTATTTAAGAATGGAAGGTTTAGCATATCGTTTAGTTAATAATTCTAATGATGTTGTTGACCAAAGGAAGTTAACAGATAATTTATTATCCTTTGTTGGCGAAAAATCATGGTTCAGAGATTATGACTCTAATAAAAATAATTATTCAACATTATCTGTTTCTAAAAACTATCAAAGAGGGTATATCTACAGAAATTTGGCTAATCCTAATGTCTATGTTGACCCTCAATTAGGCAGATTAGTTCAGAACTATAGAACTGGATTTGTAAGATTATCGATTTCACATTATCTAGATAAAAATTTTCAAGAAGCAGAGAATGCGTTACTTAAAATGGAAGAAATTATGCCAAGTAATGTTATTCCAATTCCTTCAAAACAATTACAGTACCAAATCGCGCAAGTTTATAACGGCGTTGGAAATCAAGTCAAAATGAAATATCATTTGAAAGAGCTAGTTGAAAGAACAGATTTAGAGCTTAATGATTATATATTGTATGGAAAGTCATTTATTCAATTATTAGATGATTACAATGAATCAAAAATAATTTTTGAGACTATTTATCAAAACTATAAGGTTATAGAAAGATCAATTTCAAGAAGAGGATTTACTGCTACAAAAATATCACAAAGCGAGTGGCAAGAGTGGCAAAAATCACTTCCTGAAATAGTTTATTTATTATTTTTAAGTTATAAAAATCTTGAGATGTATGATGAGGCAAAAGCTTTACTAACAGAGTGGATGAAAAAAAATCCAGCGGATGATAATGCGCAAGGGTTGCTTGATGAACTCTCTAAAATAGAATCTTCTTAATGAAATTATCAATTGTCATACCTCATCATAATGGTAAAAAGCTCATTTTTGAGTGCTTAGAATCTTTATTTAGAAATACTTCAATTCAAAATTTTGAAACGATAATAGTTGATAATTTATCTACTGATAATTCAGCAGATCAGGCAAAAGAAAATTTTCCTCAAATCAAATTATTAAAAGCAACTTCTAATCTTGGTTATAGTGGGGGTTGTAATTTTGGAGCAAAGATTGCAAAAGGAGAATATATTATATTTTTGAACAATGATACTCTTCATACAAATAACTGGATTGAAGAGTTGATCAGTTTTCTTGATAATAATCCTCATGCTGGCGCTGCTCAACCAAAAATTTTAAATGCGATAAATAAAGATACATTTGATTATGCGGGAGGTGCAGGAGGGTATATTGATAAATATTGTTTTCCGTTTGTAAGAGGAAGGTTATTTAATACCTTGGAAAAAGATTCAAATCAGTATGAAAATGCAAAGAAAATTTTTTGGGCATCAGGAGCAGCATTTATAATAAGAAGAAAATTATTAACTGAGTTAAACTATTTTGATAATATTTACTTTGCCTACATGGAAGAAATTGATTTATGTTGGAGACTTCAGGCAATGGGATGGGGAATTTGGAATGTGCCAACTTCAAAAATTTATCATTATGGGAAGCAAACAATTAAAGAGAATTCATTTAAATCTCATTACTTAAATCATAGAAATTCATGGATTTTATTTATCAAAAATTCTCCATCATTTGAAAAGGGTTTTATGATTATTAAAAGATTTATTTTAGATCAAATGGCTGCATTATATTCAATCTTTACATTTGATATTAATAGATTATTAGCAATTTTTGCTTCACACATATGGCTAATCTTAAACTTAAGATTATTAATTAATACTCGTTTAAATAATCACCTAAGGCACCACAAAATAGATTTGATATATAAACGGAGTATAGCTTTAGATTATTTTTTTAAACGTAAAAAATATTTTCATCAAATATTTGAGTAAAAATCTTTATAAATATTTGATCTTTGCGAATCTAAATATTGCATTTTTTTTAACATCTCTTTTTGACCTAGTTTTTCCATTATTTCAGCAATTTTAGGCCCATGATATTTCATAAACATATTTGTATAGTTTTCTTGGGAATAATTATCAAAAATTTCATCAAGATTATTAATCAATTCTTCTAAAGATTGTACGCATTCATCAACATTACCATTTTCAAAGAGTTCATAGGACAAGTAAGTAGAAAATCTAAGCTTTCTTAGTCCAATATTATCTGTTAAAAGATTTATTAGTAATAAGCGTTGTTCCCATCCTCTGGAAAAATTAGATGCACTTGCACGCACAGCAATGCTCCTTGCTTTTTCATAGTGCTGACTACCACCAAGGAAGCTCCATGTATCAAGCTCTGCTCCTAAAATAATATTTCCATAGAATCCTAACAGGCTTGAAAGTGGATCATAATAAACACTATCATAATAAAGTGATGAATTTTGATTTAATGCAAATTGAGATCCTTTATCAAAAAAATGTAGATCAACATTATTACTAAAAAGAGATTGAATTAGATAAGCTTCTGAGCTACCTGTATTTGCATTACCTTCAAAAATAATTTGAATGTTCAAATTAAGCTCTAAGTCACGATATTCATCATTCCAAACTGTATCAACATAAAATTTCTTCATGCTATTTTTTAAATTAAACAATGAAGATTTTTCGTCGTCTCGTAAGAGTCTATCATCAAAAGTAATGGCTGCATCTTTAAATTGAGCATTTAATCCAGTACAGATAGATAGGATAATAGCATATTTAACTAACTTCATTAGCGAGACAATTTTAATTTGTTTTCTTAGCATAAAAGACCTATATATTTTTTAATTTACAAAATGACCTTAATTAAAGACATAATTAACCAAAACAAGAGATTAGCAAAGATATCAAAGATTGTATCTGACTTAAGTACAGAGTCAAATATAAAATCTTATCTAGTTGGAGGGTGTGTAAGGGATTTGATGCTCAACCCCTCCGCTGATTCGATTGATATAGATATTATGGTTGAGGGAGATGGTATTAGTTTTGCAAAATTGTTAGCTAAAAAAATGAATGTTCCTAAAGTCGTTCCTTTTCCAAAGTTTGCAACTGCAAAAATTCCATATCACGAATATGAAATTGAAGTTGCTTCTGCAAGACTTGAATCATACGATAAATCCTCTAGGAATCCTTCATCTATTCAAATATCTAATATTCAAGATGATTTATTAAGAAGAGATTTTACTATTAATGCAATGGCTATTTCATTAAATGAAAATAATTTTGGAGAATTTTTTGATCCTTTCAATGGAATGGAAGATTTAAAAAATAAAATTTTGAAAACACCGTTAAATCCCGATAATACATTTTCTGATGATCCATTAAGAATGATGAGAGCATGCTATTTTGCATCTAAGCTTTCTTTAGAAATTGAGCCTGAGTTTTTATTATCAATACAAAATAATTCTGAGAGAATTTCAATTGTTTCTCAAGAAAGAATTACCAATGAGTTGTTTAAGATTCTAGGAACTGATAGACCATCTGTTGGATTAAATATTTTGCAACAATCCGGACTAATGGAATATATTTTCCCAGAAATTTCAATAATGTATGGTCTAGACCAATCAAATGAGTATCATCATAAAGATATATTTTATCACACGCTAGAAGTTGTAGATAATGCTGCAAAATTATCTAATAATGTTGATTTAAGGCTAGCAGCTCTGGTTCATGACATTGCGAAACCTAAAACAAGAAGGTTAAGCAAATCTAAAGGTTATACATTTTATGGGCATGATGATGTTGGTGCTAGAATGCTAAAGGGCGTAGCTGAAAGCATGAAATTTTCAAATTCCACCAGAGATTTTATTACAAAACTAACGGCATTGCACCTGAGACCAATTAGTTTAGCAAAAAAAGAAGTAACTGATTCTGCTATAAGAAGGCTAATTGTAGATGCTGGAGAAGAAATTGATGATTTAATGACATTATGTAGAGCTGATATAACTACTAAAAACCCAAAAAATATTTCAAAGTACTTAGCAAATTTTGATAGAGTTGACAAGAGAATAAAAGAGGTTATTGAGATCGATAAATTGAAAGCTTTTCAATCTCCAGTAAGAGGTGATGAAATAATGAAAATGTTTAATCTCTCCCCTGGAAAAGAAGTTGGAAAGATTAAAACTATGATAGAGGATGCAATTATTAATGGAGAAATTAAAAATGATTATTCCTCTGCAATATCTTTCTTAACCAAAATTAAACAAGAAAAAAAATAACTTTGCTTTCAAAAATGTAAACTTTACTTTACTTGTCCTAAAATAATATTATTTATTGGGATGAAAGATGGAAACTTTTCGATGTAAATTACGTCTATAAAGTGACAAGGGAATAAATGAAAATAAAAGTATTACTTATATTACTATTTTGTTTGGTAAATGCTCAAACATTGAGTATCGATGAAGCTGTTAGAATTGCTTTAGAGAATAAAGCTGCTATCACTAATGCAGAAAAAGATGTTACAATTGCTAAGCTCAATAGAAATTCTACAGCATCTCTGTTATTACCATCTATAAATGCAAGTAATTCATTTAGGGAAACTACATATGGTAATTCCATACTTTCAGGATCAGAATCATATTCTGGTGGGGTTAATTTATCTCAAAGCTTGTTTAATTTTGGCGGTAAGGTAAATTCAGTTCGTCAAAGTGATAATTCTTATCAGATTTCAAGAATTCAAAAGAGAAGTACCACTTCAAGGATAATCCTAAATGTTTACACTTTTTATTATGATTATTTAAAAAATTCAGAATTATATGAAATTGCAAAAGAAGACTTACAACTATCCCAAAGACAGCTTGATTTAGTTAAGCAGCAATTCGATCTTGGAGCTGTTAGTAAGACTGATTATTTAAAAGCTACTGTTAGATATGGTACTGCAAGATCAACTTTATTAAATAGAGAACTAAGTTTTAATAATTCTTTTAAAAATCTTAGAAATAGTATGGGACTAATTGGCACAGATACATTAATCAATCTTCCTAAAAAAGTTGAAATAAATTTAATCATCCCTTCATTTGATGAGGCTTATCAGTTAATGTTATCTAGCAGTCCAAGTTTAAATATTTTAGATAGAAGAGTTACATCAGCAAAAATTGGTGTTAAGCAATCATGGGCTTCAAGTTTACCAAGCTTAAATATGAGTCTTGGATATAATGCTACATCAAGCGATCAAGTTACAAAACAGTATTTTGAAGATAATTATATTAAAAGTGCAAACTTGACTCTTAGTATTCCACTTTTTAATGGTTTTAGACAAAGAAATGATATAAAAATTTCTAAATTACAATTATCTCAAGAACAAGCTTCATATAGTACTGCTATAAAAGATGCTGAAGTAGATCTCTATTCTTTGCTTAATCGATTAAATAATTATGAAGAATTAATTCCTATTCAAGAAGAAGTCTTATTATCTGCAGAAGAAGATTTAAAATTGGCTCAACAAAAGTATGAACTTGGCTCTGCAGATATTCTTGAGTTGCTGGATGCACAATTAGCTGTTATTCAAGCAAGTTCATCATTAGTATCTACAAAATATGATGCTGCTATTCAGCTAGCGAATCTTGATGATCTCATTGGAACACTAGATAAAAAATATAAATAAGGAGAATTTGTGAAGAATTTAATTGAAAAAATTATGCAACATAAAATGAAAGTTTTAGGTCTTTTGATCATTATCTTAGGATTATCGTTTTTTTCTGGAAATGGTGATGATACCACATTAGAAGTTTCAGTGCAGAAAGTGCAAAAAAAGAATCTTTCAAGTAAAGTAGTTGCGGACGGAGTTTTAACCCCTGAGACTGAAGTAAAGCTTAGTGCTAATAACACAACTTACATTACTGCAATTGCAGTTAAAGAAGGCGATTTTGTCAAAAAAGGTGATTTTTTGATGTCACTGGATGATCGTCAACAAAAAGCTGCAACAGAAGCTTCAAGAGCAAGTTTAGAGGCAGCTAAAGTTCAGTTAGAACAACGAAAAGCACAGCAAGAAAGGCAGGCAAAATTATATGCTCAGGGACTTATTTCTGATCAAGAAATGGAATCTACAAATTCTTCATACGCCTCTGCTTTAAGTGCTTTTAATGGAGCACAATCTAGATTAATTCAAGATGAAGATGCATTAGCTAAGCTAAGATTAATTGCTCCTCAGGATGGAACAATCACTTTTATTGATGGAGAAGTAGGTGATTTGGCTCAAGGTGGGATGTTTAATCCTAGCGTTCTATTAAAATTATCTGATTTATCCAAAATGGAAGTATATGTTAATGTAAATGAAAACGATATTGCTGATATATCCTTAAATGATTCAGCTTTAATTCAAGTAGATGCTTATCAAAATAGAAAATTTAAAGGTCTTGTTAAAGAAGTTGCATATGCTGCTACTACTTCTAGTGGCGGATCATCTCAGCAAGTAACGAATTTTCAGGTTAAAGTTCAAATGTTAGAAGTGGTAGAAGGTATGAGACCTGGGATGAGTGCTACTGTTGATATTATTACAGAAGAAAAAATAGGAGTAATAACTATTCCAATTCAGGCATTGACTACTCCAAGATCTCCAAAAAAGTCTGAAGATAAGTCGGGATTTTCTGCTGAAGTTAGCGTCAATGGAGACTCACAATGGTCCAATAGAAATCAATATGGAGATAAAAAAAGTAAATCAACTGTTGTTTTTATTTTAAAGAACGATAACACTGTCGAAGAGCGTGTTGTTGAAGCAGGCATTGTTGGAGATAGAGATTATGAAATTATCTCAGGTTTAGATGAAGGGGAAACAATTGTTACTGGAAGCTTTATAGCAATTAGTAGAGAATTATTTGATGGAGCAGTTGTAAAGGTTAAAGAGAATTCTAGACCAAATCGTAAACGTGGCTAAATCAAAAAAAGAAATTATATCAATTAAATCAGTTTCTAAGATATATAACTTAGGAGAAACAGTCGTAAAGGCTTTAGATAATGTATCTTTAAGTATTTATGATAATGATTACATTTCTATTATGGGCCCTTCAGGATCTGGAAAATCAACATTGATGAATATTATTGGATGTTTAGATGTCCCAACAAAGGGAAAATACAAATTTAAGAATGAGTTGATTTCAGAAATGGATGACAATCAGCTTGCTAATATAAGAAACGAAAAAATTGGATTTGTTTTTCAAACTTTCAATCTTCTGCCAAAACTTAATGCAATGCAAAATGTTGAGGTTCCTTTGATTTATTCTTCTCTTGGAAGAAAAGATAGAAAAGAAAGAGCAGAAGAAGCTTTACACATTGTTGGATTGCAAGATAGGATGACACATAAGCCGAATGAATTATCTGGAGGTCAAAGACAAAGAGTTGCTATTGCAAGGGCATTAGTAAACAAACCATCTATCATTTTGGCCGATGAACCTACTGGCAATTTGGATTCAAAAAGCGGTAATGAGATTTTAAAGTTTTTTACTAAACTTCATAAAGATGGAAATACAATCATTACGGTAACACATGAAGAGTCAGTAGCCAAGCTTTCAAAAAGAAGAATTGATATTTTTGACGGAAAAATTGCCAGAGATGAATAATTTTTTTAAAAATATTATTATTGGTTTATTCTCTGTGAGATCAAACTTAACTCGAGTTATTTTAACTGCATCTGGATTGACTATTGGTATTTTTACTGTAAGCTTAGTTTCTGCTGCTGTTTCAAGTATCGATAAAGAATTTGCTAAATCAATGGACTACTATGGAAATGATAAAGTATATGTAGGAACATGGCCATGGTCTTTTGATTTTGATTGGTGGAAATATAGAAATCGTCCAAAAATTGAAGAGTCTTCACTTGAGTATATTTCTAAATATAGTGAATACATTAAAGATGTAAGCATTAAGAAAAATTCTTGGACTAAAGCTACTTATGGGAATAAAGCTTCTTGGGTTCAGTTGAACGGAGTATATCCAAGCTATCAAGATATGTTAAGTGGAACTAAGATTGAAAATGGAAGATTTTTCTCACAAAATGAATGGGACTTACAAAGAAGAGTTATCATTGTTGGAGGAACAGTAAGGGACGGTTTTTTTCAGGGTAAAAATCCTATTGGTAAAAAAATAAGACTCAATAATATTACTTTTGAAATTATCGGTGAGCTGAAAAAGCAAGGGATAGGAATGGTTCCCGGAGGAACATTAGATAATTTAGTAATTATGCCTTCAACCACTTTTGAAAGAATACTTACGAGATGGGGATTTGATGAATTGGTTTTACAAACTAATCCAGAAGATATTCCTTTAGCTAAAGAAGAGGTTGGAATGATTATGCGTGTTTCGAGAAAAATTCCACCAGGAGATGATGATAATTTTGCTGTTAATTCTGCTGATGCATATATGGAACAATTTAATACAATGAAAAATGCAATAGCAGGTATGGGATTTCTTGTTACAGGAATCTCTCTAGTGGTATCTGCAATAGGTATTATGAATGTAATGTTTGTTTCTGTAAGAGAACGGACAAGAGAGATTGGTTTAAGAAAAGCAATGGGAGCTACAAATTTTAATATTTTGACTCAATTTTTAAGTGAAGCAGTAGCGATAGCAATTATTGGTGGTACAGTTGGTATTGCACTTATAAGATTAACTGTTTTTGGACTTTCTTCTTTTCCAATACCTAACTTTAATGGATCTACACTTCCAATAAGCTTTGACCTAGTTCTTGTATTCTATACTTTCAGCATTTGTGTTGTTATTGGTGTTTTGGCAGGCATAATTCCAGCTAGAACAGCAGCAAATCTAAATCCTATCGATGCGTTAAGAGATGAATAGAATAATAAATTATTTAATTGATACTGTAGGAGGAGTCCTTTTTTATTTTGGACAAACAAAATTAAGAACTGCACTAACTCTTATGGGTATTACTGTAGGAGTTTCGTCTATTATTGCAATTATGACTGTTTTAGAAACTTTTGAACAGTCTACCGAATCTCTTGTTTCAGATATGAAAACAAATATTTTTTACATTACAAAAGATAATCCTGTTCAAGTACAATTTGGTAATGATGCTGGATGGGGTAGGCAAAAAATACCAAGAATCACATGGGACGAATATGAACAACTAAAACGAAATCTTACCTTAACAACAAACATGGCTGCTACAACAGCTGAAGAACCTAGCGATAGAACAATATCTGTTGGAAAAGAAGAATTAAAAAGTAGACTATCAAGTTTTTGGGGTTCTGATGGTGACGTTTTATCTGTTTCTAAATATGATATTCTTGATGGAAGAAATATGCAAGATGTCGATATTGAAAATGCTAGCCGAGTTGCTATTGTAGGATACTACATTAAAGAACAGCTTTTTCCGTACTCTAATCCAGTGGGTCAAAGTATAGAGATTGATAATATTCCATTTGAGATAATTGCTTTAACTGAACCTAAGGGTGAATTATTAGGACAAAATATGGACGCTATGATAGGTATTCCTATAAGTACATATATAAAATACTTTGGAGGTAAAGGATGGAGGGGAAGACCTGATCTTCAACTTATTTTAGAAGCTGAATCGATGGATGCTTTGGAAGATGCAACTGATGAAGCCATTGGAGTTTTTAGAGCTATAAGAAAAATTGCTCCTGGCGAACCAAATAATTTTTATATCGCGACCAATGATCAATTAATGGATACTTTTGGAAGTTTTACATCATCATTAAAAATCTTTGTCGGTTTGGTTGCGGGTATTTCTTTAATAGTTGCTGGAATTGGTATTGCTAATATTATGCTTGTATCTTTAACTGAAAGAATTAAAGAAATTGGTATTAGAAAAGCATTAGGTGCAAGAAGAATAGATATTTTTTTGCAATTCTTGATTGAGGCAGTACTCATTTCCGTTCTTGGTGGAATTGTAGGAATTATTTTAGGGCTATCATTCGGGAATGTTGTAGCAACATTTCTTGATCAAGATCCTGTTATTCCTTATGAATGGGTTTTTTATAGTTTACAAATTTGTGCTTCTATGGGGATAATATTCGGTTTATATCCAGCAATTAGAGCCTCAAAATTGAATCCAATTGACTCAATGCGATACGACTAAATTTCATAGCCTTTTTCTTGCTGTAATGTTTCTAATCATCTAAATTGTCGAAAATAATTTATGTCTAAAAAAAATAAAATTTCAGCACAAGAAGTTAAAAAAATCGCAGAATTATCGAGGCTGTCCTTATCGAGCGATGAGTTAGAAAAGCGAACAGAAGATATGAATAATATTCTCAATTATATGGATACTTTAAATGAAATTGATACTGAAGATGTTGAAGAGCTGTATAATGTTAATGATATGAACAATTCACTAAGGGAAGATAGTTTTTATACTTCTTTAGATAAAAAAGATGTTTTAAAAAATAGCCCTAACTCTAATAGTGACTATATAGAAGTTCCACTAACTGTTAAAAAGGAAAGCCAGTGATTCTTGGCGTTATTCCTGCAAGATTAAATTCAACTCGTTTCCCCAATAAAGTCATCTTCTCTCTCAATGGGAAACCAATTGTAGAACACGTCTACAATAAGGCGATACAATCTAACTTAATTGATAAATTGGTTGTAGCTGTTGATTCAGAACAGACTGAAAAATTAATAAATTGTTCAAATATTATGATGACTTCAGATAAACATGAATCTGGTACTGATCGAGTTGCTGAAGTTGCAAATAGTTATGATTGTGATGTTGTTGTTAATATTCAGGGCGATGAACCAGGTATAGATCCAAAATTAATCGATCAACTTATTTCATTATTTAATGATCCTGATGTAAAGATGGCTTCAGTAGCTTCAACAGATTTAGGTAAAAATGATTTGAAAAATGTCAACATAGTAAAGGTTAATCTTGATAAAGATAATAATGCCTTATCTTTTGTTAGGAATAATATAGATCCTCATAAAAAATATTATAGGCACATTGGTATATATGCCTATAGGAAAAAAACATTAAATTTGTTTACTTCTCTTGGTCAATCTGATAATGAAAAAAAATATAGTTTAGAACAGTTAAGAGCATTAGATAATAATATTGCAATTAAACTTTTAATTAGTGATTTTAACTATAGAAGTATCGACACAAAAGAAGACTTGAAAAATTATGAAAACTAAATTCATATTTGTTCTTGGGGGTGTAATGTCCGGTTTAGGAAAAGGGATTTCTGCCTCCTCAATTGGTTATCTTATGAAAAGTGCAGGCTTAAGAGTTAATATTCTTAAACTTGATCCTTATTTAAATGTAGATCCTGGCACCATGAACCCATATCAACACGGAGAAGTATTTGTTTTAGATGATGGTTCTGAGACAGATTTGGATTTAGGTCATTACGAGAGATTTATCGATGAAAATATGTCCAAAATGAATAATGCAACTGCTGGACAAATTTATAGCACAGTTTTAGATAAGGAACGCTCTGGAAGTTATTTAGGTGAGACAGTGCAAGTAATTCCTCATATCACTGATGAAATTAAAAATAGAATGAATGTTTTAGCGGATACTGATAAATATGATATCGTAATTTGTGAAGTTGGTGGAACAGTTGGTGATATTGAGAGCTTACCTTTTTTAGAAGCTATTCGTCAGCTTTCATTGGAGTTGGGTTATCACAATTCATTAATAATTCATCTTACATTATTACCATTTATAGATGCAAGCGGAGAATTGAAAACAAAACCAACCCAACATTCAGTGATGAAGTTAAGAGAAATTGGATTATCTCCTGACTTTATTTTTTGTAGAACTGATAACGAAATTAGCCAAGAGATTAAAGATAAATTGGCGTTATTCTGTAATGTTAAACCTGAACATGTGATTGAAAATAAAGATGTTTCAAGCATTTATGAGGTCCCATTACTTCTTGAAAATCAAAATATTACAAAAATGATTTGCGATCGTTTGAATCTTAAAAACAAGCCTTCAATTAAGAAACTGCAAAACTTTATTAAGACATATAAGAATCCTGATAGTTCAATTAAAATTGCTATGTGTGGTAAATACACTGAATTACATGATGCTTATAAAAGTATAACTGAGTCTTTTATACATGCAGGCGTAGAAAATAACACAAAAGTTCAAGTCATATGGGTAAATACAGAGAAAATCAAAAATGATAAAGATGCCTTTAAAGCATTTGAAGGTATTAATGGTATATTATTGCCAGGAGGTTTTGGCTCGAGAGGTTCAGAAGGAAAAATTTTAACATCAAAATATGCAAGAGAAAATAATATTCCTTTTCTCGGAATATGTCTTGGATTACAATGTGCTATTATAGACTATGCAAGGAATGTATGTGGAATTAATGATGCAAATAGTTCAGAGTTTAATTCTAAATCCAAAAATAAAGTAATTGATTTAATGGAGTCTCAGAAAGCAATTAAATTAAAAGGTGGTACAATGAGATTAGGATCTTATGATTGTGAAATTGATACCGGTACTAAAGCATTTTCAATTTATCGTAAGAAAAAAATTAGTGAAAGGCATAGACACAGATTTGAAGTAAATAATAAATATGTCTCCAAAATGAAAGAAAATGGGTTAATTTTTTCAGGTATTAATAAAAAACTAGGAGTTGTTGAAATAATTGAATTAAAAAATCATCCATGGTTTGTTGGATGTCAATTTCATCCAGAATTAAAAAGTAGGGTAGATAAAGCGCATCCTCTTTTTAGAGAATTTGTAAAAGCATCTCTTAAAAATAGTAAAATATAGAAATGAATAAAGTTATATTAGATAAAGTTACATTTGGTGATAATTCTATACCATTGATTGGTGGTCCATGTGTTATTGAAAGTAGAGATCATTGCTTGGGAATGGCTGAAAAAATTACTGAAATTACTGCAAAATTAAATATTCCATTTATCTTCAAAAGCTCATTTGATAAAGCAAATAGAACATCTATATCATCTTTTAGAGGCAATGGTTTAGATGATGGACTTAAAATTCTAGAGGAGATTAAAAGAACATTTAATATTCCAATAACAACAGATATACATCTTCCTGAGCATGCACATGCAGTGAGTGAAGTTGTTGATATTATTCAAATCCCAGCATTTCTTTGTAGACAAACTGATTTATTAATGGCAGCTGCTAAAACTGGTAAAGTAGTAAATGTTAAAAAAGGACAATTTTTATCTCCCTATAAGGTAGAAAATATCATTAATAAATTAGAAGAAAATGGTAATAAGAATATCTTAATTACAGAGAGAGGGAATACCTTCGGCTTTGATAGTTTAGTTACTGATTTAAGATCTATCCCAATTATGAAAAAATTTGGTTATCCAGTTATATTTGATGCAACACATAGTGCTCAAATTCCTGGAAATCATGAAAATAATACTGGTGGGAATAGAGAGTATATCCCATCACAAACTTTTGCAGCAGTATCAGCTGGAGCAGATGGAATTTTTATGGAAGTGCATGATAACGTAGATAATGCATTAAGTGATGCGAGTACTCAATGGCCCATAGAAAAATTAGAAAATACTCTTCAGTCTATTCTTGCTTTTAGAAAAACATATTTAAATCATGGATAAAAAATTAAAAAAACAACTTTCTGAAATTAAGCTATTGATATGCGATATTGATGGAGTTTTAACTGATGGTTCTTTTATTAAAAGTACTTCAGGTGATGAGTTGAGATCTTTCAATGCTCTCGATGGTGTTGGTTTTGTAATGTTAAGACTATTAAATCTACACATCAAAACTGCGTGGATAACTGGTAGGGAATCACTAACAACAACTCAAAGAGCTGAAGAGTTACAAATTGATGATGTATATAACGGAGTTATTAGAAAAATTGATGCATATGATGAATTAAAGAAAAAATATAATCTATCTGATCATGAAATATGTTTTATAGGAGACGATATTATTGATATTCCAATTTTAGAAAAAGTAGGATTTTCTGTATCAGTACCAAATGCTCCAAAGTATATATCTAATTATTCACATTACGTTACTTCGCTTGAAGGAGGTAAAGGGGCGGTAAGAGAAGTCATTGATTTATTGATTGAATCAAGAGGAGATTTTACTTCAAAATTAGATGAACTACTTAATGAACTTAGATGATTATTAACTTTAATAAAATATTCTCAATTTATTTAATTCTAATTTTATTTTCATGTTCAAAAAGTGAATTAAGTGACAATCTTACAAAAGATGTACATGATCAATTATCAACAAATGTTGAAATAACACTTACAAAAAAAGGGAATATTACTGCAAAAATTAAATCAGAAATTCTAAAGAAAAATAATCAATCTCTTCAGCTGGAATTATATAATAACGTCAACGTCAATTTGTTTGATGAAAGTTTTCAGCAAAAATCTTTAATAAAATCCGAATCAGCGATGGTTAATGAAAAAGAAAATAAAATAAAAGCCTATGGCAATGTTGAGGTTATTTCAGATGATGGTAAAGTTTTAAAAACAGATTCTTTATCTTGGGATAATAACTCAGACAGAATTTATACCAATGCAAACCTAGAGTTTGTTACATCAGATTCAGATACTTTATATGGTACTGGTTTTGAATCCAATATAGATTTAACCGATTGGAATATTTTAAAACCTAAAGGTAGTATTAAAAATGACTAGAGTTCTGCAAGCTAAAAATCTCGTAAAGAGATATGGAGATTTTTATGCAGTTAATGATATTGATTTGAATTTGCATAAAGGTGAAGTAGTTGGACTTTTAGGACCAAATGGTGCTGGCAAAACTACAACATTTTATATGATAACAGGTATGATAAGACCCTCATCTGGCAGAATAATTTTTGGTGATGAAGATATAACAAAATCTCCAATGTACAAAAGAGCGCGTATGGGTATTGGATATTTAGCCCAAGAACCATCAATTTTTGGGAAATTAAGTGTTGAGGATAATCTAAAAATTGTTCTTGAAACCATTATTCCGGACAAGGAAGAACAGAATGAATTAATTACTCAATTATTAACTGAATTTAATATTTCTCATATAAGAGATAACATTGGAGCTGGCTTGTCTGGCGGTGAAAGAAGAAGAGTTGAAATATGTCGAACATTAGCATTAAAACCTGACTTTGTTTTACTGGATGAACCATTTGCAGGTGTTGATCCTATTGCAGTGGAAGATATCCAACAAATGATTATTTCACTTAAAAAACAAAAAATAGGAGTTTTAATTACAGACCATAATGTTAGGGAGACCCTATCAATCACTGATAGATCATATTTGTTATATGGTGGTAAGATTTTAAAATCTGGAAATGCTCAGACTCTTGCCAATGATGAAGAAGTCAGAAGAATATATTTGGGTAAAAATTTTAAATTGGATCAATGAGTAAGTTTTCTACAAAGTTCAAACAAAAACAATCTATAGTTCCTCAGCAAATTATAAAATCAAGACTACTTGAGCTATCTATAGATGAGTTAGAAAAAGATTTAGAAAACGAAATTCAGATCAATCCTGTTTTAGAAGAAAGAAATATAGAAGAATCAAAATCAGGAACTCATACAGATCCATTTCCTGATCAAAGTAGTTATGAATTATTTCTAGCTAATATACCTGCAATCATAGATATAAGCGATGAGCTAACATCGCAAATTGATACATCTGATTTGGATAATAAATCTAAAGCAGTAGCCAAAGAGATTATCTATAATTTGGATAAAAATGGATTCTTAGATATTGAACTTGAATTAATTGCAGATAATCATGGACTAGATATAAGTGATATAGATGAAATAAGAAGAAAAGTGATGCAGCTTGTTCCTTCCGGAGTTGGAAGCAAAGACCTGCAAGAATATCTTATTTATCAAATTGGAGATACAAGTGATTTAGCCAATGAAATAGTGCAAGATTATTTTGATGAATTCTTAAATCAAGAAACAAATACAATAGAAGAAAAAATCAATTGTAGTAACGAAGAGTTAGAAAATGCTCTCTTATTAATCTCAGAGCAAAATTTTTCTCCTATCTTAGATAATGATTTGGGAAATGAAAATGTTATGCCTGATGCAATAGTCAAACAAAAAGATAATCAATGGTTAATTTTAATTAATGATAGATTCCTAAAAAAATATCAGATTTCTCAAGATTATTTTGAGGCTGCAATGAATTCTAAATCATCCAAAGAAGAAAAAACATTTTTAAAGAATCATATTAGCAATGCACAAAACATTTTAGATACATTAGACTATAGATCTAATGTTCTTAAAAGTGTAATAGAGCAAATTTTATTAGTGCAGGGAGATTATTTGATTGGCAAATCAGATTTTTTAAATCCACTTAAATTAGAGGATATTGCAAAGGTTATTGATAAAGATATTTCTAGTGTAAGCAGAATTATAAAAAATAAATTTATTGATTCTCCTCTTGGGTTAATCAGCTTAAAGAGTTTATTTTCAAATGCTCTCATTAAAAAATCTGGAGAAGTTACTTCATCAAACGAACTCAAAAAAACTATAGGAAGTTTGATTAATGAAGAGGATAAAAAAAATCCACTTTCAGATTCAGATATAGTGGATAAGTTAAAAGAAAATAACTTTCTAGTTGCTCGAAGAACAGTCGCAAAATATAGACAATTATTAAATATTAAAAATGTAAATCAAAGGAAAGAATTATGAGTGTAAGACACTGTATAAAAGTTGATGACTTTAGTTCGAATGAAATTTTAGACTTATTTCAACTTGCATCAGAATTAAAATCAAAATATCGCAATAAAGAAAGTTATCAACCTTTTAAAGATAGATCCATGGCAATGATTTTTGCTAAACCATCTGCAAGAACTAGGGTTTCTTTTGAAACAGGTTTTGCTTGGATGGGTGGACATGCAATTTATTTGGCACCACAAGATATTGGTTTAGGTACTAGAGAAAGTGCTTCTGACTTAGCGCAACTTTTTAGTAGATATAATGATATGATTATGGCAAGAGTTTTTAGCCATAGCGATATGCTAGAATTTGAAAAGCATTCAACTGTTCCCGTTATCAATGGATTAACTGATTATAATCATCCTTGTCAGATTCTTACGGATATGTTTACAATTTGGGAACAGAAGAAAGATAGTTTTAAAGATTTAAAGATTGTTTATGTTGGTGATGGTAATAATATTGTTAATTCATGGATCAGACTCGCTTCAATTTTACCTTTTGAGTTTACATGTGTTTGTCCCGAAGGATATGAGCCAGATAAAGACACAATTTCTTATGCCAAATCTAAAAACTTATCTACAATCAATATTTCACATAATCCTGAAGATGGCGTGAAAGATGCAGATGTAATTTATACGGATGTATGGGCATCAATGGGTCAAAAGGAAGAGATTGATGAAAGAATCAAAATATTTTCTCCTTTACAGGTTAATAAAGAATTGGTGAAGCATGCTAAAGATAATTATATGTTTATGCATTGTTTACCAGCAGAGAGAGGTAGAGAAGTTACAGATGAAGTAATTGATTCTTCTAATTCAGTAGTATTTGAGCAAGCTGAAAATAGATTGCATACTCAAAATGCTATTATGGTTACTCTTGCAGATAAAGGATAGCTATAAGCTATGAACAGAAATTGATTCACCGTCATATTTAGCATAGTTAAAATCTTCTTCAGAACAATCATCAAGTATAATTAATTGTTTTTCGTTATCAATAAAATTAAATGAATGATGGTAGTGACCCATAATTACTATATCGCATCCTTGATTCCATTTTGACTTTGCATAATTAATCAATTCTGCATGAATATTATCTAATTTCTCCTGGTTTACTATGTGAGAGTCTTTTCTTTCATATGAAATTTTTTTTGCAATGTTTAAAGCAAGCTTCTTTGATAATAATGAGTAGAAAAAACTAAAAATTCTGCTTCTTAAAATTAATTTTAATACCCTATATCCTCTATCCCATGATAAGATGCCATCGCCATGAGTGACATATATTTTCTTTTGACCAATAGATAAAGTTTGATCAGTTAAAAATGTTTCATTTGTTAGAGAGCGAAACTGACTTCCAATCCAATAATCATGATTACCTGCAATAAAATAAATTTCAACTCCTTTATCTCTGATTTGTTTAAGTAATAAAAAAACTTCTTCAAAATAACTGGGATTATTTTTTTTGTATTCAAAGTAATAATCAAAAAAATCACCCATAATAAATATGCTTCCACTGTTATATTCGATTGAATCTAAAAATTCCTTCATTTTTTTTATTTTTTTTTCATTTGATGGTGAAGAAACAGGTGAGAAATGATTATCTCCAAAAAAATAGATTGGTAATTGCATTTAAAAACTTAATCTTTTATAAAAATTGCATCAATGAATTAATAATTTAAATTTTTTGTTTTAAATTATACTATCTTTGACAATAAAAATTATTTGAAACTTAATCAAATTTTTAACTTATATAACCATATGCGCATTGTACTAATTATATTATTATTTATTAATCAATTATTCTCTCAGAGTTTTGGACAAAACAAAGTTCAATATGATTCTTTTGATTGGGATTATATCGTTAGTCCTAATACAAATGTATACTATTATGGAGATAATTATGATCTTGCTATCTTTACATCAAAAGTAGCTGAAAAATCTATAGAGCAAATTGGTAAACACTTAAGATGGAGAAGTAGTGCACCAATAAAGATAATAGTTTACACCTCTCATAATGATTTCCAACAAACTAATGTTGTAAATGTATATATGTCCGAAGGTGTTGGAGGTGTGACTGAATTGTACAAGAATAGAATTGTTATTCCTTTTGAAGGATCATATGAGCAATTTGAGCACGTAATTCATCACGAATTAGTTCATGCTGCTATAAACCAATTAGTTTATGGCGGGAATGCTCAAGGTTTAATTAGTGGAAGAATTAGAGTCCAGGTTCCTTTGTGGGCAAATGAAGGTTTAGCTGAATACCTTTCAGTTGATTGGGATACAAACTCAGATATGGTTTTAAGAGACTTAGCTATTGAAGAAAATTTACCGTCAATTCCAGAGCTTAATTATTCAATATTAGCATATAAAGGCGGACAATCTGTTTGGCAATATATCACTCAAAAATATGGAAGAGAAAAAGTTGGAGAGATTTTTCAGGAAATGAAAAGAGCTCAGGATGATGAGCGTGGTTTTGAAAGTGCTCTTGGAGTAGATTATGAAAAATTAACTGAAGATTGGCAGGATTTTGTTAAAAGAGAGTACTGGCCTGACTTAGTTAATAGAGAGAATTTTGATGATTTTTCAACAAAAATTACCGACAGATCTCAATCAAGAAATTTTTACAATGTTAGCCCAGCATTTTCACCTGATGGTAATACAATTGCATATTTTTCAGATCAAGATGGTTATATGGATTTAATCCTTTATGAAGTGGATTCTGAAAAACAAAAAAGAAGGCTAATTAGAGGGAATACCACCCCAGATTTTGAAGAGTTAAAATGGTTACAGCCAGGAATTTCATGGTCACCTGATGGTAAATCCATTTCTTTTGCTTCTAAAAGCGGAGAACAAGATTCAATCATCATTGTAGATGTTAAATCTGGGAAATATAAAAAAATTCCAATTGATTTGGATGGTGTATTTACCACTTCATGGCATCCATCAAAAGAAATCATAGCCTTTATGGGACATAAAGATGATTCAAGTGATATTTATGTTATTGATCTTAACTCAAAAGAAGTTACTAATGTAACCAATGATATTTTTTCTGAATCATCACCAAGTTGGTCTTCAAATGGAGAAGTAATATATTTTACCTCAGACAGAGGGAATAGTTTACAAGCTGAAAATATGTTTGAAATCGATTTTTCTCAAACTGATATTTTTCAGTATAGTTTTTCAACAAATAAAATTACTCAATTAACAGATACTGAATTTAATGAAAACTATCCAGTTGCAAGTTTAGATGGCAATTTATTTTATACTTCGGACTATAATGGTATTACAAATATCTTTAAACATAATCTCACTAATAATGAATCCTATCCAATTACAAATGTTATTACAGGTGTTCAACAAATTGACTTAGATGGTAGTAATAATTTAGTTTTTTCAGGATTTAAAGAAAGAGGGTGGGATTTATATTTAATGAATAATTTGGATATCGCTTCTGAAAAAGAAATTAAGCCCACTAAGTTTTTTGATAGCAAAGGGGAAAATAATGATTTTGAAGATTTGAGATCATTTACCTCGACTAAAAAAACCACAATTCAGGAAGATTATTCTAAATATATTTTTGCAAGAAATTATCAATATAGAAATAGTAAAAAAGAAGTTAATGAAGAAGTTGAAGTTGATTCTTTAAGATTTCAAGATGATTATATAGCGAGAAAATATCAAACTGATTTTTCTGTTGATTATATAGCTACATCTGCAACAATTGATAATCTTTTTGGAACAAGAGGTGTTGCAAATTTATCATGGAGCGATGTCATGGGTGATCATCGTATCAATATAGGAACTAACCTCGTTTTAGATTTAAATAATAGCGACCTAGTTGTTCAATATGCTTATTTAAAAAATAGGACTAATTATTATACTACGCTTTTTCAGCAAGCAAACACTTTTGGCTTAGGCTATAATTTGACGTATGATTTTATTGGACAATTAAGAGACTATGGAATAGGATTTTTTGGTCAATATCCTTTTTCTAAATTTACTAGACTTGATTTTGGAGCCACAATTAGAAATGTTGATTATGAAATTAAGCAATTTGATATTTTTACTTATCAAACCACTACCAATTATAAAGAAAATTTAAAAGCAGTTGTCCCAATGACAAGTTTTGTTTTTGATAATTCTACAAATGGCTATACTGGACCTGTTGATGGATTCAAGCAGTATTTAACATTTCAATTTAGTCCTGACATAGGCACTAATTCTATCCCATTCCAAACTCTAAAGTTTGATATGAGAAAGTATTATAAAATTAGTAGAAATTATAGCTTAGCAGCTAGATTAATGTTGGGTAAAAGTGTTGGAGACAAGCCTCAAAAATTTTTTTTGGGTGGAAATTCGCAAATGATGATTTTCTCAGATACGCAAACCGAAGGTAGAGATGATTCAGGATTCTATGCGCAAAGGGTTTTGGATTATGATAATACAAGTATTCTAGAAGATGTATACTTTAGTGAATATGTTTTTCCGTTAAGAGGTGCTAGATATAGAGAAAGAGTTGGTGAGAATGTAGCAGTAGCTAATTTTGAATTTAGATTCCCATTTGTTAACTATGTTGATGTTAGTTTTCCAGCAAGAATAAGATTTGGTAATATTTTTGGTCATTTATTTGTAGATGTTGGTGCTGCATGGGATTCTTCTGATGAGTTTGATAATAGTGAATTAGTTAGAAATAAATATGGACTTACAGATCCTAAGGCGTCTCCAATTTTAACTACTTTCGGTATTGGAACAAAAATTTTCACTCCTTTTGCTTTAATTAGAATTGATACTGCATGGGACAAATACCCCAGTGGAGGATATTCTAAACCACAATATATTGTATCCTTTGGATATGACTGGTAAAATGCTTTGAAATTTTCTGTTTTATCTGAAGATAATCACTCTTTAGCAAGGACTGGCTTAATTGAAACTGAACATTCAAAAATTGAAACTCCAGTATTTATGCCAGTTGGTACCCATGGAGTAGTAAAGACATTATCACCTGATGATTTAAATAATTTGAATGTGAATATAATGCTTTCAAATACATACCACCTTTATTTAAGACCTGGTACAGACATTATTCATAAAAATAATGGTCTTCATAAATTTTTAAATTGGAATAAAAGTATTTTAACTGATAGTGGTGGTTATCAAGTATTTTCATTGAGCAATATGAATGAAATTGCTAATGATGGAGTAAAGTTTAGATCTCACTTAGATGGAAGTGAACATTTATTCACTCCTGAAAAATCAATGGAAGTTCAAAGACAATTAGGTTCTGATATTATTATGGCATTTGATTATTGTCCGCCAGCTGATTGTTCATCTAAGGAATTAAAGAGGGCATCTTTTTTGACAGAAAAATGGACAAGAATAGCTTATGAGTATTTATCTGATAAAAAAGGTATTTATGGACATGAACAAACACTTTTTCCAATTATTCAAGGAGGTATTAATCCAGACGAAAGAATAAAATGTCTTGAACAAATGCTTCCATTTGCTGAGTGTGGCATCGCCATTGGAGGTCTTTCTGTTGGAGAGAAAAAAGAGCCAATGTTAGACATTGTTGAATTACTTGGAGGTAAAATGCCTAAAGATCAACCGAGATACTTAATGGGCGTTGGTAAGCCAACAGATTTAGTTAAGTCAATTTTACGTGGTGTGGATATGTTTGATTGTGTTTTACCTGCTAGAAATGCTAGGAACGGACAAATCTTTACACATGAAGGTGTTATTAATATTATGAATAGTAATTATAAAAATGATACTTCACCTATTGATAAATATAGTTCAATAGAATTTGCTCAGATTTTTTCAAAATCTTACTTAAGGCATCTTTTTAAAGTTAATGAAATGTTTGGGCTAAGAATTGCAACCTTAACAAACATAGCATATTACTTAGATTTAATTGATGAAATAAAAAATGAAATTAATAATAATACTTTTGTAAAATGGTCTGAAAAGTATTTAAAAAAATATGATAAATAAATTATGCTCAAAGTAGGTCAAAAAGCTCCAGATTTTTCATTGCCTAATCAAGATGATATTAATATATCATTAAAAAATTTTAAGGGAAGAAAAATTTTGATATGGTTTTTCACAAAAGCTAGCACAGGGGGCTGTACTAAGGAGGGAATTGGTTTTAATGATGAGATACTTAATTTTAAAAAAGAAAATATTTCTATTATTGGAATAAGCAAAGATTCAATCAAAGCTCAAAAGAATTTTTGCTTAAAAAATGATTTTAAATTTGATATTTTATCTGATACAGAATTAACTGTGCTCAAGTCTTATAAAGCCTGGGGATTGAAGAAAATGTACGGAAGAGAATATGAAGGTATTCTGAGAATATCTTACTTAATTGATGAAAATGGCAATATTGAACAAGCTTATAGCAAAGTAAAAACACTAACACATGCAACTGATGTTCTTGAATCTCTCAAATAATAAAAATCTATTTATATTTTCATTAATATTATTTTCATGTGCATCTGTTAAAGCTCCTCAAGGTGGACCTTTGGATTTAATTCCACCAATATTAGAATCAACTACTCCAAGTGTTTTAACAGGATTACAAAAAAATCAGAAAATTATTCTTTCATTTAATGAGTTTATAAAAGAAGAATCATTAAAAAATGCTATAGAAATTTTTCCAAGCGTTGATGAAAAAATTGATTATGAATATCAAGGTAAAAATATTGTGATTACTCTTCCTTCAAGTTTAGATAAAAATAAAACATACGTATTGTCATTAAACTCTAATTTTTCAGACGAACAAAATGTTAGATTAAAAAATAATATTATTATTCCTTTAAGCTTGTCTAATTCAATAGATAGCGGAAAAATAAGCGGAAAAATATTTGGATCATTCAAACAGCCTTCGATATTATTATGGAAAGATAAAATTGATAAAGATATAATGATAAATCAAAAACCTGACTATATATTATCTTCATCAAATAGTTTTAATTTTGACTATTTGCCGGAGGGAGCCTATTCAGTATTAGCTGTTGATTTTTATAATAGAAGGTTGCCACTTAATGAAAATAAAATATCATTCTATAATCAAAAATTTATTGAAGTTGGAAATAATAGCTTAAACATTAATTTCTATTTTAATAATATTTCAGTTTCAGATTCTTTAAATATTGAAAAAGATAGCATTGAAAAGACTGCAAGTTTATTTGGAAATTTAAAAGGAAATTTTATTTTACCGATTATTATAGAACTAAATGGTAAGGAAGATAGTTTTGAATCTGAGTTATCTATGAATGGTACTTTTAGAATTGATGATGTTGAAAGTGGAAAATATCAATTGCTAGGTTATTTTGATCGAAATAATAATAAAATGCTTGATACTGGTTCTTTTGATAATGAAAATTTATCAGAGAAATTTTTTGTATATCCTGATTCATTATCATTAAGGTCAAATTGGGAGTTAGAAATTCAAGATTGGGAAATTGAATAATGAAAAAAGAAGTAATTGTAGCAGTAAGTGGGTACTTTGATCCAATTCATGTTGGTCACCTTGAGTATTTAAAATTAGCAAAAAATCTTGGAGACAAATTAATTGTTATTATTAATAATAATCTTCAAGCTGAGCTAAAAAAAGGTGAATTTTTTATGCATGAAAAAGATAGAATGGAAATTATTGCTGCACTTCGGTTTGTAGATGAGGTATTTTTAAGTGTTGATACTGATGGTAGTGTTTGTAAGAGCTTAGAGATTATTAAACCAGATATTTTTGCTAATGGAGGGGATAGATCTTTACATGAAATTCCAGAAACCGCAGTAATGAAAAAATATAATATTAAAATGGTTGATGGATTGGGAAGTAAAATAAGAAGTAGTAGTGACCTTACCGGAATCGGAAAATGAAAAGAAAACCAAGTAAAAAGAAAGTTCAATTATTAGAAGATTTTTTAGAGTTGGGTGAAAAGTGTAATATTAAAATTATTCATGACAAGGGTGATTTTAACGGAGATAACTGTTTACTTTTTTCAAATGATACAATAGTAATTAATAAGCATAAACCACTTGAGCAAAGATTATATGTTTTAGCAAAGTGTTTTAGTCAAATTAACCTTGAGAATGTTTATATTAAGCCATTATTAAGAGATTTAATAAATCAAGCAAAAACAGATAAACTATATGACTGATCAAAAACATTTATGGGCTCCATGGAAAATGGATTACCTGAAAAATAAAAAACAGGATTCTCAAAAGATTTTTTCTGATTTTGCTAATGAAGAAAATGACAAAAAGAACCTTATTTTGCATCGTGCAAAATATTGTTACGTAATTATGAATTATTACCCATATAACAATGGACATTTAATGGTTATTCCATTTAATGAAGTTGATAAATTTGAAGATTTAGAAGATAATGTTTTATCTGAGGTAATTACATTGTCAAAAAAAGTAATGAAAATTTTAAGAACTAACTTTAATTGTGATGGATTTAATTTCGGGGCAAATATAGGTGAAGGCTCTGGCGCCTCAATAGAATCTCATCTACATTTTCATATAGTCCCGAGATGGAAATCAGATACATCTTTTATGCCAGTTATTGGAAATACAAAAGTTATGCCACAAACCTTAGAAGATACTTATGAACAACTATTAAAATTATTTAAGGAAGAATTATAATGGATTTATTTTCACATTCATGGCTTCCATTCATGTATCAGTATGGATTCGGTATACTTATTTTTGGTGGAGGTCTTTTTGCTATATTTAAAGCATATGGCGGAAAAGAATTTTGGAATCAATATAAAATATGGATTCAAATTTTGATATGGGGATTCATTTATGTTACATCAATTCATTTACTGATGACTATCTCAGCGCTAAATGATTATCCTCAACTTTATATAGTTATTTTATCCTTATACATATTTAATGTTTTTTTATTAACTAAGAAGATCACATGAACACGATACCTACATCAGAATTATTTTGGGTGATTTTAACTGCTTATGTTTTCTTTGTCTTAGGTGCTGGATTATTCTTTGCTCGAAACAATCAATCAACGGAAGATTTTTTCTTTGGTGGTAGAAGATTTTCCTGGTGGTTAATTGGAATGTCGATGTTAGCAACCGGAGTTGGTTCTCACAGTTTTGCTAAATATGCATCCAAAGGCTTTGAGTATGGATTTTCATCTACAATGACCTATATGAATGATTGGTTTTTTATGCCATTGTTATTATTTGGTTGGATTCCAATTATTTACTACATGCAAGTCAACTCTATTCCTGAATATTTTGAAAGAAGATTTAATTCCACTGTTAGAAATTTATCTACTATTACGATGCTTTTATATCTTATCGGATATATTGGTATTGGGTTATTAGCTCTCGGGTCTTTATTACAACCAATATTGGGATGGGAAATCAATACGATTATTATTGTGGTTGCTATTATCTCTGGTACTTATGTATCTCTAGGTGGACAAACGGCTATCATCTTTACAGATTTTTTACAAGGAGTTATTCTATTATTTGCAGGGTTATTAATTTTTGGTTTAGGTCTTGCATATATAGGCGGATTTGATCTTTTCTGGAGCAATTTATCAACAACAAATAAATTACCATTAGCTGATTTTAATTCACCACCTGACTTTAATTTTGTTGGAATTTTCTGGCAAGATGGTGTAGTAGGTTCAGTGGGATTTGCATTTATGAATCAGGCTGTAATTATGAGATTCTTAGCCTCACGATCTGTTATTCATGCTAGAAGGGCAACCATGATGAACGTATTGGTTTTCTTGCCAATTGGAACAGTAGCTGTTTCAAATTCTGGTTGGCTTGCTAGGGCTATTGAGAATATATCCCCTGGATTAATTACAGATTTACTTCCCAATGGAAATGCAAATGGTGTATTTACAGTGGTTGCATCTTTAGTTGCAAATTCAGAAGCAATCTTCGCATTTTTGGTTGCTGCGGTAGTAGCAGCATTAATGTCTAGTTTGGACTCTCAAATTAATGCATCAGCAGCTGTTGCTGTAAACGATGTATACACGCCACTGAGTAAGAATCCTTCTGAAAAAACACGCTTAAGAGTGTCAATGTTTACTTCTTTGCTTGTCACTTTTGTTGGGATTCAAGCAGCATTTTTATTTGCACAATATGGCACTATTTATGAAGCTCATGGAGCATTTCATAGTGTAGTAACTCCACCAATGGTTACGGTTATTTTCCTTGGAATTTGCTGGACACGTTATTCATCAAGAGCAGCTGTATTAACGTTTGTGCTAGGTGCAGCATTCATTTTTCTTGGGATCGAGTATCCTCAAACATTAGTTCAGCCTTTTTCTCATGGGATAGAATATGTTGAAGCAAAACCATGGTCGTATATTAGAGCCTTATATAATGTTGTTGCATGTGTTTCAATTGGAATTATTGTAACCCTACTTACTACAAAACCAAATCAATCGCACTATGAACAAATTAAAGGATTAACTCTTTGGACTATTAAAGATGGCCCAACATTCTTTAAAGGTTCAGATGTGAATGAAAATGCAGGAAGTAAAATCACCTTTGATGGCGATATGATTAAAGTTGTCGATGACACGGAAAATAAAATATATTTACCAGCAGATTTGATGAAAGATCTTGGTGCTAAAGAAGGAGATTTTGCATATATATCTGATATAAGATGGTACTTAGGTGGAATCAAATCTACCCATGCTTACATTGGAAAAATGTCATCAAGCAATAAAATTGAAATCTCTAAAAATGTCCAAAATCATGGTCAATTTGATTCTTCAAAAAAATTATTTATTGAGTTAGAATTATAAATTCTAAAAAAAAGTTGTCAAATGTTTTTTTCTTTACCTAAACTTTAGGTAGTTAAAATCGCTTTTTAAGATGTTGAAGCAGGTCTTAATGAAAAAATTGACCTGGCCATGCACTTAAAAAGATTTTCACTACTTTTTAAGAGTTGAAGCAGACGTGGATGAGAAAACAAGTCTGGCCATGCGATTAAAAAAGTCTTAGGGGGCGTTTTTAAAAGTTGAAGCTAATTTTATGAAAAGGAGATTAGGCCATGCGTTTAAAAACAATTGTACTATTCGTATGTGTTGCCATAACACAATTATTTTCACAAACAGGTAATTTATTAGGAACAGTTTCAGATTCAAACGGTTCCTTTCCATTACCAGGTGCCAATGTTTATTTGGAGGGAACTAACTTTGGAGGAATAACTGATTCCGGAGGTAAGGTTTATCTTTCAAATCTACCAGTAGGTAATTATAAGCTAGTAGTTTCGTACATTGGATATGAAAATCAAGAAAAAGATATTTCTATTGATGCAGAAAGTTTGAACACTTTTACATTAGAATTATCAGTTGGAACATTAGTTGGAAACGATATTGATGTAATTGGTAATTCTTTATCGGGTCAGGCTAGAGCGTTAAATAATCAAAAAAATAAATCAAATATTAGTAATGTAATTTCATCCGATCAGGTTGGAAAGTTTCCAGACTCAAATATTGGAGATGCGTTAAAACGTGTTCCTGGAATTGCTGTATACAACGATATGGGCGAAGCTAGATTTGGACATGTTCGCGGAACTCCATCTAGTTTTAATTCAGCAACCATTAATGGGGAAAGAATGCCTTCTGCGGAAGCTACAACAAGAAGTAACCAGTTGGATTTAATTCCTGCTGATATGATCCAAACTGTTGAAGTTATTAAAGCACTTACTCCAGATATGGATGCAGACGCAATTGGAGGTTCAATAAATCTGATTACTAGAAAAGCTGCAGGAAAAAGATCCTCTATCACTGTTGGACGAGGAGATAATTCTTTAGATGAAGCTGGGAAAATCGTACAACTTTCAGGAATGTATTCAGATAGGCCAGAAGGTAAAAATTTTGGCTACATGTTTAATTTCTCTTTTTATGATAATTGGACAGGATCGGACAATATTGAGGCTGAATGGGATGATGAAGGAAATATTGTTGAACATGATATTAGAAAATATCTTGTGCATCGTGAAAGAAAGAGTCTTGGATTAAGATTTGACTATAATTTGGGCAATTCAGAAGTCTATGCTGATTTAAACTTTAATGACAGAGACGATTATGAAAATAGATATAGACAACGAATCAAAGATTTAGATGAAGGTGAAGGTAGTCAAGAAATTAGACGACAGACCAAAGCAGGTCTTCCAGGAAATGAATATGGAAGACTTGAAGATCAGAAGCTTTTTTCATACAAATTTGGTGGGACTAGTTTTTTAGATAAGCTTAAACTTGATTATTCATTTAAAATATCTGAAGCATCTGAATTAAGACCAAATGAAAGATATTTAGCATTAAGATTAAAAAAACAAACAGCTGTATGGAATGAAAGTACAAATAAACCAAACTTTTCTTTTTCAGATCCTATTGCAAGTGACTTAAATGATTCTTGGGACTTTAGAGAAATCATTGAAGAAAAAAGAGATACGGACGAAAAAGCAAGAAGTTTCAAGATTGATGCTGATTATAGTTTTACTGATAATTTAAAGCTTGAGGCAGGGTTGAAGATTAGTACAAGAAAGAAAGAAAGACGAAATGAGTTTTACGAGTTTGAACCTGTTGATGAAGATGCTTTCTTAGCTGACGCATTTTCAAATATTGTCAATCAAGACAAAAGCGAATGGTTAAATGATGGCAATGGAACTTCCTTTAGCCCAGGTTCTTTTGTGAGTCGTGAATTTCTTGGAAATTTGGATTTATCTAATACAGAACTCTTTGAGAGAGTTATTGTTGAAGAAGAGTTGGCTGGCAACTTCAAAGCCTCTGAAGATATCACTTCATTCTATGGAATGGCATCATATGATTATTCAGACCAATTGCTAGTTGTAGGTGGAATAAGATTAGAAAGAACATCCTTATATGATTTAGAAGCAAGAAGCTATAATGAAGATAATGATCAAAATAATATCATTACAGCCGCTGATAGCGACTATACTGATGTATTACCTTCTTTACACTTGATATATGATTTAGATAGGGCATCAAAGATTAGGGTTGCTTTAACAAAGTCTTTAGCAAGACCTAATTACTTTGATACCGTTCCATATCAACAAGTAAAAGTGGAAGATGAAGAGATAAAGGTTGGTAACCCTGAACTAGAGCCTACAATTTCAACAAATTTTGATATTTCTTTCGAAAGATATTACGATGATGTTGGATTATTCTCAGCAGGAATATTTACTAAAGATATAAACAACTTCGTTGTTTATACATCTGGGTATGTAACTCAAGCTGACAATCTACCAGATTACGATGGTTTTCAATTAGAAAAAGCATTGAATGGAGGAAATGCATCTTTATTAGGAGCTGAAATTGCATTTCAAAGGCAAATATTACCAGGGCTTGGTTTATATGCCAATGTTACTGCCATTGACTCAAAAATAGATAATTTAGATCCAAAGCTTCAAGAAGATAGACCCGATGTAAAAGATAATTCTATGCCGGGTACGTCAGAGCTTAGTTACAATCTTTCTATGTCATACGAAAGAGGGCCAATGACCGTGCGTTTATCTCTTAATCATCAAGGAGAGTTTCTTAAAGAATTTGGTGATTCTAAATCTGAAGATAGATGGTATGATAAAGCAACATATGTTGATTTAAATGCAAATTATAATCTGAGAGAGAATATCTCTATCTATGCTGATTTTAATAATTTAACCAATCAGCCATTGAGATATTATCAAGGAAGTAGTAGATATATGATGCAAGAAGAGTATTATAATAGAAAATTTACTCTTGGAATAAAAGCTGATTTATAATAGTTAATTTGAGATAATATATTATTATTAAATAAGATTAATAATTCTTGTTTTTTAGATAATAATATCAAAAATTTCTATCATATTCCGGAGTAGCTCAGTTGGTAGAGCGAGTGACTGTTAATCACCAGGTCGGGAGTTCGAGTCTCTCCTCCGGAGCAATAATTAAAGAATTCAATATAGAGGTATAAAATAATTTGGATTTTCTTACGCTATGGTCTTTATTAGGTTTCCTATTTGCAGTATATGCTGTTACTGCTAATGATAGTATTCAAACTCTAGGTACTTACATTTCATCAAACAGAGACATCAAATGGTATTGGATGTTTGCATACATGGGTTCCATTTTTGTTTTTACTATGATTCAAGGCTTTTCATTAAATGACCCAGCATTTGGAAGATTAGATAAATTTGAACCAATTATCATTCAATGGTATCATGCATTAGCTCCGCTTGTTTTAGTGGCATTAACCAGATTAAAAATTCCAGTCTCTACCACATTCCTAGTACTTTCCGTTTTTGCTACTTCTATAGTAATGGAGCAAATGCTGATTAAAAGTTTTGTTGGTTACGCTGTTTCATTTGTCTTTGCATGCGGTTCATGGTATCTCATCAGTAAATATTTCCTATATGAAGGGGAAAAAGGTAACAATAAATATAATAATTATTGGAGAGTTGCTCAGTGGTTAACTACTGGATGGTTATGGTCTACATGGCTAAAGCATGATTTAGCAAATATTATGATTTTCTTACCAAGATATAGTATGGTACAGTCATTCCAATTTCAGCTATTTGTTGTTTCAATAATGTTATTAGGTTTAGCATTCATGTTTTATGAACGTGGTGGAAGAATACAAGAAATTGTTTTATCTAAAACAAATACAAGATATGTAAGATCTGCTACTCTTATTGATTTGGTTTATTGCTTCGTTTTATATTATTTCAAGGAAGTTAATAATATCCCAATGAGTACAACTTTTGTATTTATGGGAATGTTAGCTGGAAGAGAGCTAGGTATTTGGCTATCAATTGGTTATGGAAAATTGACATATACTGACAGACACAAAAAAGCTATTTTCCCAATGCTTTATATGGATTTCTTACGACTAATGTTGGGTTTAATGATTAGCGTTTCTCTTGCCTACGGAATTCAATGGTATTCCAGTTTATAATATTTTATTTTAATGTATGAATCTTAAAAATAAACTTGTCTTAATTACTGGTGGTGCCAAAGGTATAGGCCTAGCTACTGCTCAAAGAATACTCAATGAAGGCGGAAAAGTCATTCTATGGGATTTCAAAGAAGATGATCTAAACAAATCTGTTAATAATTTTAAAGAACAAGGTTTTGATGTTTTCTCGCAGGTGTGTGATGTTACAAACAAAGAACAAGTTTATAACAATGCAAATATCATTAAGGAAAAATTTGGTGGTATTGATATCTTAATTAATAATGCTGGTACTGTTTATACAGGATATATGCTGGACAGAAGCGATGAAGAGCTTGAAAATCTTATTAATGTCAATTTCACATCAATGATTTATACTATTCGCGCATTTATGCCAGCTATGTTAGAGAAAAACTTTGGACATATTATTAATATTTCTTCTGCATCATCAATGACGGGTGCTCCTAAGTTAGCAGTTTATGCTGCTACCAAATGGGCTGTTGCAGGATTAACAGAATCTTTAAGGCTTGAAGTTCAAAAGATGGGTAAGTCTGGTGTTAAATTTTCATCCATTCATCCAAACTTTTTAAAGAAAGGATTATTTGAGGGAACAAAACTTAATTTATTAGGACAGTTGCTAGCTCCAGGGGTAAAAAGCCATGACGCTGTAGCAAAAGTCATTGTAAATCGTGCAATTAAACTTGGGTTCCATTCTCCAAAAGTGCCATGGATCATGAACCAGGTTGTTTTACTAAGAGCTTTATTGCCAAGTTCATTATTAATAAAATTTAGTAGTCTTTATGGTCTATATGATATGATGGATGATTATAAGGGCTATAATGATGGAAGATAATTTTTTTATAAAGGAATAATGAATGAAATATTATAAAAATCTATGGCTAATTATAGCATTTGCTTTTTCTATGTTCGGTTGCTCTAATCAAGATGCGCAATCTTCTGATGCTGATAAGGAGTTGATGGTAACTTTTGAAGATTCCTTAAGCTATTCTATTGGAGTTAATATTGGAAAAAATTTACCTGAAACAGAATTTAATCAGGAGTTATTAATTGAAGGTCTTACTGATTATTGGAATCAAGAAGAGCCAAGATTAAATGCAGCTACTAGAAATGAGGTTTTAAGAGCATTTAACATAATGAATTCACAATTAGAACGTGATAACATGAAGACGATGAGTGAAAGAGCATTGAAGCTTTCAAGAGAAAATAAAATGAAAGGCCAAGAATTCTTAGAAAATAACAAAACTGCAGAAGGTGTGAGAGTTTTTAGTAGAAGTCAAATTCAGTATAAGATTATTGAAGAAGGAGAAGGAGCAATTCCTGACTATGACGATGTTGTCAAGGTACATTATAATGGATATTTTATTGATGGGCATAAGTTTGATAGCAGTTACGATAGAGGAGAGCCAGCTACATTTGGAGTCAGTGCTGTAATTCAAGGCTGGACAGAGGTTCTTCAAAAAATGAAGGTTGGTTCTAAGTGGGAAGTTTTCATTCCTCAAAATCTTGCTTATGGAACAACTGGAGTTGCTAGCGATCCTAAAAAGGGAGAGTATGTTATTCCTCCATCATCAACACTTATTTTTGAAATTGAGTTATTAGAAATTCTGGATTAAAAATGAATTTTAATAAGTTATTTCTATCATTTATTGTAATCTTAATTTTTAGTTGCAACCCCAGTCATCAAGTTATTTTGTTAGATAATCCAATGTTTGCAACTGATCCTGTAGAAGATGCTGGAATGGATAGTATAGGATTTTTAATGAGAAAGCATGTTATTGTAGTTACTGTAAAAGATAAAAATGAAATTCATGTTTATAATGCAATGAACGGAGAATTTAAAAAATCAATTAAAAGGGATAATGCTTTTCCAAACGGAGTTACCACAATCAATGACCAGTTTGTATTGGTTACAGAAAGAGATAATAAACAGGTTGCAGTTTTTAACTCTTCAATGGATTTTCTTGGAACGTTTGGAAATGATGAGTTGCGTAGTCCATATGGAATTACATTTTATAAACAAGAAGAGGGATTATACAAAGTTTTAGTTACTGATAGTTACGAGTATAATAATCCTAGAGAAGATAGAATACTCACTTGGGATTTCAAAATTGATAATGAAAGTTTTAATGTCAGCTCTGCTAGCGTTTTAGGTAATCAGACACTGTACCAAGTTGAAAGTATTTATGCTGATCAGCATTATCAAACCGTATTAGTTGCAGAAGAAATGAAGGAGCATCATAAAGTGATGGCTTTGGATTTAATGACAGGTGAAGTCAAAAAAGAAGATTTAGGTAATTTTAATAGAGGAAATGACCCTGAAGGTATTGCTTTAGTAATTAATAAAGATAACAATGGATATTGGATTTGTACTGAGCAAAGTAAAACAGATAATCGTTTTCACTTGTATGATCGCAAAACGTTAGAATACATGAATACTATGTACTTAGATAATGTTTCCTACACAGATGGCATTGCTACAGCTTATATGCATGGTAAATGGTTTCTATATGCAGTAGATAATGATGCTAGGGTTGTTGCATTTGAATTACCAGAAATCAATTAGATGAACATACTGTATTTTCTAATATATTTTTTCACTTTTCTTATTATTATATATTTTTTTAGAAATTCAATTATTCTAAACATTTATAAGCTACCTTTAATAAGAAAATCTTGGCAGCTTCCCAATATGGATGCACATAGTGTTAATCTAGTTAATAATGATAAACCTGTAGTTGTTTGCTGTGGAGACAGTATTACTCATGGGCATATCGGCTATGATTGGGTGAGTTCCTTACGAGAGAAAGATGATTCTAAGATTTACTTAAATGCAGGTGTAAACGCCGACCTTACATGGAATTTAAATCAAAGAGTTGATGATATCATAAAACATAACCCAGATTATATTACCATATTAATTGGTACAAATGATGCAATTGGAAGTCAGCCTGTTAAATCAATTCAAGATTACTATATCCAGTCAAAAAATCTCCCTTATACTCCTTCAATAGATTGGTTTGAAGAGCAAATTGAAATCTTTGTGGATGAGATTAAAAAAAATACTTCTGCTAAAATTGCAATTACTACACTTCCGTGGTTAGGAGAGCAAGAAGATGCTACTATTATCAATGTGATTAAGAATCATAATAAGATAATTAAAAGAATTGCTTTGAAATATGATTTATCAATTATTGATTTGTTTTCAAAATTCAAAGAAAAAATAAATCATAATGATAGTGTTCCATACACTACTTCTGAACTTAGAAGATTAAGGGGCCTTAGAGCTGTTATACTTTATTATGTATTTGGATGGAGTTGGAATAGAATAGGCATGAAATATAAGCTTCAACTACTTTGTGATCATATTCACTTGAATGAAAGAGGTGGAAGCTTAATAGAAGATGAAGTGAAAAAATTCTTGTCTAAATAAATTTAGAATCTCAATCATCACCCATACTACTTATAATCTGCCATGCAAGAATAATAAATAGTATTTCCATATTTAAAAGTTAGTCTAATTCTTTTAATGCCTCAACTAATTGATATTCTTTTTCAAATATTTTTTCCATACCACCTTCTTCTTTTAGCAAGATATATCCATAAGATTTTGAACCGATTGCAATTTTATCTCCATAGCGAGTGTCATACCAATATTGGTCACCTTTATTATCGATAATTACTTGAAATCTACCATTTTGATTTTCTTCATCATGATCATCAAATCCCATTAATAAAAACAAGTTTACTGTTGCTAATATTCCAATGATAAAACTCTTCATATCTAATTTCATTATTGACTCCATATTTTATTTATTATGATATTTTAAATAAATTTATCAATAATAAGATATCTTTTTTGTTGCACTATCAAATTTGATATCTATACCATATATTTCGGTCAATATGTTCTCTTTGAAAACGTCATCTGGAGTTCCAAATGCACAAATTTCACCTTTATTGATTAACGCAATCTTATCTGAAAAATGGTAAGCTAAATTTAGATCATGTAAAATTAGAAATACGCCAAATCCTTCCAGAGTTTTCTTCTTTAATATATTAATCAATTGTAGTTCATGAGATATATCAAGATTGGCAGTAGGTTCGTCCAGCATTATGTACCTAGATTTTGTTTCAAAATCTTTATTGTACATTTGAATTAATGTCCTTGCGAAATGAACTTTTCTTTTTTCTCCGCCTGATAATTGATTAAAACTTTTATCAAAAAGATGTAATATCTCACATTCTACTCCAACTTTATGCAATGCATTGTCAAACTTTTCAGTGATAAATTCTTTTCCCTCAAGCCACCCCATCTCAATTACTTCTTTCACGCTAAAATCATAAATAATATCCTGTGATTGAGACATTACACTCCTGATTCTTGCACGGTCTACGATATTAATATTATCAAGATTAATCTTATCAAAAAGAACTGATCCTGATTGAGGCTTGATGTCGCCTGAAATAATTTTTAATAAAGTTGACTTGCCAGAACCATTTGGACCTAATAATGAAAGAACTTCATTTTTTTTAATTGTTAGTGAAACATCTCTTAAAATTTGTAAATCTTTGATAGAGTAACTTATATTATTGATATCAATACTCATTATTTTCTCATTCTAAAAATTAACCAAAGAAAAAATGGAGATCCTATAGCGCTTGTAATAAGTCCAACTGGCAATTCTGCAGGCTGAATAAGTATTCTTGATAATAAGTCTGCATTTACCATCAAGATAGCTCCAGTTAATGCAGAACATGCTAATAAATAATGGTGATTAACTCCTCCAAAAAGTCTTACTAAATGTGGAACTACTAAACCTACAAATCCAATCATGCCAGTTAAAGAAACGCTAATACCAACAATAATAGCTGATGACATAATAATATCAAAACGTAGTTTTTTAATATCAACTCCTAATCGATATGCTTCAGGTTCACCTAACTGTAATAAATCAAGCTTTCTTGAAATTCTTAATGTCCAAATTATTGTTGAGATAATAATAACTATCGCAGGGATTATTAAATTCCAAGTAACACCACCAAAACTACCCATCGTCCAAAAAGTTAATCCTCTCAATTCTGCATCATCGCTTATGTAGGTCAATATCCCAATACCAACACCTGCTAATGAATTTATTGCAATTCCAGCTAGGAGCATATAAGTCATACCTTCAAATCCAAATCCTCGAGTTATTACAAACAAAATTGAAATGACAAATGCAGACCCTAGAATTGCAGATAATGGTAGTAGGTATGGCGTAAAAAGAAAATCTGGAAAAAATTCTGCACTCATAACAATAGAAAAAGCAGCGCCAAGGGCAGCACCAGCTGAGACACCAATTAATCCTGGGTCAGCCAGTGGATTTCTAAAAAGACCTTGTAAACATGCACCAGACATAGATAGTGCTGCACCAACAATAGCTGCTAAAAGAACTCTAGGAAAACGAATATTAACTAAAACTTCTTCTTCTAAGGCTGTTAGGTTGCCATTAAAATATTTTAGAACTGAAAAATCAAAGCTTCCTTTTGATATTCCAACTGCCATTGTTAGAATCAAAACAAAAATTAATACATTAAATATTATTAATTGTTTTAAGCTGATATATCTAAAAAATCTATCAAAAACATTAAGCATTATTTGTTAATTGTTTTAGCTGCATTCAAAGCACTAAAAATTGTTCTTGTTCCAAAGCCTAACATTGCCATTCCATCATCTATAATAAAGTTTTTATTTCTTCCAGCTGTAGTCTTTGCAAAGATTGGATGCTCTGTTATTGTCGCAACCTTTGAATTTTTGTGCATGTCTCTTGAAGGAATCAAAATATAGTCTGGATTCATTTCTATTATTGCTTCTGCTGTTACTGCTTTCCAACCCTCGAAAGAATCAAAAATATTTTTTGCTCCAATCATTTCTATAAAACCATGTCCAGAGGTTTTAGTACCAGCAACAATAGGGGATGTACTTTGCATGCTTAAAATTAACATCACTTTTATATCATCTTTTCTGTTTTGGTCAGCTACTTTCTGTAATTGTTTAACTGAGGACATTATATTTTTCTTTATAACTCTTTTTACTAATCTTTCTTCATCAATAATTTTACCAATACAATTAATCTTCTTTACAATTCCATCAGCGCTATGATGTTCAGGAATGATTCTTAAATCAACTGAAGTAGCCATTATTTGTTTAAGTACGGACGGTGGACCCATATCGTCTTCGCCAATTACTAAAGAGGGCATCATTGATAAAACCCCTTCAGCGGATAAATTTCTAACATATCCAATTGATGGAAAATTTTTTGTTTCTTCAGGGTAAACTGAAGTTACATCCAAGCCAATTATTTTCTCTTCGGCCCCAATGAAGTACATAATTTCTGCAATTGAGCCACCAGCAATTATTATTCTGCTTGGATCTTTAACAGTTGAGCAATTATATATTTGAGAAAAAAGAATAGAATGAAAAAAGATTAAACAAAATGTAATTTTTTTTAAAAATCCCCTCATAAGTAAAAAATTTAATGAGATTGAATCTCAATACATAATATATTTTAATTTTTTCGAAGATTTAAATAATTTAGAAAAATTAAATCAAGACGCTCTTATAAGACAACTTCAAATCCCTCAAAATTTGGAGGACCTAAGTAAAGATGGCCATGCTTTCCAGCATTTTTATGTGCTTCTTTAAAAGCTTCAGATTTTGTCCACTTATAAAAGTCTCTTTTGGTTTTCCAGATTGTGTGAGATGCATATAATGTATGATCATCATTTGTATCTCCTTTTACTAAGTGAAACTCAATGAAACCTGGAACGTCTTTTAAACTTGATGTTCTATTTTTCCAGATTTGTTCGAATTCTTCGCCTTTTTCAATGACAATTTTAAATCTATTCATCGCTATAAACATTTTTTCCATAAAATAAATTTATTATAGATAGAGATGAAAAAAAATAATTATCTGAAGAAGTACCCCGGACAGGATTTGAACCTGTGACCTACGGATTAGAAATATGTTGGTTAATAGAGGAAAAAATTAAAAAATATTGTTTATTCAATAGCATCTATGAGTTTTTTTGTAAGAATACCTAATGCCTCATTATTATTTTCAATTCTTTTCTGAGTTTCCTTTAATTTTTTAAGACTAGCTGCCACTTCATCAAAATCTCCCACTCCATCATTTATATACAAATAAATTTCAAAATATAATGCTCCGAATAATGATATATCGCTACTAAGATCTTTAGCAGATAAGACGAGTTCTTGTTGTTGTAATAGAACATTTTCTTGAATAGTAAAATATTGATTTACTCTATTAACAATTTGAAATAATGATAATGAGAGAGTTATCATTAGAATAGATATAGAAATATTTAATATTTTTTTGTCCATATTTAAATATAATAATGATATTGTGGGAATTAAATAATTTTTAAAAGTAAAAAAAGGATTTGTTGTCGTACCCCGGACAGGATTTGAACCTGTGACCTACGGATTAGAAA
>CESD01099317.1_pt1 | contig 40912 bp, 32 predicted proteins | sample 531191 | NCBI WGS metagenome assembly CESD01 (sample SAMEA2622021, study PRJEB7988) | marine metagenome | biome: marine biome (ENVO:00000447); feature: deep chlorophyll maximum layer (ENVO:xxxxxxxx); material: "saline water (ENVO:00002010), including plankton (ENVO:xxxxxxxx)" | depth 188 m
AAAAAATGAGTATTAATTCAGACACTAAAGAATATATATTGAGACAAGCAAGCGAACATAATGTAAAGTTTATTCGTTTATGGTTTAGTGATATTTTAGGTAGGCTCAAAGGATTTGCAATAAATGTAGAAGACCTTGAAGATTGTCTCGAAAAGGGTGTTGTTTTTGATGGAGGAGCAATTGAAGGGCTTGCTAGACAAGGAGAATCAGATACAAACGCAATTCCTGACTTAAACACATGGCAAATTCTTCCATGGAGATCCGATGAAAATTCTGTAGCAAGGCTTTTTTGTAATCTTGAATCATTAAATCAAAAAGAAAAAGTTATCGATAGCAGAGACATTCTTCAATCGAAATTAATGGAAGCCAATAAAAAAGATTATAAATTTTATGTTTCCCCAGAAGTAGAATACTACTTTTTAGATAATGAAAAAAATATTGTAGATGAAGATGATGCTGGTTACTTTGATCAAAGATCAGTTGTAAATAGAGGGTCTAACTTAAGAAGAGAGTGTGTGCTTAGCCTTGAGGAAATGGGAATTCCTGTGAGGTCATCACATCACGAGGTATCTATGAATCAGCATGAAATAGCATTAAGACATACAGATGCCCTAACTATGGCTGATTCTATAATTACTACTCGCCTCGTAGTAAAACAAACAGCACTTAATCATGGAGGTTTTGCTACTTTCATGCCTAGGCCTTTTGGCCATCTTAATGGAAGCGGACTTCACTTATATCTTTCTTTATACCAAGGAGATGAAAATGCTTTTTCAAGTGAAAACACTAAAGATGATTTATCCAAGACAGGTCAAAATTTTATGGCTGGAATTCTAGAATATTCAGCTGAAATGAGTATACTTACAAATCAATGGATAAACTCTTACAAAAGACTACTCCCAGATTTAGAAGCACCCGTCGCTGGAAAGGGTTTAAATAATAGCACTTCTGATATCGTTAGAATCCCTCATATTTATAAGGACGACAAAGATAATGCTAGGATTGAATTTAGACTTCCTGATTCATCATGTAATCCATATTTAACATTCTCAGCAATTCTTCATGCTGGGTTATTAGGAATTAAAAATAATTTAGTGACAGATAAAAAATGGCAATCTAATATTCCTTCAAGCCTATACGAGGCTATCAAAGTTGCTGAAAATAGCAATTTTTTAAAGGACGCAATTGGCAATGAAGCTTATAATAGTATATTAGAGAATAAAGAAAAAGAGTGGATTGAACATCATTCTGTTGTTACAGATTACGAGAGAAAATATTACATGAAATTTTTGTAATTTTCTTAAGTTTGTAACTTAGAAAAATAAAAAAATTAACATTTTTGTAACGGATTTAAGATAGTCTATTTGCTTGGATTATTTTTTTTTAATAATGAGCCATAGAATAAAAAAATTAGAAAACTTAAATAAACTTACTGAAAAAGGTTTATGCACCTATCACATGGATAAAGATGCATGTGGAGTAGGAGTTGTTGCCAATATCAAAGGCAAAAAATCTAATAGCATAGTAAAAAATGCACTAGATGTACTTGTAAATCTAGAACATAGAGGAGCTTGTGGGTGCGACCCTGAAACCGGAGATGGAGCAGGAATAACTATTCAAATTCCTGACAAATTTATTAGAAAAGAATTCAAGAATTTAGATCTTAATTTGCCAGAACAAGGCAAATATGCAACAGGGATAGTATTTTTACCCTCTGAAAATGATTTAAAAGAAAAAATATTGGCGATAATGACTCAGCTGATAAACACTCCCCAAACAAAATTGCTCAACATTAGAGAAGTACCAACTAATTCTGATGCAATTGGAGAATGGTCAAGAGATGCAATGCCGACAATAAAACAAGTTTTCATTGAAAATAACAGTAATATGAATGATGAAGATTTTTCTAGAACACTATTTATATTGAGAAAAAAAATAGAAAGAGAAGTTGAAAAACTAAAGACTCTGAAAAATAAGATAATACTAGAAAATGAATTTTATATATGTTCACTATCTAACAAAATAATTATTTACAAAGGGTTATTAAAAACAGAACAGGTCCCAAATTTTTATTTAGATCTAAAATCTAAGGATTTAGAAAGCTGTTTTGGTTTAGTTCACTCAAGATTTTCAACAAATACACTTGGATCATGGAAACTGGCCCATCCATATAGAATGTTGGCTCATAATGGAGAAATAAATACTGTAAGAGGAAACAGAAACTGGATGAAAGCTAAAGAACAAAATTTATTAAGTGATAAATTCCCTGATAATAACGATATTCTTCCTATATGTGAAGAAGATGCTTCAGATACAGCATCATTAGATAATGTTTTTGAGCTATTGTTTCATGGAGGAAGGTCTATAGAACATGTAGCTTCTATGATGATTCCAGCTGCTTGGGATCATAATGATCAAATGGATCAGAAAACAAAAGACTTTTATCAGTATCATGCTGGACTAATGGAAGCATGGGACGGGCCAGCGATGGTTGCATTCACTGATGGAAATAAATTGGGAGCATGCTTAGATAGAAATGGATTTAGGCCATTTAGATACACAGTTACAAAAGATGATATTTTAGTTATGTCATCTGAAACTGGGGTTCTAGATATAGATTCAAAAAAAATCAAACTTAAATCAAGAATGACTCCAGGCAAAGGATTTTTAGTAGATTTTGATGAAGGAAGAATAGTCGACTCTGACGAAATAATGAATCGTTTAATCAACCAAAAGCCCTACACAGAATGGCTAAATAACAAGTCTATAAACTTAGATGACATTGATACCAAAGAAGATTTGTTTCATTATCAGGGTGTTGATCTATTAGAGCAACAAATGGCTTATGGTTTTTCTAATGAAGATGTAGAAATTTTAATTAAACCTATGAGCTCATCAGGGAATCAACCCAATGGATCAATGGGCAATGATTCACCATTAGCTGTTTTATCAGATAAACCTCAAAATTTATTTTCTTATTTCAAACAATTATTTGCTCAGGTATCAAATCCGCCATTAGATCCAATTAGAGAGAAAATGGTAACCCAAGTAAGCATATTGGCAGGCAAAAGAGAAAACTTATTATCTGAAACTCCAGAACACGCTGAGCTAATCAAAATTGAAAGGCCTATTTTATTAAATCATGAAATAAATAAAATCTTAGAAATAAACCAAAAAGGCATTAATGCTAAAAGAATATCTACGTTATTTAATGTTACCCAAGGAAAGAAAGGCTTTAGAGATTCTCTAGAAAAAATAAAAAAAGAAGCAGAAAAATCAATTAAAGAAAATGTCTCAATAATAGTTCTTTCTGATAGAGGAGTAGATGAAAAAAATGGAGCATTGCCTTCATTGCTAGTTGCAGGAACTTTACATCATCATTTGATAAGAAATAATTTACGAGATAAAGTAGATTTGATTTTTGAAACTGGAGAAGCAAGAGAGGTTCATCACTTTGCTTTACTATTCGGATATGGAATTTCTGCTGTAAATCCATTTATTGCATTAGATACAGTTAAAAATTTATCCAAAGACACAGATTCAGCAAAAAACCAAGATAATTTTTGTAAAGCTGCTATGTTAGGTGTTTTGAAAACAATGTCTAAAATGGGTATTTCAACTATGCAAAGTTACATGGGTGCTCAACAGTTTGAAGCAGTTGGAATAGGAGAAGAATTAATTGAACAGTCATTTACATGGACTCCTTCAAGGATTGGTGGAATTGGAATAGATGAAATTAGTGATGATTATTTGATGTTTCATAATAATGCTTTTTCAAACTCAGAAATTCCCTCAAATTTAAAATTAGACTTAGGGGGGTTATATTTATGGAGAGGTACAGGAGAAAGGCATATGTGGTCACCTGAAACAATATCTCTTCTTCAAAAAGCTTCTACTCAAGATGATGTAGATGCATATGACCAGTTTGAGGATGCAGCAAATAAAGATTATTATGGAGACATAACTATAAGAAATCTAATAGATATAGATTATGAGAACTCAAATTCAATAGATATAAATGAAGTAGAATCTGAATTAGACATATTAAGAAGATTTGCTACAGGCGCAATTTCTTTAGGTTCGATTTCTAGAGAAGCACACGAAACACTTGCAATAGCTATGAATCGTATAGGCGCAAGGTCTAATACCGGAGAAGGAGGAGAAGATGAATCAAGGTTTACTCCTGACTCAAATGGAGATTCAAGAAACTCTGCAGTAAAACAGGTTGCATCAGGAAGATTTGGTGTTACTACAAATTATCTCGTAAACTCTAAAGACATTCAAATTAAAATGGCTCAAGGAGCAAAGCCTGGAGAAGGTGGTGAAATCCCTGGTCATAAAATTTCTGAATATATAGCATCTATAAGAAAAACAACCCCTGGAGTAGAGCTAATATCTCCTCCCCCTCATCATGACATATATTCTATAGAAGATATGGCTCAGCTAATTCATGATTTAAAAAACGTTAATGAAAGTGCGAGAATTCATGTTAAGTTAGTTTCAGAAGTAGGAGTTGGAATTATTGCTGCTGGAGTATCTAAAGGTAAAGCTGATGTGGTCCTAATTTCTGGATTTTCTGGAGGAACTGGGGCATCACCTTTATCATCGATAAGACATGCAGGTTTGCCATGGGAACTTGGTGTAGCTGAAACTCAACAAGTTCTTGTTGAACAAGGCTTAAGAGATAGAATTATAGTACAAACAGATGGTCAATTAAAAACAGGAAAAGATGTAGCTATAGCAACTATGCTAGGAGCAGAAGAATGGGGAGTTGCTACAGCATCTCTTATAACAATGGGATGCATAATGTTAAGAAAATGCCATCTAAATACTTGCTCTGTAGGAGTCGCAACGCAAGATCCAGAATTAAGAAAACTATTTAAGGGAACTCCAGAAGCCGTAGTAAATTACTTTAAATTTCTAGCTCAAAGCTTAAGGAAAGAGATGGCTAAATTGGGTTTCAAAACTGTAAACGAAATGGTTGGTAGAGTAGACAAACTAGTTCAAAGAAAAGATATTGATCATTGGAAAGCAAAAAAAATAGATTTATCAAGAATACTATATAAACCTAAAGGTATAGAGGGTCAAAAATCATTTTGTAATACATCTCAAGACCATCAACTAGATATAGCCCTAGATAAAAAAATTATGCAAGAAATCAATTTAGATAAAATCTCACATCAGAAACAAGAATTAGATTTTAAAATTAAAAATATAAACAGAACAGTAGGGGCAATAATTTCAGGGACATTAACAAAAAAATTTGGTGAAAAAGGAATTCCAACTGATAACTTAAAAATTAATTTTCATGGGTCTGCTGGACAAAGCTATGGAGCCTTCTTATCTAGAGGAATTTTCTTCAACTTAATAGGAGATGCAAACGATTATTTTGCCAAAGGTCTATCAGGAGGAAAAATTGTTGTGAGTCCAGACAATATAAACCCTGATTTTATAGCAGAGGAAAATATAATTATAGGAAATGTTGCACTATATGGTGCTACTGGAGGAGAAGTTTATATAAACGGAAAAGCTGGAGAAAGATTCTGTGTTAGGAACTCTGCTGCTGATGCGGTTGTAGAAGGTATAGGAAATCACGGTTGCGAGTATATGACAGGTGGTAATGTAGTGATTCTTGGAGAAGTGGGTAGTAATTTTGCTGCAGGTATGAGTGGAGGAATAGCATATATTTATGATTCTAAATCAACTTTTGAAAAAAACTTTAATTCTGAATTATCCAACTTAGAAAAAGTTTTAGTAAAATCAAAGGATGAGGAAAAATTATTATCTCTAATTAAAAATCACTATAAATATACTAATTCTGGTCAAGCTAAAAGGATAATTGAAAATTGGAGTGCGGAAATAAAGAAATTTAAGAAAGTGATTCCAACAGATTATGCAAAAATATTAGAGAAAAAAGAAAATAAAAAAAGCGAAAAAATAAATGGGTAAAGTTTCAGGCTTTAAAGAAGTAAATAGAAATACAGAAAAACGTCTTTCTGTCACTAAAAGGGTTAAAAATTGGAAAGAAATTTATGTTCCTTGGTCAAAAGAGGAAGCTTCCGTTCAGGCCTCTAGGTGTATGGATTGCGGAGTTCCTTTTTGTAACAATGGATGTCCTCTTGGAAATCTTATACCAGAATGGAACGATCTTGTGTATAAGCAGGATTGGGAAACTGCATACAAAAGATTGTCTGCAACAAATAATTTCCCGGAATTTACAGGAAGAATTTGTCCTGCACCTTGTGAAGCTTCTTGTACTCTTTCAATTAATAATGATCCTGTAAGTATTGAGATGATTGAAAAAAACATTATTGAAAAAGCTTTTGAATCAGGATTTGTAAAACCAGAGCCTCCAAAAAGTCGAACTGATAAAAAAATTGCTGTTATTGGATCAGGCCCTGCTGGTCTTGCTGCTGCTCAACAGTTAAATAGAGCTGGACATAACGTGACTGTATTTGAAAGAAATGAGGAGCCTGGTGGACTTCTGAGATATGGTATTCCTGAGTTCAAACTAGAAAAAAATATCGTAAGAAGAAGAATTGATCTACTTGAAGAAGAAGGTATTGAATTCAAGTGTTCAACAAACGTAGGAATTGATATTAAATCAGATGAACTTATGAATAAATTTGATGCAATCTGTCTTGCTGGAGGATCAACAGTTCCGCGAGATCTTCCTATAGAAGGCAGAAACTTGGATGGAGTTCATTTTGCAATGGAACTTCTATCTCAACCAAACTGGGAAGATAATTCTCAAAAAATTCCAATATCTGCTAAGAATAAAAATGTTGTTATTATTGGTGGAGGAGATACAGGTGCTGACTGTTTAGGGACATCTATTAGGCAAGGAGCAAAAAAAATAACACAAATAGAAATAATGCCAGAACCACCAGAAACTAGAAAAATTGGTAATCCTTGGCCCGAATGGCCAATGATCCTAAGAACGTCTTCAGCTCACGAAGAAGGTGGTGATAGAGAATTTAGCGTCATGACAAAAAATTTTTCTGGTAAAAATAATGTCGAAAAACTTATATGCGAAAAAGTTGAATGGATAAACAATAAGGATACTGGAAGACAAGATCTTAAAGTTATTGAAAATAGTAAATTTGAAATTGATGCTGATCTGGTTTTATTAGCAATGGGATTCGTACATCCACTTCAAGAGGGTTTGCTAAATGATCTTGATGTTGAGTTTGATGAAAGAGGAAATGTAAAGACTGATAATAATTTAATGACTAACGTAGATGCTGTTTTTTCCTGTGGAGATATGGAAAGAGGACAATCACTAGTAGTTCATGCAATTGCAAGTGGACGTTCCTGTGCCAAAAAAATTGATCAGTTTTTACAAGGAAAATCTAAGCTTCCAGATGTTAGAGGGTATTTCAGGAATAAATCATAGAAAATTGGAACTTAAGATGTCTAATATCAAGATATCAATTAATCAAATAAATACAAAAGTTGGTTCACTTTATTCCAATACTGAAAAAATTGTTGAAAAAATAACTGATGCTATCAAGAATGAATGTGATATTGTTTGCTTCCCAGAATTAACAATTACCGGTTATCCTCCTGAAGATTTAGTGCTAAGTGAAAATTTCGTTGATAATAATTTGAAAGCATTAGATCAGATTATTGATTCAACAAAAAATATAACAACTATTGTTGGATTTATCGATAAAGAAAAAGATAAATTATTTAACTCCGCAGCTATAATTTCAAATCAAAAATTAATTGCTACTTACAGAAAGAACAAACTACCGAACTATGGAGTATTTGATGAAAAAAGATATTTTACTTCAGGAAATCAAATCATCACACTTAATCATCAAGATGTGAAGGTAGGAATCAGTATTTGTGAGGATATATGGGAAGACTTTGAAGTTTGTAAAATTCAATCAGAATTGGGATGTAACCTCATTATTAATATAAATGGGTCTCCTTTCGATACAATAAAAAAAGAACAAAGAGAAAAACTATTATCAAATGTCTCTAAAGAGTGTAAATCCCATCTTATTTATGTTAATTCTGTGGGAGGACAAGATGAGTTGATTTTTGATGGAAGCTCACTTGTTTATGACGATTTGGGAAATAAAATATTAGCATTACCAAGCTTTATAGAAGCTAGTGAAGAGCTAACTATAGAATTGACAGCTAAAGATTTAGAACAGGTAAAATCCTCAAAAAAATTTGAAATCACTAATGAGAAAATAAATATAAAATCACATATCAAAGCAGATAAAAAGAAAAAACTTTCTACTACATCTGGAATAGATGATATTCTTAATGCCTTGATTTTGGGAACAAAAGACTATGCAGAAAAGAATGGTTTTGAGAAATGCTTGGTAAGTCTCTCTGGAGGAATAGATTCAGCATTGGTCACTACCATTGCTTGCAAAGCAATGGGAGCCGAAAACGTAAGGGCAGTAACATTACCATCAAAATATTCATCTGAACATTCTGTTTCAGATTCTAAAAAACTTTGTGATAATTTAGGGTTGGATCTAATAAATATTCCAATAATAGAATCACATAGTTCAATGACTAATAGCTTAAAAGGTTTATTTGAGGGTACAGAATCAAATAATGCAGAGGAAAATCTTCAGGCTAGAATAAGGGGAAACTTGATTATGTCTATATCAAATAAGTTTTCGTGGTTAGTTTTATCTACTGGTAATAAATCAGAAATGGCAACAGGTTATGCTACATTATACGGAGATATGGCAGGTGGATTTTCTGTATTGAAAGATGTCCCAAAAACAATTGTTTACCAACTAGCTAATCATATTAATAAAAATCAAGACATAATCCCAAAAAATATTATTACTAAATTACCATCAGCTGAGCTTAAACCAGACCAATTTGATCATGATACTCTTCCTGACTATGAGATTTTGGATCTAATAATTGAACTTTATATTGAACATAAAAAAACTTTTAAAGAAATAGTAAATAATCAAAAAATAATAAAAAATATTTCTAAAGAAAAAATATTAGAGATCCTTACTATGATAGATCGAAATGAGTACAAAAGGAGGCAGTCTCCACCTGGTATAAAAATAACTCCTTTAGCATTTGGAAGAGATCGAAGATATCCAATAGCTTCAGATTATAAATATACTTACAGAGATTATTGATCTTCATAAAAAATTCATATTTCTCAACTATAATTTAAAAATGAATAAACTAAAGATAGTAGTATTATTACTCAGCTTATACTTTATCTTGGCATGCGACAATCAAAATTGGGAAGAACCAAGTAGCAAAAAAGAGTATAATCCAACTGAAATTTCTACAATTTTTGAAAATAACTATAAAGATATATTTTCAGAAGTAGTCGAGTCAGTTGTTCAAATCAATCTATATAACACAGACAGTAGAGGTATCCCTGCAAACAAAACTGGTGCTGGTTCAGGTTTTTTTTGGGATGATTCTGGGAATATAATAACTAACTATCATGTTATCCAACCTGCAATAAATTCTAGAAATACTTCTATAATAGTCCGAACTTATAACAATGACGAATATCAAGCGATTATTCAAGGTTATGATTCTTACTCAGACTTAGCTATCATAAAAATCCAATCAAAGGAAAGTTTCACTCCTCTTGAATTGTATGATTCAGATATCATTTCCCCTGGAGAACTAACACTTGCTATTGGGAATCCTTTCGATCAAGAATTCACATTAACAACAGGGATAGTTAGTGCAATAGGAAGAACATTGGATTCAACTTTTACTCCGTATAAAATCCCTAGTGTTATTCAAACTGATGCTGCTATAAATCCTGGTAATTCCGGCGGCCCCTTACTTAGTTCTGAGGGTAAGGTAATAGGAATAAATACTCAGATAAAAAGTAACTCAAGGCAAAATTCAGGAGTTGGCTTTGCTGTTCCAGTAAACCTTGCGAAGCAAGTTGTTCCAAGCATAGTTAATGGAGATAAGCACATGTATTCATACCTAGGTATTAATGCATTAAATTTAGATTATGGCTCTAGAATAAGAGCAAATGTACAAGAAAATTTTAAGGGAGTTTTGATACTGGATGTTCTAAATGAAGGTCCCGCTCATCTTGCTGGAATTAAAGGAGATTCATCAATACAACCTGATCTTAATTTTGATGGAGATATTATAACTAAAATAAATGATTACAAAGTTGATACATTTGAAGACTTAATGTCCTATTTAGCACTTAACACTACAGCTGGGGATATAGTAAAAATAGAAGTAGTTAGAGATTATAACTACATGGAACTTGACGTAAATCTGAGAGCAAGACCTGATTAAACAATTGGGTTGACAGATTACTTGAAATATTTAGAACATTTGTGCTATATTCAAAATATAGTATCATCTAGGAGACGAAAAAGTGGCTAACAAAAAAACTGTCAAAACTGAGAATAAAACTATTGAATTAACTATAGAGCAAATAGAAAAAAGCTTTGGTAAAGGGGCTGTCATGCGGATGAATGAATCCGGAGATATGGCAGAGAATATACAGGCTATTTCAACAGGTTCAATTGGACTTGATCTAGCATTGGGTATTGGAGGAGTTCCTAGGGGAAGGATAGTTGAAATATTTGGTGCTGAGAGTGCAGGTAAAAGCACACTAGCTCTATCCTGCTTAGCCCAAGCTCAAAAAAACGGAGGTCAGGCTGCATACATAGATGTAGAACATGCAATGGATCCAAGTTATGCTCAGAAAATTGGAGTTAACAATAAAGAGTTATTAATATCACAACCAAACTCTGCTGAAGAAGCACTAGAAATTACAGACCATCTAGTAGCATCAGGGGCTTTGGATATAATTGTCGTTGACTCTGTTGCAGCACTGGTTCCAAGAGCAGAATTAGAAGGTGAAATGGGAGATTACCATATAGGTGCTCAGGCAAGATTAATGTCTCAAGCACTACGAAAACTTACAGCTACAATCCATAAGACAAACACCACTTGTATTTTTATTAATCAATTAAGAGAAAAAGTTGGAGTGATTTTTGGTTCTCCAGAAGTAACTCCTGGAGGAAGAGCCTTAAAATTTTACAGCTCAGTTCGAATAGATCTAAGAAGATCCGAATCAATAAAAGTTGGTGAAGATTTAATTGGTAATAAGGTAAGAGTGAGAGTTGTAAAGAACAAAGTTGCTCCACCATTCAAAAAAGCTGAATTAGAAATACTTTATAATGAAGGAATCTCAAAAGAAGCAGAATTATTGGATATAGGTGTAATAAAAAATATCGTTGAAAAAAATGGATCATTTTATTCATTTGAAGGAGAACGCCTTGGTCAGGGTAGAGAATCGGTAAGAAAGTTTCTAAAAAACAACCCTGAAATATCAGATAAGATTGAAGATCTTATTATGAATCCAAGTGAAGAAAATAAAGATTCTGAAGTAGTTTAGATATCATCTAGATTTGATTTTATATTTCTTCAAATATGAATTTAATTGTAAAATCATATTGTGGAAGTTTTAATAATAATAATCATTCTAGCTCTTTTTGGAAGCGCATTCATTAGTGCTTCAGAAGCGTCTATTATAGCGGTAAATAGAGTTAGAATAAGAAATTTATCTGATCAAGGTGATAAAAAAGCAGAGGCTATTGAGAAAACTCTTGAAGAAAATGAGAAGTTTTTTGGAACATTGCTACTGTTTGGTAATCTACTTAATGTACTAATTGCAACATTAGTTGGAACTTTAATAATAAATTTAGTAGGTAAAGGTAGCGTAAAAAGTGTCATTATAGCAACAGCTATTTCTACTATAATTGTAGTCACATTCGGAGAACTAACCCCTAAATCAATTTCTACAAGAATTGCTGATAAGTGGTCTCTATTAGTAATTAAAATAATTAGAGGACTTATGCTTATCTCTACACCAGCAGTTTGGGCATTTGCAATGATTCCAAAATTAATTACTAGAACATTTTTGAAGTCAACCATAGAAGAAAATCCTATGGTAACAACAGGAGAACTAAGGAAACTAATTGATTTAGGTGAAGAAGAAGGAACTGTAGATGTTACACAAGGTGAGATGTTAGAAAATGTTTTTAGATTCGGAGAGATGCAAATAAAAGATATTATGACTCCAAGGCCTGAAATTGTTTGGGTTGATAAAAATATTTCAATAAGTAGCTTTCTTAAAATTTATAAGAAAACTTCACATACTAGATTTCCCGTTTGTGAGGGCTCTCTCGATGAAATTTTAGGAATTATCAGTATTAAAGAGGTAATGCTTTATCTTTCAAATGAAAAAGCAGACATAAATAAACCAATAAGTACTTTAATTAAGCAATGTTTATTTTCTCCAGAAATGAAGTTACTAGATGAATTATTAGAAGAATTTCAAAATACAGGTAATAAAATAACGCTTGCAATAGATGAATTTGGAGAAATTTCAGGATTATTAACATTATCTAGATGTTTAGAAAAAATAGTTGGAGAGAGCATTGAAGAAAATGGTAACAATAAGAGCAAAATAGTTAAGGTTTCAAATGAACAGTTTATAGTGGATGCGAGTATATCAATTAATGAAATTAATGATGAGATGAATATTGATATCCCTGAGGGAAGGTATGAAACTTTAGCAGGTTTTATTATTGATAGATTGCAATCAATACCTGAAAAAAATACAACAACTAATTATAAAGGATACAGATTTACTATTTTAGAAACATCTAAAAACAAAATCTCAAAAATACAAATTAGAATTCTATCGGTGCCTTCAAGAAAAAATGTTGAAAATTAATGAAACTTATAAAAAATTAGCATTAAGTTTACCTAAATCAATTATCAATGGAGAATCAAGAGTTATAGTAGGTTTTTCCGGAGGCCCAGATTCGAGATTTCTACTAGATTTCTTAAGATCTGTCATTAATAATCCTAAAGTAAACTTAATAGTTGCTCATATTAATTATGGCTTACGCTCTGAAGAATCATATTCAGATGAAAAATTAGTATCGAAAATTTGCAAAGATGAAAAATTATCATTGGAAAAATTTAATAACCCAATCAACCCAAGAAGTAAGGGAATCCAAGAAAAAGCAAGAGAAATAAGACTAAATATTTTTTGTGAACTTTCAAAAAAATATAAAACTCCATATATCTTTCTCGGTCATAACTTCAATGACCACGCTGAAACTATTTTTTTTAATATAATTCGGGGGACAGGATATAAAGGATTGGAAGGAATAAAATCTTATAAAAAAATCATGATAAAAGAACATACTTTGTTCTTAATGAGACCTCTAATTGAATTAACCAAAAATACAATTAAAAAATTGTGTGATGAAAACAACCTAAAATATAATATTGATTCTTCAAATAAAAAAAATAAATACTCAAGAAATAAAATAAGAAATAAAATTATTCCAGAGATTGAAAAAATAAATCCTAATTTCTTAAAATCAATAAATTCTCTTTCAGAAATTGTAAACGATAACAATAATAAAAAAAAAATTAAGTTTGGAAATCTAAAGGATTTAAGTATAATAGAGGGAATTGAAATTTTATCGAAAAAATTTCTTCAAATCATGCCCAATACTTTTCTAAGTAAAACTCATTATGAAATGTTTGAAAAAATATTATTAGAAAAATCTTACTCAGAAAATTTACCTAAAAAAATAAGATTATTTAGAAAAGGTGAAAATCTTATTTTTGAAGAATCTTCAAAAATAAATAAAACAAAAAAAATAAATAAAAAAATAAATATACCAGGAACAACAATTATCAATAATAGAGGAAAAATATTTACTAAATTAATTAATAACCCTACTGATTTAGATAATTCAAATAAAAATAAAATATATATAAATAAAAAATTTATATCTGGAGATATAAGAATAACTTCAAGAAATGAAGGAGACAAGATCAATTCTTTACCTAATATTTATACAAGAGTCAAAAAAGTACTATCAAATCATAAAGAAGTTGATAACAAACAAAATATATTAGTGTTACGATCAAACAGTGAAATACTTTGGATTATTGGGATAAAACAATCAATTAGTTCATATGTCGAAAAAAAAGACAGTGAGGTTTTAGAAATTAGATTTCTAGAAAATCCTATCTAACCTAGATGAAATTTTTGCACCAGGTATTCGGCCTCTTCTAGCTATATCTTTTCCTTCTATTTCTTTTATATCAGCTCTAAAGTTAATCTTTGAGCCTCTGGCAATATAGTTATCTATCGCAAATCCTGCGACTTTAGACTTTTTTTCAACAAATTCTTTAATATTTTCAGGGGTCATATCTCCACTTACATATATATCACAACCTTGAATTTGCTCTCCCTCTAATTTTTTACTTATTTCATCTACTAAATTAGGAGTAATACCTCCTCTTTCTATAGGTGTTTCTATTCTAATTCCACGTATAGTATCCTTCATAGCTCTACCAACTTGAATTGCTTCTTCAGCTTCATCCTTAAAAGTATCAATTAATACTACTCTTGGAACATTTTTTTCCATGTGTCTATCAAATGCTAAAGCTGCTCTTACTGTTTCTCCCATTATTAGTACTAATGAATGAGGCATCGTCCCAGAAGGGGTAGTTTGTGTCATTTTACCTCCAATCAAAGAACTAACAGCCGAGCATCCTCCAACATATGCTGAATAGTCAACTTGACCTGCTACAGATGGATGAACAGCCCTAGAGGCAAAACTTACAACAGGAATACCTGATGCAGCTGTTACACATTTGTGAGCTGCTGTTGCCCAAGAAGAACATGAAGTTAAGGTTCCTAACATAGAGGTTTCATATAACCCAAAACTTGCAAATCTTGCTTTTATTCTAATTATCACCTCATTTTCAGAAATTTCTGAGCCTTCTTGTAAAGCCCATACTTCTTTATCAGCTTCAGGTAAAACATGATCGAGTAGATCAATTATCTGGTTAATTCCGCATACTATTCCTGAATCTGTAGATTCTATCTCATATGTAACGAAAGGGTTTAATCCCTCATTTCTAAGTATATTTAAGGTTCTATGTAGGTATACCTCTGAAGTTTCACCTACAATTATCGAACGATCAACTTGTTGTTTTTGATTATTGGTCATTTCTTATATGAATTTTCTTAAATAATTTGAATCTCAATTTAGTTAATCCTACTATATCCTCAATAGCTGTGCTAATTATATTGACACTAGTATTAGGGTCATCTGTCCATTTTACGGGAATTTGATCAATCTTTAAATTAAGCTTTCGAGAAATTATTATCAACTCAGTATCAAAGAACCACCTATTATTTTGAACAAGATCAATAACTGGTAAGATTTTTTTTCTAGAAAAAGCCTTAAATCCACATTGCATATCTTTTATACCACTCATTGGAAAGAAAAATTTAATTAAAAGATTATAAGCTCTAGATGTAAATTCTCTTATTTTTTTTCTCCCAACTACCTTAGATTTTTTAGACAACCTAGATCCTATAGAAATATCATTACCTTTCTTAGAAATTGAATCTATAAGTTCTTTAAAATGTGCCAGGTCTGTTGATAGATCAATGTCCATGTAACAAACAATATCTGCTTTAGATTTTTTTATACAATCCTTAATGGCTCTTCCTCTACCTTTTAGAGGAATAAATACATACTTTTGAATTAATTTTTTTTTCAATAATTTATCTGAAATAGTAGCAGTGTTATCTGTAGATCCATTATCTGCAATTGTAATAAAAATATTTTTTTTGAATTCCTCGTCAAAAAAATCATTAAATATCTTTATCTGTTCGCTTAAAGTATCAGATTCATTATAAACAGGAAATATTACTTCAGTAGTCATAAATTTAATGAGAAAAATGTCTTTGATTTGTGAAAATCATTTTTATTTTAAATTCATCAGCTTTTTCTATTACCTCATTATCTCTTATTGATCCACCAGGTTGTATTATCGTTTTGATATTATACTTATTTGCTAAATCTATACTGTCTGAAAATGGGAAAAAAGCATCAGAAGCCAGTATAGAATTCTCAGTAAGATGATCCTCAGCTTTTTTAGCTGCAAGATTTACACTATTTACTCTATTTGGTTGACCTGCACCAATTCCTATAATTGAGTTTTTTTCAGTTATTACGATTGCATTAGATTTTACAAACTTCGTTGAATTCCATGCAAAAATCAAGTTTTCCATATCCTCATTTTTAGGCTTGTTTTTTGTTACAAATTCCCAAACAGAAGTATCTAATTCAAAATTATCTTTCTCCTGATAAAGGATTCCTCCATTTATAGTTCTATATTCTTTAGTTTGATCATCGAAAGTTGATTTGATAAGTCTAATATTTTTTTTTGCAGTTAAAATTTCTAGAGCTTTTTTAGAAAAACTAGGAGCTATAATTACTTCAAAGAAGATTTTCGAAATTTCCAAAGCTGTTTCAGGTTGAAGTTCTGAATTTAAGCCTATAATGCCCCCAAAAGCAGATACTGGATCACCGCGCAATGCTAATTTATATGCTTCGACTTGATTTTTATGATACGAAAGACCACATGAATTTGTATGTTTTATAATACTTACACAGTTATCTGGAAAAGAATTTGCAGCACTGAAAGCAGCATCTGCATCTAAATAGTTTAAGTAAGACATCGCTTTTCCATTTAATAATGTTGAATTTGCTACACCATTTTTTTTATCAGAATAGACAGCTCCAATTTGGTGTGGATTTTCCCCATATCTTAAGTCTGAAATTTTTGATAAATTTATGTCTAAATTAGACGGCATGATGCTTTGTTCTTCATTTTTACTAAGAAAATCAAAAATTTTTTTATCGTAATCAGAGGTTACTTTAAATATTTTTTTTGCTAATTTTTCTCTAGTTTCAAGATCTACACTATTACTAATTAGTTTTTGTGAAATATCAGAATAATCTTCAGGGTCATACAAAACAATCATTCTTTTGAAATTTTTTGCTGCTGCTCTCAACATTGAAGGTCCGCCAATATCAATATTTTCAATAATTTCTTCAAGCGAAGATTTAGGATCTTCTGAAACTTTTTCGAAAGGATATAAATTATTCACAACAATATCAAATAATTGTAAGTTGAGACGTCTGATATCAGAATTATGTATTGGATTATCAGGATCCGCTAAAATTCCTCCATGAATTCTTGGGTGCAAGGTTTTTACTCTTCCTTCAAGAATTTCTTCATGATTGGTTATATCTGAAATAGAAAAAGCATCTATACCAATTTTTTTTATATAATCTAATGTTCCTCCAGTTGAATATATTTCATAACCTAAAGAATCAAGAGTTTTACAAAACTTATCTAATCCATTTTTATCGTAAACACTTATTAGAGCTCTCATAATTTCCTATCTATAAAATCTGGACATTTTCTTCATCTTTTTTCTTAGAAAACAATTCTCCTATGACCCAAGAATTCTCACATTGATCAAGAATAATATTTTTTTTAGCAGGGTCTACTATCAAAATTATTCCTACACCCATATTAAATACATCAAACATTTCATTCTCAGATACATTTCCTTGTTTCATTATGCTTCTAAACAGAGGAGGAATAGACCAAGAGTTTTTATTAATTTTAGCTGTTAATTTTTTATCAAAGACTCTAGGTAAATTTTTCCTCAGCCCACCTCCAGTTATATGAGAAATAGCATTAATATCATCCAAAACTGGGTCTAAGGTAGTCAAATATTCTTTATGCGGTTCAGCAAGTAGTTCGCCTAGATTTTTCTCTTCGCCTTCGACTTTCTTTGATAAATTTGAAATATTTTCATCTGAATTGAAAATGTTTCTTACTAAAGAATATCCATTAGTATGAAGTCCACTAGAAGGTAATGCAATTAGTATGTCACCTTCTTTAGAATTTTCTCTAGTTTTTAACTTATTCTTATCAACAGATCCCACCATAAAGCCAACAACATCGTAATCACCCTCATTGTAAACACCTGGAAGAGTAGCTGTCTCTCCTCCAATTACTGCACAACCTACTTTAGAACAAGCCTCACTAACTCCCTCAATAACATCCAAAACTATCTTCTCATCTAAAGAAGCAAATGCTAAGTAGTCTAAAAAAAACATAGGTCTTGCACCTTGAGGTATCAGATCATTTATGCAGTGATTTACAATATCCATACCTAAATTTTTATGTAATCCAAGTTTTGCGGATATTTTTACTTTAGTACCCACAGAATCAGTTGTTGAAACTAAAACAGAATTTTTATTAATATTTCTACCTGAAAAAAGTCCTCCAAATCCATCTCCATTATTAATAACTTGATCATTATGAGTTCGAAGAATATTATTAATTAGTTTATCTTTTATCAGGTCAGATTTTTCTAGATCTACTCCTGACTGTTTATATTCACTAGCCATATTTTTTACTTTTGCCTTGTTTTTTCAAGATGAAATTTATCAAAGTCTAGTTGCACAGGCATGGGATAATCTCCTGTAAAACAGGCTTTGCAATAATTATTTTCAGAAGCATTTACAGACTCTTTTAGATTATTGACACTTAAGAATCCTAATGAATCTGCTCCAAGCACTTTTCTAATTTTCTCTACCGAAAATTTATTTGCAATTAGTTCTGATGTTGTGGCCATATCAACTCCAAAAAAACATGGAGATGTAATAGGTGGAGACGAAACTCTCATATGAATCTCTTTAGCACCAGCATCTTTTATCATTTCTATCACTCTAGAAGTAGTTGTTCCTCTTACTATAGAATCATCTATAAGTATTATTCTTTGTCCTCTAACCACTTCATTTAAAACATTAAACTTAGTTTTTACACCTAATTCTCTTAATTTTTGATTTGGGGAAATAAATGTTCTGCCAACATACCTATTTCTTATAAGTCCTTCAGTGTATGGTATTTTACTCTCATTTGCATAACCAATAGCTGCAGGAATCGCAGAATCAGGCACTCCTATCACTATATCCGCCTCAACCGGATGTTCTCTAGCTAAACTTCTACCCATTTTCAATCTCGATTCATACGCCAATTGTCCATCTATGACTGAGTCTGGCCTAGAAAAATATATCTGTTCAAAAATACACATCTTATGATCTTTTGATCTTGATGAATACTTAGAAGATTTCATCCCTTCAGTATTTATTACAATTGTTTCTCCATTGTCAATTTCCCTTATAAAATCGGCACCAATGTGAGATAAGGCAGAAGACTCTGAAGAAATAACCCATGAATCATCTTTTTTTCCTAAACACAGAGGTCTAATTCCTAATGGATCTCTCACTGCAATCATTTCATCTTTTGTCATAATCAGAAGTGAATAGGCCCCTTTTATATATCTCATACAGTAGTTTGATTTTTCAAACCAATCTTTTCCAATAGCATTTGCATACATATGAGCAATTACTTCTGAATCAGATGTAGTTTTATAATCGATATCATATTGATTTAAGAATTGTTCTTTGAGCTCTTCAGAATTTACAATATTACCGTTATGCCCTAAAGCTATTTCTCCATTAGTTCCCAAAACCTGGAGAGGTTGAGCGTTTTGTTTGCTGTCCGTACCTGTTGTTGAATATCTAGTATGACCTATACCTATATTTCCTTTAAGTTGATTAATATCGAAATCGCCAAAAACATTAGCTATTAGTCCAGTATCAGTTTTGTAGAAAATTTCATTGTGATTAGATGTTGCAATACCAGCACTTTCTTGACCTCTATGTTGAAGTGCAAACAAACCAAGATATATAGACTCAGCTACAGGTTCACTTGGATTATATATCCCAAAAACTCCACATTCTTCATTTAATGATTCTATAGCCATAAATAATATAATTTTATTTGAAGAGTTATCACTAATATCATAGTGACATTTTCATACAAAATTATAAAGTAGATAAATAGTAAGTTTTGAATAATTTACACCAAATATAAAATAATGATCCTAAAATTTATTTATGAAAAAATTTGTCATTTCTGCAAGGCCAAAGCAAATACTAAAAAATTTTGTTATCTTTATTCCTCTGATTTTTACTTTAGATCAATGGAGTATTAATGAATTATCCAGTATTCTAGCTAATTCTTTTTTATGCTTCTTAGCCTTAAGCTCTGCTTCGATAATAGGTTATCAAGCTAATGATTTAATAGATAAAAAATTTGACAAAAAACATCCTTCTAAAAAACTAAGGCCAATAGCAAACAATGAAATTTCAAATAGAGAGATATTTATTTTTATTACTATATTTTTGATTCTAGGAATTATTTTTTCATTGGTAGTAAATTTTTATATTCTAATCTTATTTTTTTCTTACATAACACTTAGCTTTTTATATAGTTATCAATTGAAAAATTTTATTATAGTGGACAGTATTTCTATTACTATTTTTTATATTATAAGAATGATTGCTGGAGCTTATTCGATAACATTAAGCATTTCAATATGGCTATATATACTAACTTTTCTTTCAACTTTATTCATAATTCTTATAAAAAGAATTAGTGAATCAAAATCAGGAGATTTTAGAAATAAGAATATAGTTTCCTTTTATAAAGAAATTTCAAATTCTAAAGCAGTTAGTTTCTCATTATTAATAAATATATTTTCATACTCAATTTATTCAATTTCAGAAATACTTAGCTCGGAAAGAAATATAATTTTTGGACTAACTATAATTTTTTTTAGCATGGGTATAATTAGATACTTTGCTGTAACCAAAAATAGCTCCCTAGGAGAAAGTCCTGAATCTATAATTCTCAGCGACAGGATTATTCAGTTCTCAGTTTTTTTATATGTTATTTCAGTCTTTATTTCTGAAATATTTTAAAAACATCTGAGTTGATTGATTCTAATCCTAAATATCCTATACTTTTAGCAGCTATATTATTAGCAATTTTTCCTGATGAGACGATATTTTTAGACTTATAATATTCTAGTGAAAAGACTGATGCAAAAATATCTCCTGCTCCAATAGTATTTAGGAGTTCTGATTTGATAGGTTCTATACTTATAATTTCATTTTCAAAGTAAACGTCAGCTCCTTTATTACCTTTGGTTATCACTAATATTTTTGATAAATCTATAAAGCTTTCTATAGAAATATTGCTTTCGTTTATTTCTTCCTCTGAAAAAAAAAGCAGATCAAAATAGGGAAAATATTCAATTTTAGAGAAATTAAATAAAACCTTATTATTTTCTAACTTTCTAATCCAACCCTGAGGCATTCCCACAAAAATTGAGGAAGGGAAACGATTCATTAATAATTTAGTTTCACTAACAGAAATTTCGTTTAATACAGGCGATATAAATATTATTTCTGGAGTATTTTCAATTTTTATTTTCCCAAGTTTTATGCTATTCCCTCCCGATAAAACTTGCATATCTCTAATGTCAGATGAAAGATGAAAATCGAATCTATTTGTAAACTTACTCCTAAAATTTATTAAATTTTTAGGATTCATTAGATTTTTCTCTGAAAAATCTTCCCCGAAACTTGTAATGGTTGTAACAGATGATTGATTCATTTGAAATAAAGAATTATTTACATATGTTACTGGTCCCCCAGGACTAAAAAATTTACCATCTATGTAATCAAGTGTCGGATTACCAATGACTAAAATATCAATCATTACTCATTAACAGGATTTATGACAACCTTTCGATGCATTCCTTCGCCTCTACTCTGAGTACTAACATTTTTAGATTCCGCAAGAGTCATATGAACAATTCTTCTATCTGCTGCTGACATAGGTTCTAGACTAATTCTTTTACCAGTCTTAGATACTTTTTCAGCAGTTTTTTTTGCTATATTCTCTAGTTTCTCTTTCCTTCTGAGTTTGTAATCTTCTACATCAATCATTATATTTGCTCTTTTATCTAAAGTCTTACTAGCCATTAATCTTACTAGATATTCTAAAGATGATAGAGTTTCTCCTCTTCTTCCAATTAATAATCCTGAATCTTGACCTTCAAGTTCAAAAACAATTGAACCTTCTTCCATTTGATCTCTTACATAAACATCTGCATCTAAACCTGTTGAGTTAATTAGATTATTAAGGATTTTGCCTACTACTTCTTCAATTTCAGGATCTTTCTCTGTAGGAATGTTTTCATCATTTTTAGTTTGTCTGGTTTTTTTTGGTTCTTTTTTTAATGAAGTAGTTCTTTTGGGCTTAGTATCCTTCTTAACTTTTTTCTGTTTTACTTTAGGCTTTTCATCAATTTCAGATGTATTTGGAGCTCCCAATACATAAACTTCAATTTCAGCCGGATGCCCACCTAAACCTAAAATACCATTACGTCCGGTATCAATAATCTTTATTTCAAGATTTTCTAGATCTTCGTTTAGAGTTTTTAGAGCTTCTTCTGTTGCTTCTTCTACTGTTCTCCCCTTGAATATTTTTGGGTTCATCAGTCTCCTCCTCTTCTTTATTATTTGTTTTACTTTTTCTTTGATCATCTAATTTGTTTAGATAATTTTTTCTAGATTCATCTGTTCCCAGATATAATTTTCCAAACAGCATTATTGGTTGCTTACCTCCAATAAAATATTGAATTAAAATTCCAATAATATTTGAAAAAAGAATATAAACTGCTAAACCAGCAGGAAATTGCCATGTGAAAACTCCAAACATTATAGGCATCATCCACAACATCATTTGTTGTGTTTGTTGTTGTCTAGGATCTGTGGTCGGAGACATAGTAAATTTTTGTTGAATATACATTGAAAGACCAACAATAATCGGCAATCCAAATTGCCATGGTGAAGGTGCATATTGTACAAAATCAACGAGATCAATTCCTAAAAACTCAGTGTTGAAAGGAACCTTTGCAATAGATTGATTCCATGAATAAAAATTCTTTGAAAGTTCTACATAACCCTCTGGTGAGGAGGGGGCGCTTTTAAATATAGCTCTATATAATCCTATCCATATAGGCATCTGAATTATAAGTGGGCCTAAACAACCAATGGGATTAACTCCTGCTTCTCTGTATAAAGACATAGTCTCTTGTTGCATTTTTTGTCTGTTTTGAACAGTCTTATTTTTATACTTATTCTGTATTGCTTGGAGTTGTGGTTGTATTTCTTGCATCCTCTTCATTTGTTTAGTCTGCCTTATTGTCAGAGGAATTAATATAAATCTAATAATTATTGTGAATGAAATTATAGATAGACCCAAATTATCTCCCAAAAGATCATACAAAATAGATAAACTATTAATCATGGGTTTCATTATTAAGTTGTTCCAAAAAAGGCTAAAAATATTCATTATTTAAAAATTAATCACAAATCTTTCTTTCATTTAGATCTAGACAATAAAACAAATCTCTGGACTTTAGCCTAAAAAATAAAATCTTACCATCTTGTGTATGAATCAATAGATTATTTTTATTGACTAAAGGAGAACTATAGATTTTTTTATCAGTTGGATAGCTTCCTTGACTTTCAGCAAAGTCAAGCTCTTTATTACTTATAACTTCTATTCCTTTTTTTTCAGTTGGAATAAGAATGTACTCATTTTTGTCATATGAGGTTATAGTTGGTGATCCAACTATAATTTTTTCAGTAGAAAAACTTTGTAATAATTCTAGATTTTCAGAATCAAGAATTAAAAAATCTCCATTTACTGTAAAAATATAAATTTTTGTACCTTCAAAAATAGGTGATGAAACCATCCAATTTCCTATATCGCTTGAGATGCTAGAACTTAAATTACTTACATCAGCAGAATAAAATGTTCCTGAAACATCTGAGAAAAATAATCGATTATTTGAATATGCAATTGGTGAATTTATTGAATATGGAAATTTCCTAGAATCTATTGTTATATTTTCAAGTGTAATTTCTTCTGACAAGCTGATATTAGCATCCAGAATATAAACCCATCCATCTAGAGTAGAAATAACAAATTTTTCATCGAATAAATATAATCCCGTATATATTTCACCTTCTAAAGTAATTTTTCCTAAAAATTCATAAGTATTATCTGACAACTCTATAAAATGTATTTCAGCTTCTTTATTATTAGATACTTCAGTTTGTTTTTTTAAAGTAGCGTAAGCAAGAACATTATCTTTAATAGCAATTTTTGAACTAATCTTTGTGTTAGTATTAATTTTCCACTGAAGATCACCACTTTGTAAATCTAATTGAAAAATTTCTCCCTCACATGAGTTTCCTCTACAGCTAAAAGTTGAACTTATAACTGATTTTTCAAATATTATTGGATCAGAATAAGATGTATTTTTCGATTCTTCAGGATAAGTCCATTCAACATTAGGAAATCCATCAGATAGTTTAAATTTATGTAATTTGCCCTTACTAGTCGTTACCAAGTAAGAATCATCAGATTCAGAATAAACAATATTAGACCACCCTCCTTCATATGAAAAACTCATACAGGAAACAAATAAAATTGAGATAACAGGAAAAGTAAGTAAAAATGTCTTATTCTTTCTTATTTTCTTTAAATAAAAAGTTAGTGGGTTGAGAGTGCATGAAATCAATCTTAAAAAAGTCAAAAATAAACCAATAATAACTCCTTTTTCCAATATCATTCTTTTAGAAAATGAAGAACAGGTTTCAACATATGAGCATTCACTATTAATGTATGGTGATACGCATATTTTATAGAAATCTAAAATATAACCTAATGAATACCTCAGCCAATTATTAGCCGAACTAATTTTCACTTTTTTCACTATAAATCTATCTTTTCTAAAAAAGATTTATATTCAGAGAAATCGAATTTTTCAATTTTAGGATTAACATTTACTAAAATCCATAATCCTGATTTTGCAGGATCATTATCATATTTCTTGAAAACTTGATAAAAGATATCTTTTAATTGCCGTCTAATTCTGTTCCTAAAAACTGCATTTCCTGTTTTAGTACTTATTTGAAATCCAAGCTTAAAATCTTTATTTTCGTTCTTCGTAGTACTAATAGTTATAAAATTGAATTTATTTTTTGTACCGAATCTTCTTAGGTAAGAAAATTCTGACTTTTTATTTAGACTTTTTATTTCCAAAATTTGGTTTTATACAGTTAGTCTTTCTCGGCCTTTAGTTCTTCTTCTAGCCAAAACTCTTCTTCCGCTGGGAGTTCTCATTCGACTCCTAAATCCATGGACTCTTGATCTTCTTCTGTTCTTAGGTTGATAAGTTCTTTTTGGCATTGCTTATAAATTTTCTCTGGATAATTTCTTTTTTTATATATTATTTTTTACTTTTATGAATTATTTAATATTACCAAAAAAAAATCTAAAATGAATTATTTCTTTACAAAAACAACTCTTATTAGAACACATTAATCGCAAATTTGATTTAAAATAGTATGATACGAAATTTAACTGTGGGGGCTAAATTGATTAAAATAAAAAATTCAGAAGAAAATTCTGTAGAAGAAAATCTAGTACTTACAGACCTAACCTCTGCCTTCCAATATTATGTTCAAAATTCTCCACGAAAACTAAATAATGTTGCTCAACAAGAAATTGGTAGGATGGTTAGATGGATTGGCCCAGATAGAGAAATTAAAACTATAACTCCATCAGAAATTGGTGCTTATTCAGATGAATTCGCAAAGAGAACAAGTACAGATACAGCTCCTCAAAAAGTAGCATATATCAAAAAATTCCTAACTTTCCTTAAGACTAATGAGTTGTCCAGCGGCAATCTTGCATCTCATCTTAGAATGAAAAAATCTAATGTAGGAAAAATTACTAAAAAACTTGAAGCCACAAAAGGTGAAGAGATAAATCTTACTGAAGCAGGTTACAAAGATTACGAAAAACAACTTAAGGACTATAAAACAGAAATGCCAAAACTAGCTGAAGAAGTTAGAAAAGCAGCTGCAGATGGTGATATTAGAGAAAATGCCCCACTTGATGCTGCAAGAGAAAAAATTGAAATGGTAAATTCTAAAATATATGAAATTGAAGCTATTCTAAAAGTAGCTAATATAATAGATAGCAGTTCACAAGGGGATCAAATTGTCATTGGTTCTAAAGTAAGTGTGATTAACCATCAAAGTAAAAATAACCATGAGTATCAGTTAGTAGAAGCAAATGAAGCCAATCCATTAGTTGGTAAAATTTCTAGTGTCTCACCAGTAGGTGCAGCAATACTTGGAAGAAGATTGGGAGATGAAGTAACTGTTAGCACTCCAGCTGGAGAGCAAGTTTACACAATTGATGGAATAAAGTAATTCTATGACTCTAGCAAAGAAAAAGAAATCTGATGATGTATATTCTTATCTAGAGAACGAATTGAAAAAAAGTATACAAGGTGAAGTTAACTTCGACGATGTATACAAACAAATGTACTCAACGGATGGTTCTATTTATAGTATGACTCCTATAGGTGTAACTTTACCTAAAAACCCAGATGATGTTTCAGCAATAATTGATATTTGTAATAGAAATAACACTGCTGTACTTCCTAGAGGAGGAGGCACAAGCTTATCAGGACAAACTGTAAACTCAGCAGTTGTTATGGACTTTTCTAAATACATGAATAATGTTTTAGAAATTAATCCAGAAGAAAATTATGTGATTACTGAACCTGGAATAACCATTGATAACTTAAATCAAAGACTCAAGCATACGAATCTTCACTTCACTCCTGATCCTTCTACAAAATCTAGAGCAAATGTAGGTGGAGCAATGGGTAACAATTCTTGTGGAGCTCACTCTGTTATTTATGGAAAAACTGTAGATCAAGTAAAAGAAATGGAAGTAATACTATCAGATAGCTCTAAAGCTTATTTCGAAGAAATATCTGGAAAGGTTTTAGAGGATAAAATTTCTCTTTCTAATCTAGAAGGGAAAATATACAGAGATGTCATGAGTTTGTCATCAAAATACTATGATGAGATATCAAATAAATATTCTAAAGTTAACAGAAGAGTTGGTGGATATAATCTAGATCTAGTGCATCCTAATTCAAACAAGATAAACCTAGTAAATATAATGGTAGGATCTGAAGGAACTTTAGCTGCAGTAACTAAGGCAAAATTAAACTTAGAACCAATTCCAAAATTTGTTGGATTAGCAATTATTCACTTTAAGGATTTAGTAGAATCAATGGAAGCAACCGTAGCAACTTTGGATGAAGGTCCTGCAGCTGTTGAACATATTGGAGAGATGATTATTACTCAAGCAAAACAGTCTCTAGGATTTTCTAGAAATCTTGACTTTTTACAAGGAGATCCAACAGATATTCTTGTAGTAGAAATGAATGGTAATTCTCAAGGTGAAGTTAAGAGTAAAATAGAAAAACTTTCTCAAAAAATGAATAGGTTGAATCTTTCATATGCTATTACAAAACTTTATGAACCTTCTAAAATAGCGCAGGTATGGGCAATGAGACAGGCTGGTTTAGGATTAATGATGAATATTCCAGGCGACGAAAAACCTATACCTTTTGTTGAAGACACAGCTGTTTCTCCAGAAAAATTACCCGAATATGTAAAAAGATTTGATGAAATAGTAAGAAATAACGGGACCGAGGCTGGATATTATGGTCACGCATCAGAAGGATGTTTACATATCAGACCTACTATTAACCTTAAAAATCAAGAAGGTATAGACAGAATGATTAAAATTTCTGACGAGATCTCAGACCTTGTAAAAGAGTTTGACGGATCTTTGAGTGGTGAACATGGAGATGGAATTGTAAGAGGAGTTTGGTCTGAAAAGATGTATGGTCCAAAAATTATTGATTCGTTTAGAGATTTGAAACAAGCTTTTGACCCAGAAACAATTATGAATCCTGGAAAAATATTTGACACTCCTAAAATGGGAGATAACTTGAGATACGGAACAGCATATAAACTAAAAACTATAGATACAGTTTTAGATTTTACTCAGGAAGGTGGATTTGAAGGTGCTATAGAAAAATGTATTGGTGTTGGAGCGTGTAGGAAACTAAATGCAGGAGCTATGTGTCCATCATATATGGCCACAAGAGAAGAAGTTCATTCTACTAGAGGCAGAGCTAATGCTCTAAGAGGTGTTTTATCTGGAGCTCTGAAAGAAGATTTACTAACCAGTAAAAAGATGTTAAAAGTTCTTGATTTATGTATTGAATGTAAATCTTGTAAATCTGAATGTCCAGCTAATGTAGATATGGCAAAAATAAAGTATGAATTTCTTCATAACTATTATAAAAAAAATAAAACGCCACTTAGATCAAAACTCGTTGGAAGCGTCCCTAAATTATATAAACTAATTGCAGGGCCTCAGGCTCATATTTTTAATTTCTTCAATAAGCTTCCTATAACAAAAATTCTTAATGAAAAATTAATAGGAATTCATAAAAAAAGAGAATTACCAAATATAAGTTCTTATACATTTGAATCATGGTTTAGAAAAAGAAAATCTAATACTTCAAAATCTAGAGGGAAAATTTTATTTTTTCATGACACACATATTAATTTCATTCATCCAGAAGTAGGAAAGTCTGCTGTAAAAATTTTAGAAGCAGCTGGTTATGAAGTTGAAATAGCAGATCGAAAATGTTGTGGTCGCACAATGATTTCCAAAGGACTTCTTGATGAAGCAAAAAAGAATGTAGATTTCAACACAGACTTACTTTATAAATATGTTGAGCAAGGTATTAAGATTGTAGGAGTAGAAGCTAGTTGTATGTCCTCAATGCAAGATGAATTCCCTGATCTAGCTACAGATAAATCTAAAGCTAAGCAAATATCAGAAAATACATTTACTGTTCAAGATTTACTTATGCAAATTCATGATGATGGAAAACAACAAATAAATTGGAATGCAACAGCTAAAAACCTTCTATTATTCGTTCACTGCCATGAAAGAGCTCTTGATGGTACCTCTAATTCACTAGGATCATTAAATCTTCCAAATGAATTTAATGCAAACTTAATTGATGCTGGATGTTGTGGTATGGCAGGTTCTTTTGGAATGGAAAAAGAGCACTATGACATATCAAAAAAAATGGCAGAGGATAGACTTTTACCTGCTATAAATAATTCTTCAAAAGAAGAAGAAATAATTGTTACTGGAATTTCTTGTCATGATCAAATAGATGATTTATCTAATAAAAAACCAAAATATCTTGTTGAAGTTTTAGCAGAAGCAATAGATTCCTAGTATGAGTTAGATTTTGCTAACTGGCCACAGCCTGCACTTACTTCAATCCCTTTCTCCATTCGAAGAGTTGAAGGAACACCAAAAGACATTAATTCTTTTTGAAAATTCTTTATGTCAGAAATATTTGATCTTAGAAAATCTGACTTAAGGGTAGGGTTTACTGGAATCAAATTTACATGGCATAGTAAATTACTTAATAGTTTACCTAGATTAGTAGCATGTTCTAGCGAGTCATTTTGCCCATTTAATAAAACATATTCAAAAAAAATCTTTCTATTTGTTTTTCTAATATATTCTTTACAAGCATCTATAAGCATTTCAATTGGATATCTTTTATTGATGGGAACAGTTTCAGACCTAGTTTCATTATCTGGAGCATGAATTGAAACAGCTAAGTTTATCTGAATTTTTTCATCTGCTAAACGTAAAATTTGAGGGACTAATCCAACTGTAGAAACAGTAATATTTCTAGCTCCAAAATTAGGACCATTATCATCATTCAATACCTTGATAGCTTTTATAGTATTCTGATAATTAGCTAATGGCTCTCCCATACCCATAAATACTATATTCTTTATACCTTTATAAGAGCTTTCTGGTTTATCTAAAATTTCATCAAAGAAACCCTTTTTATCTAGCTTTTTATAATACAAAACTTGAGAAATAATTTCTCCAGAAGTTAGATTTCTTGTAAATCCTTGTTGACCTGTGGCACAAAAAGTACACCCTAGAGCGCATCCTACTTGACTAGAAATACAAATTGTTTTTCTTGGTTTTCTATGATCATCTGAAGGATAATTCATTAAAACAGATTCAACATTTAGACCATCTCTAAGAGAAAATAGACTTTTATACGTAGATTTGTCTTTGGATACAATGCTTCTTACCTCATTTACACTCCCTATGAAGTAATTTTGTTTTAATAAATCTATAAGTTTTGTTGAAATATTTTTCATTTCATCAAAACTTTCAACCTCATTTTTATACAAATATCTCCATATCTGTTCAGAACGATATGTTGGAAAATTTTGTTTCTCAATTACCTGGGTTATCTCAAACTTATTTAAATTGTATATATCTTCCATGTCTAGGATTATTAATAGTGTCTTAACAATTATAAATTATGATGTGTTAATATATATAAGAATAAATAAATACAGATTATATAAATATGAGCAATGACTTTATAGATTCAATAGACAGTAGCATATCAATATTAACAACCAAAGCTCTTTCTGTTTATTATGGAAAAACTAAAGCTGTAAGCAAGGTAACTTTCAATATTCCTAGAAATAAAATAGTTGCTCTTATAGGTCCTTCTGGTTGTGGTAAGAGTACACTAATAAGGTGCTTTAATAGAATGAATGACTTGATACCTAGCGCAAAAGTTGAAGGTGATGTCAAATATAATGAAACATCTATTTACTCTGACAAGTCAGATCCCACATATATTAGATATAAAATTGGAATGGTTTTTCAAAAACCTAACCCTTTCCCAAAAAGCATATACGAAAACGTAGCTTTTGGTCCTAAAATAAATGGATTTAAATCAAATGAAATCGAAGATATTGTAGAAACATCATTAAAAAAAGCTGCTTTATGGGATGAGGTTAAGGATAGGCTAAATGATAATGGATTAGAGCTTTCCGGAGGACAACAACAAAGATTGTGTATAGCAAGAGCTCTAGCAGTAAATCCAGATATAATTTTGATGGATGAACCTGCATCTGCTCTTGATCCAGTTTCAACATCTAAATTAGAGGACCTGATAAAAGATTTATCTTCAAATGTCACTATAGTAATAGTCACTCATAATATGCAACAAGCAACGAGAATTTGTGACTATGCAGCAGTTATGATGGCAGGAGAAGATCGGATAGGAGAACTAATAGAATATGGTACTAATGATTCAGTATTTGGAACCCCAAAAGATAAAAGAACTGAAGATTATGTCACCGGAAGGATAGGATAATGGCTAGAGTAGAATTTGATCAGGAGCTAGAAAGATTAGAAACAGAAATTAAGATAATGGCATCAACAGTAGAGTCAGCTATTGAGAAATCAATCAATTCTCTTCTTAAACAAGATATGGATCTAGCAAAAGATGTTATCAAAGGTGACGATGTCATAGATAAAATGTGTAGTGATATAGAAGATCTTTGTATGAGTATATTAAGAAGACAAGCTCCTTTAGCGTCTGACTTAAGAGAAATAGTTTCCTGCATGTATGTAATTGAAGAATTAGAAAGAATAGGAGACTATGCAGAAGGTATTGCTGTTCTAACAATAAAAATAGGAGTGAGGCCATTGCCAACTGATTTGGTTATCATTCCAAAGATGAGCATAAAAACTATTGAAATATTACGGATGAGTACAGATACATTCCTTATAAAGGATCCTAAAGAAGTAAATTCTAAATTTAAAACAATAAGAAAACAAGATGATGTCATTGATGACTTAAACACAGATGTTAGAGGTAGATTAATTCAATTAATGAAAAATAAGCCTCATGAGATAGAAAGAGCAACATATTTATTATGGGTTGCTCATAACCTTGAAAGAATAGCCGACAGAGGACTGAATATAGCAGAACGGTCTATGCAACTTGTTGGAAACTAAACATAAAATGGTGAAAAATGGTTTACACCACTTTTACACCACTTTACGATTGGGAGGTAGTTTGAGAAAAGCCTGAGGGAAACCTTTCTCCTTGTGTGAATTTTAGTTCCTCATAGATATAAGCTGGGACTTCTTGATTATATTTTGATTCTTAAGTTCCAATACAAATTTTTGATCTTGCTGATTATTCTGATTCAACACTCTATGAACAGTTCTGGTAGAAATATTTAATGTTTTTGCTATTTCTTTATTTGTCATATTTGTTTTTTTCATATTAGATATAATCATATTTCTATTATTTTTAGATTTTGAATTATCTAAAATAGGATCATCATACTTACAGAGAACTAAAGGACATTGCAAACAGGATTTGGAGTATTCACATCCATCATCATAAAAATAATCCTTATGTGAAGAATTATTATTTTCTATCATTGTCATAATTAATCCTCTAAATATGTGTACAATTTGGTGAAATATAAAAATATTCAGAAGAATATCTATTCTTGAATATATTAATTTTCACTAATGCCTCTATTGAATCTAAATTTTCATCTTGTAAATCTATATTTTCTGCTATCAAGAATTTATTTGATTCGATCATATTATTAGAAAAAATATATCTTGAATTCTGATAAGAAATTTCATTATGATTTTTTGAAAAAAGAAAGTCAAAGTTATTAAATTCGTTAACTTTATTTATCATTTTCAAAACAGCAGGATATAAGCACTCTATGATCAAAGAACTAAAAACAGCACAGTTTGTATACTCTTTTTTATTTTTTACTAATGCCCATATTCTTAGGTCATTCATTGCCTCATGCCAGCAATAAAAACACTCAATACCTACGTTATACTCTGACCTATCATTATTGATTATGTTAGATGCAATTGATCTTATTAAGTTATTTTCTGTTAGTAGTTTTGTTTCTTTAGTTTTACTAAAAATATTTTCTGAAAATTTTGTTGTCATTAAAAGCCTCCTTAATTAGAACATATGTTCATTTTAGAACAGGTGTTCTAATTAAGTCAACAAAATTAATTACAGTATTTGAAAATTTTAATAGATTGGGCTGTCAGTATACTTAATTGCACTTAAACTAGGACTTATTTTGTTATTTATTGCAGTGTAATGGAATTATATCTTTTGATATTTAAAGTTATTCAAAATTGCAGACTCTAATTATGAATTTTGCGTGAAGAAAAAAAATAATACATTAGAATTATAATATGCCTGAAAAAATTATCATAAATAAAACTTACGATTTTTCCTCTGATCAAAACCTTTGGGAGCTAAGTGAATGGGAAGCTCTCGAAAAAAAAACAATAGATGGCATTTTGTCAGCTGATTCTGAAGAAGACTCTTACAAGATATGTAAGAATCTAGGTAAAAAAATAATTAAGAACTATAGTAATAGTTTTTTTACTGTAACAAGATTTTTACCAAAATCTAAAAGAGATTTAGTTGAAATAATTTATGGATCGGTAAGATTTCCAGATGAAATAGTTGATACATTTGATCTCCCTTCGGTTGAAAAACATAAAATGCTTGAAAGCTGGAAAAATAAATTCTTAGAATCAAATAAGTATAAAGATCTCAAATCACTGATTAATAATCAAATACCGGTAATTATTTCTTCCTATAGAAAAGCAGCAAACGAAAAAAAAATACCTGATGAATACTATCTTTCTTTTATTGAGGCTATGAAAAAAGATATAGACGTATCAGAATACCAAAACATGGATTCCTTAATTAATGAATATGTATATGGTTCAGCGATTGTCGTAGGTTATTTTTTAGCATATATTTACGGTCCTAATAAAAGTAAAACTGTTGAAGATCTTTTAGAGCCATCAAAAGACCTGGGGATTGCACTTCAATTAACTAACTTTTCTAGAGATGTTTATGAAGATTATTTCAGAGGCAGATTTTATGCTCCTTCCAACCTAATTGAAAAGCCTAAAGATAAATCAGAGCTTTCAGAATATGTTATAAAAGCAAGGAAAATTTTAGCATTAGAAGCTGAAAATTGGTATGAAAAGGCAGAAAAAGGAATGGATTATTTTGCTCCAGACAGTCAAATTGCAATAAAAACATGTTTGGAGCTATACAGAAAGCTTAACTCAAAAATTCTAAACAATGAAATGCCTGCAGATTATAGATACAGCCTAAGCTTGAGAGAAAAATTGTCATTTTTACCCATGAGAAAATTCTGGAAATTAGCCTTACTTTATATATGAAAAAAAAATCAAAAATAATAATTATTGGTGGAGGTATAGGAGGATTATCATTAGGACCTTTATTAAGTAATGATAGCTTTGAAGTTGAAATTTTTGAATCTGAACCAACACTAGGCGGAAGGGCAAATATTATAAAGGAAGAAGGTTTTACTTTTGATACAGGTCCATCCCTTCTAAATTATCCATGGGTATACGAAGAATATTTTTCAAATTTTGGTAAAAATTTTTATGATTATGTTGATCTGATAAAGGTTGATCCAGCGGTTAATTTTGTATGGAGAGACAAAACTAATCTACAACTCAGCTCTGATATTAACAAGTTATCTGATGAAATAAGTAAATTTTCTCCTAATGACAGAAATGGACTAATAGAATTTTTAAGAAGTTCTCAAAAAAAATATGATCTGGCGTTTAAGAATATTGTTACTAAGAATTCGTCTAATGTTTTCAGCTGGTTAATAAATGCAGGTATAACAAATCTTCTTAGTCTCGGATTGACAAACAGTATGTATAACGAGATTAGTAATTTTTTTGAAGAGAACAAAGTTGTAGAGGCACTCAGTTCCTACAGCATGTATTTAGGTGATTCACCTTATAAACTTCCTGGGTTTTTTAGTATATTGCCGTATGGAGAATTACAATATGGTCTGTGGATGCCAAAAGGTGGAATGTATGGGCTTGTTGAAGGACTAATTAAATTGAATCAAGAAAAAGATGTAAAAATAAATACTTCTTCCAAAATAAAAAAAATCATAGTAGAAAAAAAATCAGCAATAGGAGTAATTCTAGAGGATGGAAGTGAAATATTTAGCGATATTATTGTTTCTAATGTTGACTCAGAAACAACCCACAAAGAATTAATTGGTATTAATTCCAAAAAATATAAAATGACTCCTTCTGCATACACTTTTTATTGGGGTATAAATAAGAATATTGATTCACTTACACATCATACTATTTTCTTACCTGATAATTTCAAAAAAACATTTGATGAACTTTTCAGCAAAAATGAAATTCCAAATGATTTACCTTTTTATATTTCAATCCCATCAAAAACTGACTCAAGTTTAGCTCCAAAAGGAAAGTCTTCTCTTTTTGTACTAATTCCTTGCCCTGTTATTTCAAAGTTTAGTGAGGAACATAATATTGAAAAAGCAGTCGAATTAAAAAATGAAGTTTTTAATAGATTTGAGCAAAATGATATAGATATAAAAAAAGAAGATATAATTTTTGAAAAAATTTATACTCCACATGAATGGAAAAATAATTTTGGACTTTTCGACGGTTCAGCTTTTGGCCCTTCACATAATTTTTCTCAAATAGGTCCATTTAGGAACTCAAATAAATCAAAAAAAATCAAGAATTTATACTTTGTAGGAGCTTCTACAACTCCAGGAACAGGTGTACCTATGTGTATTTTAAGTTCTAAAATGACAAACGAAATCATTCAAAAAGAGTTACATAAATGAATATTATAATTTTGATAATACTTAGTTCGTTTGTTTTTTACTCAATAATTATTAGTCTAAGTAATATTTTTTGGAGATATTCAAAATCTAAGATTATAAATAAAAATGATCTATCCATACTTATTCCCGCTAGAAATGAAGAAGAAAATATACTTAATTGTTTAAATTCCATAATTAGAACAAACAAAAATTATAAAGAAATAATAGTTTACAATGATCATTCCACTGATGGCACTTTTGAAATCTTAAAAAAAGTCTCAAAAACTCATTCTAAAATTAAAATTGCTAAAACAAAAAAATTAGAAAAAGGTTGGATAGGAAAATCATTTGCTTGTTATCAACTAGCTAAACAGTCATCTTCAGAATGGATAATCTTCATAGACGCAGATACTGAAGTAAAAGATGATCTGAGTCAACTTATAAATTATTCATTAGAAAACAAATTATCTATGCTTTCAGCGTGGCCTAAAATAGACATGAAATCACTATCAGAAAAAATTTTTATGCCAATTTTAAATTTTATAGTTTATACAACTTGCCCTATGATTATTTCAAAAAAAAACATAGACTCTGAAAATTTAGGAATTGCACATGGAGCATGTATTTTATTTAATAAAAAAACATATATGAAACTAGGAGGACACAAACTCGTAAAAAAAGATCTCTTTGAAGATACTAGATTAGCTAGGATATGGAGATCTAAAGGAGAAAAGAATTACTGTATAGATGGTAAAAATATAATTTCAGTAAAAATGTATAGCAATTTTAAGGAGATATGGAACGGTTTCAAAAAAAATTATTATCCAAGTTTTGGTAGAGATATATCATTTTTTATTTTTCAAATGATTTTCTTAATAAGTTATATAATTTCACCATTAATTTATTTGTGGTTGATTTTGACAGATTCAAATAGAGAAATTTCATTGATTTTATTAATACTTAATTTCATCCCCATTCTCATAATAAATATTAAGTTTAGATATAATTTTTTTTCAATATTTACTCAACCTTTTGGGATAAGTATTATGCTGATTTTAGGAATATCATCATGGAAAAACATGAAGTTTGGAAACGGCTTAACATGGAAAGATAGAACTTATGACTAAACAAAAAAAAGTTGTAATAATTGGTGGTGGATTAGGCGGATTATCAACGGCAATAAATTTATTAGATTCAAATTTTGAAGTTACAATCATTGAGAAAAATAAAAATCTTGGTGGAAAAATGAATATTTTTCAAAAAGATGGACATACATTTGATACAGGGCCTTCATTAATTACTTTGCCTCATATTTTTGAAAATTTATTCAAAAAAACTAATGAAGATATTCATGACCACATTAATTTAATGAGAATAAACCCTCTTTTTTTATACATGTTTGGAAATGAAAATATTGAATATTCTTTAGATCTTAGTAGTATTGAAAAAATTTATTCAGACTCTCAAGATCAATTAGAAAAATTTTATGAACTAATCTCAAAAGGATCAAAGCTATTCAATTTATCAGAGAATACATTTTTTGAACAATCTTTATTTTCAAAACCAAAATTTTCCAACTTGAGGCTTCTACTCCAATCACCCTACAAAGTTTTCTTTCAAAAATATAATAAGCTAATTGAAAAAACATTTGAGGATGAAAAACTAAGAAAAATATTCAATAGATACCCTACATATGTGGGGTCATCTCCCTATAAATCTACAGGTATATTATCTGTTATTCCATTTATGGAGCTTAGCTACGGAGCCTGGTATATTGAAGGTGGAATTTATAAATTGATTGAAGCTTTAGAAAAGATTATTATCCAGAAAAATATTGAAGTAAAAAAAGATATCAAAGTTTCTAAAATAAATCATAAAAATAATAAAGTTGAATCAGTCATACTGAATAATGGAGAGGAAATAAAGTGTGACATTGTTGTAAGTAATGTAGATCCAGTAATAACTAAAAGCATGCTTAATAATAATGTAAAAATAAAAAATCAGTCTCTATCAATGTCAGGGCTAGTTCTATTGGTTGGAACTGATAAAAAGTTTCCTGAATTATTTCATCATAATGTTATTTTTTCTGATAATTACGAAAATGAGTTTAATGAAATTTTTGAACAAAAAAAATTTCCATCTGATCCAACTATTTATATCAATTGCCCAACTAAGACGGATAAAACTTTGGCTCCTGAGGGATGTGAATCTGTTTTTATTATGTGTAACACTCCAGCAACAGAAGATACATGGGGTCCTAATGAAATTAAAAATGCAGTTTCAAAAATAAGAAATAAATTAGTAAAACAAAATCTTGAAAAATTAATAGATGATGCTAAATTTATTGAAGTCATTACTCCAAATGATTTTGAAAAAAAATATGCAGCCCCCTATGGATCTATTTACGGGAAAGTATCTCATGGATTCCTAGGAACTATAATGAGGCCTTCAAATAAGGATAAAAAAATTAAAGGTCTATATTATGTTGGAGGAGGAGTTCATCCTGGAGGCGGAACACCGATTGTAATTATGTCTTCAGGAATAGTAACTCAAGAAATAGAAAGGGACTATGTATAACTACTTACATGATAAATATAATCTAAATAGATTAAAATTAGGTACTGCAATCTATTTTTTACTTTTTATCGTACTAATTATGGGCGGTATTCTAGCAGAATTAGGATTTATAAAAAACACTCCTAGTTGGGCTCCTAATTTATTCATGTTAGTTGGGAGCTTACTTATTTTATTTTATTCAGCTAAAAAATTACGTTTTATTTATTTAGCTATTGGAATTATAGGATTTTTATATGAAGTTATTGGTGTAAAATTTGGTTTTTTATTTGGAGCATATTCATACTCTGACGTATTTAATTTACAATTATTTTCTGTACCTTTAGTTATGATCTCAGCATGGATTATTATTGCTAATTTTACTAATAGTTTCCTTAGAAACATGAAAAAAATATATTTTATTATCTTAGGTTCTCTTCTAATGGTTATAACGGATCTAGTAATTGACCCCATAGCGGTAGATGGATTAGAAATATGGATATGGGAGAATCCGGGCCAGTATTATGGCATTCCAAATCATAATTTTTATGGTTGGTTCATCTTATCATTACCTATATTTTTTTTATTATCTCTCTCAAAAAATGAAATTCATCTTATGAGCAGAGTTGTTTCAAACTTAGTTATTAGTTTTTTTTCGATAATAGGAATTATTAATGATATTATTTTTCCATCAGTATTAGGAATATTTTTAGTTTTAGTGAATTTATATTTATACAAAAAAAATAAAAGTAAAGAAAATGCTATATAGAAACTACGGTAAAAATAATCAAAAGCTTTCTGTTATTGGTTTAGGAGGAATTTCAGTAAAAGGTCTAGGTGAGAAAAAAGCTACTGAAATAATAAACTATGCTATAGATAAAGGAGTTAATTATTTTGATGTAGCTCCGACTTATGGGGATGCCCAAGAGCTATTTGGGTCTGGTTTAAGAGGTCATAGGAATAAAATTTTCCTAGCATGTAAAACTAAATTTAGATCTTCAAAAGAATCAATTCATGATCTAGAAAATTCATTAAGAATATTAAAAACCGATTATTTTGATCTATATCAACTTCATGGAATGAAAAGTAAAAATGATTATGAAAAAGCCATGGGAAAAAATGGAGTCATAGAAACCCTTGATCAAGCAAAAAAAGACGGAAAAATAAAACATGTTGGATTTTCCTGCCACTCTACAGAAATTGCAGAGTTATTAATTGAAAACTATGACTTTGACTCAGTCCTATTGCCTATAAACTGGAACCTTTTACTTAAACAAGGCTTTGCAAAAGATACTATGCATAAAATCACTAAAAAAGGTATCAACTTATTAGCTCTAAAAGTTATGGCTCACAGGTTATGGAAAAATAATGAAGAAAGAGAAAATAGTTATAAGAATTGCTGGTATAAGCCTCTTGATGACCAAAAAGAAATCAACTTAGCAGTAAATTTTGCATTATCCCAGCATATAACTTCATTTCTTCCTCCTGGAGACCATAGTCTCTTCTATAAAGGCTTGGAGGCTGTAGAAAATTATAAAAAATTAGATCAAAAAGAAATAAATCAACTAATTGATCTTAAAAATAATTTACCAATAGGTTCAAATAAAGAAATATACATATAATGAAAAACCATGAAATAAAAGCCTTAATTTTTGATGTTTTTGGAACTGTAGTTGATTGGCGTAAAACTCTAACTAAAAACCTAAATAATTTCTTGCCAAAAGTTTTATCTAATAATGACCTAGAGATATTTGCATGTGAATGGAGAAAAGGTTATTCAGATTATATTTCGGACTTTAACGATAATAAGACAGATTGGAAAAATGTTGATGAAATACATAAAGACAAATTAATAGAAATACTTAACTATTTTAATTTATTAGATTCCATGGATGAAAGTTCTATAAATAAACTCAATCGAATATGGCATAAATTAGAACCATGGGAAGACTCTGTAGAAGGATTAGACCTCTTGAAATCAAAGTTTAGTATAGGCACTTTATCTAACGGGAACTTTTCATTACTCTTAAATATGAGTAAATATTCAAATTTACATTGGGACTTTATTTTTTCAGGAGATATATTTATGAAATATAAACCAAACAAATTTATATACAAAAAAGCATGTGAATTTTTAGGACTAAAAAATGATCAAGTAATGCTAGTTGCTGCTCATGAAAATGACCTTATAGCTGCCAAAAAATCAGGACTAAAAACAGCCTATGTACATAGACCTTTTGAGCACTCAGATAAAGCAAAAAAGAAAGCAAATAATAATTTTGATTATAACTCCAGCAGTTTTACAGAACTATACCAATTAATAAAATAAAAGAAATTCTAAACCAAATTAGTTGACAATTATATTGGTTATTAATATCCTCTATTTTGGGTCTTATTTAAGTACTCTAAATAAGACATTTTTAAATAAAAAAAATATCCTAAAATAATATTTTTTAAAATTAAATTGATGACATAATTTATCTAATTAGAAAGGTTAGAAAAAATGAAAAAAGTTTTATCAAGTTTATTGTATATTTCAATAATTTCAATAATTGCTTTAGGGTGCTCTAGCACAACTGAAGGTGAAACGGTTGTTACAGATGAGGGTCAATCCATCACTAAAAGTACAGTATCAGTGACCATGAATGAATGGGACGTAAAAGTAGACCCTAACTATAAAATGGGAAAACACATTAAGCCTGGAGAACTGACACTAACCTTAAAAAATGAAGGTAATTTAGAGCATAACTTAGTGCTACTTAATAATAATAAACATGAAGATCTTGAACTTTCAGCCGATGGCTCAATGGCAGACGAAAGTAAACTAGATATTCTAGGTAAAATTGAAGCTATTCAACCAGGTGGAACAGGAGAATTAGTTATAGACGATCTTCCTGCTGGTACCTATGCATTCATATGCAATACACCAGGTCATTACGATCAAGGAATGGTATACAAATTCATAGCTAGATAAAGTTTGTATTTTTTTTAGATACAATTCATAATATTTTATA